>Ga0209986_10003680_pt1 | contig 13342 bp, 22 predicted proteins | sample BlataG_FD_183168 | JGI IMG/M metagenome (GOLD analysis project Ga0209986, IMG submission 183168) | Deep subsurface microbial communities from Black Sea to uncover new lineages of life (NeLLi) - Black_00105 metaG (SPAdes) (version 2) | ecosystem: Environmental > Aquatic > Marine > Oceanic >...
ACCTAATTTATACATTAATGTCCCGCCTATTTTTCGTGGCTTGCCATTATTTAGCTTTGCAATCTCCAATAATCTTGAGTTAGCTACCACTAACTCTGTTAAACTTAGAGACACTTTTGCTCCTTCTTGTATTTCCCTTTTGCTGTGGTCTCCTTTATTACTACTCATGTACTGGATTATCTTTACTGCACCTATAAGATAGTCTTTCCTCAGCAAAAACAGATCTAATGGATGTACTAATGCAGAAACTTTAGTCTCCACATCTTCTATCCTACCCCTTCCTTCAAACATCTTTTGCAAAAGAGCCATAAAAACGGACTCTTGTTCATTTTTTGTTTTCTCTTCTCTTATTTTTTCCATATTCTTTCATCTCACTATCTAATGTTTCTTTAAATGTTGAGAGCAACTCATCTAATTCATTATCTTTAATGATATCCTCACCAAAGAAAAAATGTAAGTAATACAACCTAAGATGGGATGCTATCTCAGCTAACGTTTTTTGTCGACCATAAGAGACTTGGTTATTTACTTCTCCATAACGCATCTTAGATGCCCTCTTTAATAACTCAAAATCCTTGCCATTTTGTTTAAACACCCCTACCCAAGTTGGTAATCTTGTTGGAACTTTTTTCTTATCTCCTATCACTAACCATATATACTCAGGGAAAAGAGATATATAGTTTGGAAGTTGTTGTAAAAATGTATGGACATGATCACGATTGGACTTAAACTCAAAGAGATGTAATCCCTTCTCCAAATGATACTTTGTACCTTCTCTCTCCTCTTGTACCTCATAATAATTTTTGTACATCCCACACTCTTTTCCTATACATTCTACTTCTTTAAACTTTTCCTCGTATGAAAAAACTTGGTGAGTTATAGTATCAAACCACTTCTCCTGATACTTATAATACCCTTGTTCTTCGAGTAATCTATCTACCTTTTTTATTTTATCACTTAGATACCTTGTAGTATCCCCATACCATAGTTCTTTTTGTTTATCTGTATACTCCTCATATGAAATTAGTTTGCCTTTATGAAAATATACAGCTTCTCTACTTCGTCTATGCCCTATCCACTCCAAGTGCTTTTTCTCCTGAATCTTTTCACATGTAAACACTCTTTTCGTATGGTCTCTTCTGTAATACCTCTGTCGATATGCACACATACGTAGCCTTGACTCTATTTTTTCTGTAAACCCCTCGATCAATACTTTGTTAGGTATATATACTGCAAGATCATACATCCATCCTATATGTATGTAAGGTGTTTGTCTACCTAACAACTTAACGAACAAATTTCTTAACTCTCTTTCATATATGTAGTCTCTCATCTAATCACTTCCTTCTCTTTCTCTCCCAAATCTTATCTAAATTCACTACTCTATCTTCCCTTTCTCCATATAATCTAAACATTAATAAGCAACTTGAATTGTGAAATTTACCTTCTTCTGTAATCAAAGGAGTAATATACTTTGGAATTTCTTCTCCACATCCGTCACATATCATGCCCTCAGTTTCCTCTTCAACATACCTTTCCTTCTTCTTAGGTTTCTTCTTTGTGAATCCTTTTTCTAATATCTTTCTTCCTCTTGAGGTAATCTTATAGTACTCTTTCTTCCCTTTCTTTTGAGATATCACTAATCGTTCTATCTTTAAATCTTTTAAATGCGAATAAACAGTTTGAGTTGTTATTTCTTTCTTCTTTGATAGTGTACCCCATACCTCATAGCCATACATCTCTCTTGTACTAAGTAACTTTAGAATCTCTATCTTTGTGTTATACTCTTTGAAAAGTTTATTCTTTACTCTGTTGAACAACTTCATTTCTTTAATCTCCTACTACCCACTCTGCTTTCAAAGACTCTGGATGTACCTTGTAATATATTGCTCGTACTACATCATTCAATAAACTAATAGGAAAAAGAAGCACAGTTAAAAATAAGCTCAATGCTTTGTGGCGTTTATTTAAAGTCCAATCAAAAGGTATTTCATATTCTTTTAGTCCTAATGCATGTTGAATCTCGTGTTTGATTACTGCTTTCTCTATGTCCTCTGGCATTCCCTTGAGAACACATATCTCTCTCTTCTTTACATCGAACATGCCCCATACCTTTCCACCAGCAACTATCTGACCAATAAGTATATATATCTTCTCCACTATAGGTAAATCCTCCCAATCAATATATCCTACCTTTGGTTTTTTGTTATCATACTCTTCGATTAATATTTGTTCTATATCTCCCTTCTTCATGTTAATCACTCTCCCTCATATCTTTAAATAAATAACGGTGTTATCTTAGCCTCTATGACTGCTGCAAGGAGTAATAAGATAATAATTATTGCCCATAGTCTAAAATTAAAAATGTGAACAATAAACGCTTGAGGTATGCATTTTATACTTCTTTTTTTAAGTACGGCAATAGAAAATCTTAGTGGCATGCTACAAGAAATAATAAATGCTGATACTTCAAATATCCCATGTGGCAACACAAGAAATTGTAATCCGAATGTCGTTAAAATATTAATACCGTATCCAAGGATATATCCATTAAAAAAACATATATATATCGTATAGAAACCTAAGGTGAAAGCTCCGAGAAATATAGTTAAATAACTAACATTAAAGTTATTGATAAAATAATCAATGAAGGTATGTCCTTTATTTGGTGTATCGGAAACTTGTAGGAGTGTATTCCATCCGATACTTTTTGGAAAGTATAATCCTATGAACATACCTGCTATGTAGACTGTAACTATTATTAGATAGATTGTATGTGTAGTAGTAACTAATTTCTTGTTCATACTATTACTCCCCTCTAACTTTCTCTATTATTTTTATTAAAAACTTCATTTGCTCTCCTGCCATGTCTCCAACCTTTTCTGTATATGATCTCCAACTTCCTTACCCCATGCATCCCATCCTTCTCTGATATCTCCTCTTGCAAATAGTTCTATCTTTGGGTTGAGATCATATTTTCTGATTATTGGCTCTATTAATTGATGTAGTTTTGATGGCTTTGAAGAATGATCTCCCACTTTAGACTGAATAAAATTAGGTCGTTGACTTCCAAATGCCTTTATTTTTCCTCTCGTACCTAACAAACAAAATTCAGTTTGAGTTCTAAACCACCATCCTAATCCTTGAAACATTATTTTTCTCCATACTATGGCTGTATGGTATTTAAATCCCCAAGTCTTCATTACTTGAAAAGCTTCTGGTAATAGTGGTGTAGTTCCCCATAGAAACAGTACTGAATTCTTCATAGCTATTGATTTGATATCTAACTTACATATCTCTTCTAATAACATTGTTTCATATTTCTGTGCTGCTCCTGATTTCATTGATCCTCCAGTTCTCTTATTTCTATAAGTCCAGGGTGGATCTGCGAGTATTAATTTGTACTTCTTATCTGGAAAAGGAATTGATTCTACCATACTACCACTACTCCTCTATATTTAAGTAATTAATCCTTCTTCAGGAAAGAAATCTTCATAACACCACTCTTGATCCGTAACATCTACTACTCCGTGCTTCTTACAGACTCCCGTTACTTTTGTTATCTCGTTATCTGCTGTTAGTTTTGCTTTTATATTTCCTACGAATCTTCCGCAGTGGCAGTGAAAATTATTCATCTAACTCACCTCTTCTTATGACTTTTCTTTTTTAGTGAAATCTATATCCTCTTCCGAAACAAATAGGATATGTCCTCCCTCATCTAAAATAGCTACACCTATCTCGATAGTATCAATTAACACTTTATACCACAATTCATCTGATGTTTTTTTTATTTTTAGTCTCCTTGAAAGTTCTTTTTTTATATGTTCTTGTATTGTCTTTTCCTTATCTTTCATATTCTCACCTCATTTAAAAAATAGAAAAGAAAATTTTAGTTTTCCTCTAAGGTAGTAAATGCAAAGCTCTCAACGAATGTTGCTATTTGGTACTCTGTGTTTGGTTCCAATCCTTCTATCACAACTACCCAATAGTTCCCTATTCGTAGAATATTTTCTACATCTACCCTATCTTTTGGAATCTCATTTCCTTGCCCGATGTAATATATTGCCTCAAACGATCTTCCTCCTGATCTATAAAAGATTCCTTCAAAGGTATCACTTGTTACTTCGTAGGTAACACAATATCCTTCATTAGTACTCTCATGCCAGATGAAGAGTGCCACGACTGATGCTACGGCTACTGCTGTTAAGAGCATTACAGCCACGACTGAGCTTACTATTTTTTTATTCATCTATCTCACCTCTTTTAATTATTTTTTCTATCTCAATTCCTGCTTCTCTTAGTAACCCCATTTTTAAGTCGTTATCCATGTCATACTCTCTGTTGTAAAAAATCTTCTTAACTCCTGCGTTAATTAATATTTTAGAACAAGACATGCAGGGAAAATGAGTGCAGTAAATAATTGAATTCTTAGTTGAAGTTCCGTGATAACTTGCTTGAGCTATACAGTTGGCTTCTGCGTGTACTCCTCGACATAGATAGGCTTTCTCTAATGAGCTTAGATTCTGTCTCAAACATGTCCCCGTTGTGCAGTGTGTTACTCCTTTCGGTGCTCCGTTATAACTCGTACTGATAATATGTTTATCTTTTACTAAGACTGCTCCTACTTTTTGTTTGATGCAGGTAGATCTCTCCTTTACTAACTCAGCTATTTTCATAAAGTATTGATCTATTTGTATTCTGTTCTCTGTTAAATTTCCTGGCATTTAGATCATCTCCAATTTATTTGTTATTGCCTCTATCACATTTGTAGTAACTGCATTCCCTAACATTTTATATCTCTGACTATCTGAAATTTTGTGAACTTTTCCATTCTCATCTATTCCTTCTTCAGTCCAACTATCTGGAAATCCTTGAAGTCTTTCACATTCTGTTGGTGTTAATCTTCTTAATCTCATTTCTCGCAAAATTGATGTTCCTATACTTGTTTCGCTTATACCCTCTCCCTTTAATGATCCTGCAATTTTATCTTTTCTAAATTGCTGATTATATACATCAAATATTATATTTCTCTCTCCTTTCTCGAAAAAATTCTCTGGCATGATCCCCTTATCCATATGTGCATCCAAACATCGTGCTATCATTGGTACATTGCCTCCTCCCGTTCCCATTCTCGTTTTCAAAGTTGGTACTTCGTCAATAGTTTTGTGCTTTCTTATTTCTTTTCTTTCTTTTGTATAAATGATCTGACTCCCTTTAGAAGCTCCGCCTTGTTTTGCTCTCAACGATGGAGAAATCCCCTTTGGATCGTGTACTCTATATCCTTCTCTATGCCCCCTACTTTTGTTCCAATCCCTTTCTAATCTTGGTTTTTCTGCACAACTTCCAACAAAGTTTATCTCTCCTCGATCCACTACTTCCATACCCTTCTCCTTTATGTATTCTCTAAATCTCTGTTGCATCTTCTCAGAGAGATAGTATTTTTCATCAACTTCCTCCTCTAAGATGTCAGATAATGACACTTCAATATTTATATCTTTCGGAAAACTGAACTCGTTTACCTCTATGTTCTCTCTGAATCCCATGATAAACACTCTCGGTCTACTCTGAGGAACTCCAAATTTCTTTGAGTTCAGAACTGCCCAGAAAATATCATAGTTCAAACAATCCTCTGTTTCATGTAAGAAACTCTGCTTATTTACCGTTTTGCCTAATAGAGAAACAATCGTATTGAATGTTCTTCCCTTATCGTGGGAAAGTAGTCCCTCTACATTCTCCAAAAGAAAATACTTAGGTCTTTTCTCCCTTAGTATCTTCACTATCTCAAAAAATAAAGTTCCTCTAGTGTCATCAAATCCTCTTCGCTTTCCTGCTAATGAGAAAGGCTGGCATGGAAAACCTGCACATAAAAAATCGTGATTTGGAATATCCTTTACATCAACAGATCGTATGTCTGTTGGTTTGTATCTCTCGTTGAAATTTCTATTGAAAACTAATGTAGTATATTTATTACTATCGCAGTACCATATGCACTTCCATTTCTTTCCTGCTTGCTCTATCCCTCTTCTGAATCCTCCTATACCTCCATAGAGTTCAATATACTTCATATCTTCTCACCTTTCTTTAACTATTACCACCTTTCTCAACTCCAATGCTTTCTGTATAGTATATCTCGTTCCTTTGGAAAATCCATCCCATATTGCAAGTACCATGTCTGAATACTCTACTATTTCATCATTTCTTTTGAGTGGTGCGTAATCTCCGTGTTCTCTATAATCTGGAAGAAACTCTTTATATTTAATATTATTATCTTTTGCATACTCTTAGCTACTGTGTCTACACCTTTAGCCCCTCCAGAAACTATCTCGGTAACTTCCATGCCTCTAAGTGATTCTTCTATTATTTCTTTGCAGTTGGTAATTGATCTGCTACCGACTATTGCTACTTTCATGCTAATCTCTCCATAACTATCACCTTCAACGCAGGAGAAAGGATTTGAACCTTTGTAGCCCAACATATGTGGACATGCTACCACTATATCACTCCTGCACTTCATTCTATGTTCTCTAACTTTAAATAATTTATGGAGTGGTAGAGTTAAGAAGTTGACCATACTCTACAATGGTGGAACGGGGAATGAAAAGTAAAAATTACCCCTCAACTTCTCATCCCCTCGGATCACCTTTCCACTTATTATAAAGACATTTTATCTATTAATCTCAAAACTTTAAAAATCTTCTCGTTCACTATATAATATAAATGATCCTTTCCTACATGCTTGTAATCTATTATTCCTGCATCTCTTAAAATTCTTAGATGTTTTGATATGTCTGCCATCGTTACTTCTTTATTTAAGGTATATATCTCAATATACTTCAGTTCTTTATTTTCGAGCATATGCACTATCTCCAATCTTTTTTCAGAGGATAATGCTTTTAATATTCTTAACTCAAAATTTATTCTTTTCATTTTATTCCTCCATCAACATTTTCACTTTTATTCTTTCTTTATTTGTTAGATTCTCATATTCAGTAAACTTACAAACTTTATGAATCCTTTTATTTACCCATCTTGCAAATTTCTTCGTTATTGGATTCCCCTTTCTATTATATACCATCACGAAAGGATAGACCCCGTATTCTTCCCATAAAACTTTATATCTATAATAGTCCTCTCTGAATGTTGTGTTAAATCCTACAAGCATATAAATCATGATGTGGCTCTTTGAAATTCCAGCATCCAACAATATTTTCAATCCTTTTCGTACATACCTTTCTGATGACATTAAATCCCATGCAAAATGTAGTTGTCTACCACTAAAATGCCAATTATAATATTTTATTTTTCTTAACATTTCTGCATTTTCTTTAGTAATATATTGTAGATCCAAACCTTGATTAAAGTTTACTTTCAGATTGTTGTCTATTATATATTGTAGATTCTCTTTCCAGTATGGTGCTGCCAAAAAATTATTATCAAATAAAACTACCTTCTTGTGGTCTTCACCAAGAAACTCCCATATATATTGACTGTGCCTTATGTCACCTTCTTTATCATGTACAATACAAAATGGACAATGTTTTGGGCATCCTCTGCTTGTAAATCCTATACTATAATCAATGCCATAAAGATCGTAATCTGGTCTTAAATATTCTATTTCATCTGGCAACTTATTTTTAAGATCGATTCCTGATCCCCCAAATATGATCTCTGTATCGGGATACATTTTTTTTATACCGAAAGCTGTTTCTCTATTCCACGAAAAGATTACGGAGACATAGATCTTATCTGGATTCTCAATATGTAATCCTACAGTATCTCCTCTCGCCTGATGATATGTTGAGAGTTTCATAAGTGCTAAGTTGGGCATTTTTCCATCAAAGGGGATTAGAAGGACTCTCATGTTATCATCTCTACCTATTTAGAAACACAAGTAACTTTGCCCAAGTGGTATGGATATTGGGGAGGGATAAAATGCGTGTATTAAGGGCAAAAGGCGAAGAACTATGAAACTCCGCCTCCATACCATTTTAAGGCGTTACTATATTTCTACTTATATCTCTTTCTCTATTAACTCTAAACAGAACTGTCTCATCTTGTCTACTCCATAATCAAAGTTATTCTTCTCTCGATCTGTCTTGTCTATTTTAAAATGTATTGTGCTTATTCTATCTAAGAGTTTTTTCTTTATATCTTTCTCGGTTTTGTATATTTTCATATTCTCACCTCTAAAAAATAAAAAGAGATTCAAAAGAATCTCAGTCTACACTTATGTTGGAAGTTCCAGCATCTATGCATATAATCCACAAGTATTTTGTTTTCATAAAGATAAGCATCTACTATCCAGATACCTTCTAAGTTGTCTAAACAAACTACTGCACTCTTTCCTTGAAAACTATATTTATTCCATGTAGCAAAGTCGTCACTTAAGTATTGGTGCATATATATCTCTATTTCGTAGCTACCGTAGTCTGCAACATCAAAAATCATTGTTGCTCCTACATCTAATGACTGTCTGGGACTGCACTCTTTTGATATGTCTATTGATTCTATGTTGTACTTCCAAAATTCTCCTCTGAACAGTTCTCTCTCTGTATTGACCCTCAGAAAGAATGCTCCGTTCTGTGCCAATATTGTTGGTATTATTATTGCCAACACGATCAGCGGTATCAAATATTTCTTCATTGTTTTCACCTTGTCATAAATGACTTTATTGTTTCTTTTCTTTCTGTTCCCTTAAATACCTTATTTCCTTATGCATCCTCCATATAATGGCAAGTGCTATCAATAAAAGAATGAACCAAGGAATCCAACATATTAGAGGGCAACATACTCCTCCAAAAAGATACCAATTTAAACTATACATCTTACCACCTATTTCTTCTAAAATAATTTATGTGACTCCACAAGAAAGCCGTTGACAAAAACATTGCATATCCTATTAAGGGAATGATACTCAATGCTATCCATCTATTTTTCTTTATTCTCGTAATGTGTGTGTGAAGGTAACACTCTCCTATGGACAATCCCGCAACTACTCCTCCAAAGCTTATAAGATTCGGCAGTGAAAAGCTATTTATCCCCTTTAGTGAATATATTATGCATCCAAAAAGTATTAAGAATAGACTTCGGGAGAATGCTTCTTTCAATGCAAACTTACTGAAAGGATATTTGATCATGATCTGTAATGCTCCCGTGTACCATCTTAATCTTTGTTTCCATAACTTTTTCCAACTCTTTACTGGTCTTGTCCATGCTATCATTTTATCTGAGTAAACTATTTTCCATCGTACTCGCCTTAACTCCATGCTTTTATCCCAATCTTCTATTATCATCTTTTCATTGAAATTTCCTAAGGAACACATTCTATACATCGAACACATACCGTGAGCTACTGTCGTGCCTTCCATGATCCTATCTGTATTGGTATAACTATATTCTATGTCTTGTAGTTCTTGGAGTATTCCTTCAGGTTTGAAAATTCTTGCTTTAGAACATACTGCCCCTATTTCTGGAAACTTCTCTAAAATTTTCTCTCCTACTTCTATAACTTTTTCATGTAGAATTGTATCATCATCTATTAGTAATACTGAATCGGCACATAACTCATTTGCTCTTTCTAATCCTTTGTTTACTGCTCCTGCTCTGAATCCATTGTGATCTGTTGTTAATATTTCTGTGTTGGGATAATTTTGAAGTTCTCTGTATATTGTTTCGTTCTTTGATCTATCATTAACTATAAGTATTTTATAAGGTTTTCTTGTCTGTCTTTGGATACTATGTACTGTAAGTTTTAAAAACTCATCTGAATTATGGCTTGGTATTATTACTACTGTTCTCATTACACCACCTCAAATCCTTACTAATTCTTTCACTGCTATGCCTTGGTACTCTTTTTGTGTTATCTTTGCAGTGTATATAAATTTATGTCCTCCAAAACACTTGACCTTCCTCCGAGTTAAGAATCCTCTTATATATAATCTAAATAAATACACTGAATAATCCTGTCGTGATCCTCCATGTTTTTTGTTAAGCTTTTCATAACATTCCTTTGCAGTAACTTCTTTACCTTTGCTCCATATATACTTCATTATCTCTAAGAGTATCCCATCCAGAAGTTTATCTTTTCTCAATTTCTCTATTTTTAACTTTCTGGTTTCTTTGTAGTAGAAAGGTTTGTACTTGTTGAATGATCCTTTTGTAATTCTGTTTATTGCGTGCATGGCTTGAACTGTTGTGCTTATTCTACTCCTTTCTACCCTTATGCCTTCTACATTCTTCACTGCATCGTAAACAGCATATCCCACTAACTTCCCCCCGTAAAAACTATATAAGGGAAAAATACCCTGTGTCTTTACTATGTTTGAGATTTTGTGTGCAGTAATGCTTTTACCATAGGTTTTTTTATGCCATTTTTTTAATGCTTCGATCTCTACGATCTCTTTGTCGTTTATATATTCTACAATAGTCTTCATAATATCACCTTAATTTAATAGTTTGTTAAAAATGAATCACTCCCCTTAGAAGAGTTTAATAAAAAAATAAAAAAGAAAAATTTAGATTGTATGTTCTACTTGAGTTTCTCAAAGATTTCGTCTTTCAATTTCCAGATAGCGGTTATGAAGATCACTATCACGCAAAGAGATAGTATTGCAGTATTTGCTATAAACATCCTCAAGAGAGATAACTTCTCAAGATTGAAGTAAGATATAGCAAATGCACTAATTATCACCAAGATAGCTATGACCGCACCTGCTTCAAATATTGTTTTCCAAGTTGTTTTAGCCATTTGTATCACCTATCACTTTTTTTTCTTTGTAGTCTTTTTTTTCTTTCTTGTTCCTTTTTTTCTAGCCATTGTCATGACACCTCCTTGTTTTGTGTCTGTAAGGATTTCTCCTCACGGTACTATAGGGCATTTAATCGGATTATATCTTCTTGTGTCCGATTTCCCTCTTAGATGAAAGAGGAACTTAATCTTTTGATATACTCCAAAATATTCCTACTAAGAGGAGGGGTACAGTTATGGATAAGAAAATCAATTGGAAAGTTTTATCGGGGTATGTTCCAAACATTGCATATATAAGTACTAAATTATATATCAGTCCTAACAAAAAAGGGGTGAGAACAAATTTGGATATATTTTTACTTGGGTATAGAAGGGAGATTATTATTCCTTTACTAATTAGACCTATAAAAGGGGTATAATAAGGATAATTTGTTAAAATTAGATGTTCATCAACTATCCAATGGTACATTGTTGGTATATCTGAAAAGAATCCTAAAACTACTAAAGATATTCCTCCTACAAAGTTTTCCTTTTTTGAAACTTTACTCATGCTTCCACCACCACCATGCTACATACCCTGCTCCCAAGAGTATTAATAATCCAAAGAATACTTTAGGACTTATACCCATTCCACCAAGCCATGTCTGTGAGGGATACCATATATAATCTTCAAAGTATAAACTTCCAAAAAGTGTTAGTATCATTATTAAAGTCGTTATTCCAACTTTCCCCAATTTTCCTGTTCTCTTATTTCCTTTCTGTTTCCATACAAAAATTATAAGAAGAACTGCTACTACAAGTATGAATAGAAAATTCACTATGATCCACCTCCAAAACTCATGATCTTATTGATTAACTTGGTGATCATATCTATCAGGCTCTCCACCCCAACTCCTTCTAACCATGTTAATAATCCACCCAATCCTGCTTTCTGTAATAATAACTGCCATCCTGCCCATGGTATTTTATAAAAATTCTTTACTTGAGAGTCCCAGAAATCTGTTAATGATCCTCCCAAGACCCAATAACATACCAATCCCCCTACTATGAATAACATTATTGTTCCACCTAAATCTCGCACTAAGTGTATTAATCTCTTTGAAGAATAATATGCTATGATCACAAAGATACTCATTACAAAGATTAATCCTATGCTTATTCCTTTCCACTGAAACTCTGTTTGTTCCTCTGCATTTATTATTGGTGTTAGTAAAGCCAATAGACTTAGAACTAATATTTTTTTCATTTTCATGCACCTACCCTTATCGGAACTCTTGCCTTTATCGTTCTTCCTGTTATTATTCCATATCCTGATCTTGTTCTTGGTTTTACTTCATCAAAGTATCCTTTCTCTGTCCATATCTTTTTATATTTTTGGTAAGTATTAGGTTTAAATCTTTTTCTTAGTTTATCTCTCTCGTTAAATCCTCCTCTTCCTTCAAGATAGTTTTTATATGCTATTGCTCTTGCTCTCTTCTCTGGTAATCCAGTACTTTTCATTATTTTTTTTATTGTTGATTTTTTAGGCATTTTAAATACCTCCTTTAAGTTTTGCTATTAATAATCCTGCCATTAATATTAATACTCCTATTACTCCTCTATTATCTCTCTCTTCTGGTATGTAAGGTGGTGTAGTTGTCGGTGGGGGGGTCGTTGATGGTGCTGGAGGTCTTGGTGCTCCTTTCTCATTTACTGTTACTGTCTTCACTGTTGAGTAGCAAGTATCTGTTCCGTCAGTTGCATATGCTCTGTAATTCATTGTTCCCGTTGGATCTATTTTGTAAGTTACTTCATATATTTTTCCATCGGTGTAATCCGTATCTGTTGAGTCTGTTTCTGTCAAAGTGTGATACTCACTTTCAGCATAAGAAGAATCTGTATTTTCATCTAACTCTAATCTGATTGTTGTTGGTGGATCGTTGTCTACATCTGTATATTTAAATCTAAATGTAAAGTTAGAGTTTTGTTCATTTGAATCTGGATGTACTCCATCATCTGTGTAGTTAGTCTCTCCTGTGAAGGTGAGGGTGGGAGCGTTGTTAAAAAGAGGAGAGATATCGAAGATTGATAGAGCATTGCCATATTGTGATGCAACATATGCATAGTTGCCTGAGACGAAGACATCAATTGCTCCATCGAGATAATTGGGCGAACTTGCTCCTTGAATTGATCCTTCGAGAGTTGGGGATGAAGGTGTTGAGATATCGAAGATTGATAAAGCATCGTCAGCCCATGATGTTACATATGCATAGTTGCCTGAGACGAAGACACCACGTATGTAATCGAGATAATTGGGCGAACTTGCTCCTTGAATTGATCCTTCGAGAGTTGGGGATGAAGGTGTTGAGATATCGAAGATTGATAAAGCATCGTCACGTTGTGATGTTACATATGCATAGTTGCCTGAGACGAAGACACCCCATGTTTCCTCAAGATAATTGGGTGCTCCTGCTCCTTGAATTACTCCAACATGTGAGGGGGAACTTGGGGTGGATATATCGAAGATTGATAAAGCATCATCATAAAATGATGCTACATATGCATAGTTGCCCAAGACGAAGACTCCACCTGCTCCATTGAGATAATTGGGTGCTC
>Ga0209986_10003681_pt1 | contig 13341 bp, 12 predicted proteins | sample BlataG_FD_183168 | JGI IMG/M metagenome (GOLD analysis project Ga0209986, IMG submission 183168) | Deep subsurface microbial communities from Black Sea to uncover new lineages of life (NeLLi) - Black_00105 metaG (SPAdes) (version 2) | ecosystem: Environmental > Aquatic > Marine > Oceanic >...
TATTTAAGTTTGCGATAGATGCGGGAATTAAATTATTGGTTAAAAATATTTAAAGCTCTTGACATTGGAGATAAAGATACAGGAAAATATTTGGTTAATGAATCAGGTGAGCTTAAAAAAATTTTAGGCTCAATTTCAAGCAAAACATCTAAATAACAATTTTTTTAATTTTTAATTTCTAATTTCTAATTTTTAATTTCTAATTGTTAATTGTTTGTAAACCTCAAAACATTGAACTTAGTCACGCTGCAAGCGTGACGATCTCATGAACGAAGTGAATAAATTCCGATACGTTAAGTTATGTATAAATATCTTTTCGGACCTGTACCATCAAGACGCCTGGGGATGTCCCTGGGAATCGACCTGGTTCCTCACAAAGTATGTTCACTCAATTGCATTTACTGCGAATGCGGACGAACTACTAATTTAACAACAACAAGAAAAGAATATGTTCCTTTTGATGAGGTAATTAAAGAGTTAGAGCATTTTATGAATAATAATCCTGCGCCTGATTATATTACTTTTTCAGGGTCCGGCGAGCCAACTCTTAATTCCCGTATTGGCGATGTTCTTCAATATATTAAATCAAATTACGCTGATATTCTTGTGGCTGTTTTAACAAATGGAACATTATTTTCAGACAAACAAGTAAGAAGCGAATTATTAAGGGCCGATGTTGTTTTACCATCATTAGATACTGCTTCAGATTCGACATTTTACAAAATCAACAGACCTTTCCATTCAATAAATATTAATGATTACGTTAAAGGTTTAGAGGAGTTCAGAAAAGAATTTAAGGGTAAAATCCGGCTTGAAGTTTTAATTATACCAGGCTACAATGATAACGAACCCGATTTGAAACTATTGAAAAAAGCATTTATAAAAATCATGCCGGATTCAATTCAGCTTAATTCACTCGACAGGCCGGGAGTTATTCCGGATATCCGGGCAGCAGGTAAAGATGAATTACAACATATTGTGGATTATTGGGGACTTGATAATGTTGAAATAATTGCTGCTGCCCCGAAAAGAAAAGATATTAAATCGTATCGCAAAGACATTGAAACTGCAATCCTGGAAACAATATTCAGGAGGCCATGTACGCTTGAAGACCTGGCGAAAATTCTTGGATTGCATAAAAATGAAATCAACAAATATCTTGATACAATAGAAGCCGACAATAAAATTGAGGTAGTACGACAGGAAAGAGGTGTGTTTTATCAATCAAAAAATAAATAAAGGCTAAGAAGCAAAATGATTTACTTAATAATTGCCATAATAATACTAATTGGACTGATCTGGTTCAATTTTGCACCACAGCTTGGCACACAATCAAAAGGTAATAGTCTGGAAAGAATAAAATCATCACAAAATTTTAAGAACGGTAAGTTTAAAAATCTGGTTAAAACAACTGTAAGAAAAGAAAATACTCCGTTTTTTAAAACCATAAAGGATTATTTTAATGGAGAAGGGAACAGGACACCTGATTCTGTTATTCAAACAATGGCATTTAATAAAGAAGATTTTATAAAATGCGATAGTGGGCTTTTAGTTGTGTGGTTTGGGCATTCTACAGTATTTTTGAATATAGATGGATATTTTGTTTTAATAGATCCTGTTTTTAGTGAAAGGGCATCTCCTATATCATTTATGGGAACAAAAAGTTTTGGATACTCAAATCCAGTTGATGTAAAAAATCTACCGAAAATAAATATGGTATTGATTTCTCACGATCACTATGACCACTTGGATTACAAAACAATAAAACAGTTAAATAACAAAGTTGATAAGTTCTTAGTACCACTGGGAGTTGCAGCACATCTTGAGAAATGGGGCGTTTTACGGGAAAAGATTGTAGAATTAGATTGGTGGGAAAATTATTCAATAGATTCAGTAAAAAGTATTATTGCTTCACCAGCACGTCACTTTTCGGGAAGGAAAATAATAGATCTAAATAAAACTTTATGGTGCTCATGGATAATAAACATTAATAATCATAAGGTTTTTTTCTGCGGTGATTCCGGATATGGTAAACATTTCAAGGAAATTGGAGATAATTACGGGCCTTTTGAATTAACCCTGCTGGAATGCGGACAGTATAATGAAGATTGGCCTTATATTCACATGCTGCCAAACAAAATAATTATAGCGCATGATGATTTAAAAGGAGAAACATTGCTGCCAATTCACTGGGGAAAATTCAATATCTCCCTTCATTCATGGACAGACCCGATGAAGCAACTATTCCTAAATGCAGAAAATAAAAATTGTAAAATACTTACTCCTGTAATTGGAGATATTATAAAAATAAATAGTAATAAAAATACAGGAACTTTTTGGTGGGAAAACTGAAAACACCTGGCAGGTAACTTGATAAAAAAAATCATAAAATACTCTGTTATGCAAAAATTCATAATTAATACCCTGATTACCCTGGCAGTATTATTTTCTGCTCCGGAGGGTGCCGGTCAACCAGTAATTACAACAGGTTCCCTGTTTAAAGAAATGACCGATCTGTACAATCTGGCAAAATTTCCCGAACCAGATTTCAGGACAATACAATTTTCTTCTTACGATCATCGAAGCATCCTGCCCGGCGGACCAGATTGGTTTGCCAATTCAGACGGTTTCGGAGGCGAACCTATACCGAATTTCGAAAAGGTTTTAAAAGCCCCGGATGAAAAGGGAATTGGAGAATACCTAATAGCTGATGTTGAGGGTCCCGGTGCCGTGGTACGGCTCTGGACAGCCGCTATCTCAGGAAAGATCCGTGTGTATATCGATGATGTCTCCAAACCGGTTTATGAAGGTGAAGCCGATCAGTTTTTTCGTCGTTCCTATGATTCTTTTACTGAAATGAAAGAAATAAATAAAGAGCGATTTAACAAAACCATATACCAGCGGGATGCTTCCTACACACCCTTCACATTTAACAAACGCCTGCGAATGATATGGATTGGCAACCTGAAAGAGATCCATTTTTATCAGATCGGGGTACGGTTATATCCGGAAGGAACAAGTATACAATCTTTTTCCCCAGGTGATATTAATGAATACAGTGAGATAATCAACCGGGTAACACTGGCTCTTTCTGACCCGGAAGAACATCTTGAAATACTTTCAAAAGAACCGGTCCAACCATTCAGTTCATCGCTCAGGCCATCTGAAAAAAAAGATGTTTTTTCCCTGAAGGGACCGGGAGCCATTGGAAAACTCACCTTGCGGATTCAGGCCAAAAACATTGAATTAGCCCTGAGACAAACTGTACTGCACATAATCTGTGATGATTTCTCATCGGGGCAGGTGCAATCACCAGCAGGTGATTTTTTTGGTGCTGCTCCAGGAATAAATCCATATAAATCACTTCCCTTCACTGTCCTTCCTGATGGTACTATGATTTGCCGGTATGTGATGCCTTTTAAGCATTCTCTGAGAATAGAATTTGAAAATAATGGAAATCAGGAAGTAATCGTGGATGGATCAGTCCAACCTGTTCCTTTTACCTGGGATGACCGGTCCATGCATTTCAGGGCGCGCTGGAGGGCAAATCACAACATGATAGCTTCCAACAAAGAAGTACAAGACCTGCCCTTTCTGCTGGCACATGGAAAGGGAGTTTATGTTGGAACGGTTTCCTATCTTCTGAATCCAAGTCCGGTACCCACTCCATGGGGTAATTGGTGGGGTGAAGGAGATGAAAAAGTTTTTATTGATGGGGATACCACACCATCAATATTCGGTACAGGGTCAGAAGATTACTATAATTATTCATGGTCTTCTCCCGATATTTTCTATTTCCCATACTGTGGCCAGCCCCGGAACGATGGACCGGGAAACAGAGGATTCGTTACCAATTTCCGGTGGCACATCCTGGATCCATTACCTTTCAAAACAAACATTCGTTTTTACATGGAACTTTTCAGTCATGAACGTACTCCCGGATTATCATACGCCCGGATCGGTTATCATTATGCTTTCCCGGGTGTTACTGATGACCATTTACCTATTAGTCCTGAAGATCTGCGGGAACTGAAATTACCCGAAAACTGGCAACCTGTTTCCAGGTTTGGAGCCAGAAATTCAGTTATTTATGCCGCAGAGGATCTTCTGATAAATAATCAAAATATACATTTTGAAAAAGACCGTTTATGGGCTGGAGGTACTTTATGTGTTTGGTCTCCGGAAAATCCAGGAGAGAAAAAGGATTTCAAGTTTACAACAGATTCTGATGGTGAGAAGAGGATCTATATAACTGCTGCCATGTCTCCCCAATCAGGAAAGGTCACCGTATTTGTTGATAACCAACAGGTAAAATTGGCAGGTAAAGCTGAGATCCTCAATCTTCATTGTGATTTTCGTCTCCTGCTTCGTAATTTTTCTCTGGAACCTATGACGTTAAAAGCAGGTGAACATGTATTGTCACTGGAGTACAGAGGTGCAAAAGAACAAGTAACCTCACCGGAAATCGGAATTGATTTTATTTGGGTTCAGAATGTAGTCAGATAGTACTAATGTCTAAGACTTTTTTTTATGAGGATCGTTCCAATTATGAGAACAGATGATTTAAAAATAAAAAAAAGTTATGTTGTTATTTCATTTAGCTCGTTTCATTTAACGGTAAATCGCCTTCTACAAGTTTAAATTTATCTTTTAATCTTTTCCAAGTTCCCAAAAAGGCAATAAGCGTACTGGAAACCATCATTAACAGAATAGGGCTAATGACTCCTGTTTTTTTTCCGTTCATCTCTACATCAAAATTTTTAATATTCTCTCCTAGCCAGCGATGAAGCAAGCAGCCAGGAATGACGCTCAGAGGATCGCCACCTGTTTGAATTTCATTTTGAAATATTTCCCCATACTTTTTTACTTCATTAACTGCATACTCTCCCCAATAATCTTTAGAATCAATAAATTCCAAAACCCATTCTTCAATTCTTTCTGCCTGCTCGGTGGGAAATAAGTTTTTAACTGCTTGTAAATCCTGCACAATTGCTGCAAGTGCCAAATCAAATGCAGCCATAGTTTCATTTTTTACAACAAATTTTTTCTTGAAAGATTTTTTGAGACTTTTGTAAATTGTAGGCCATGCATCTTTTGCTTCTATCATTATATCAAATACAAATTGAGAAGCCGCTTCTTGTTCTGTTAATTTTTTCTTAAACGATGATATCTTTGTGATTTTAAAAATTATTAAATTTATAATGTTATAAAAAAGAAATCATATTTCATATAACAACTGTAAATACCTTATTGTCTTTACTTATTTTTTCTACCAAAGCCCAGCCATGCACCTCACATTCTCATATATCAGTTTCAATAATAAAAGGTATCTGTGCTGGCATTATTTGTTTAATATAAGGATAATGCTTACCAGTTACTTTGAATTTCTTTTCCATGATTAATTCCTCTAAAAATTAAGAAAACGTCAGGATGTTATGAGGCGAATTGTGGGCCTCCAAGCCCTTACGAAACTTGGTATCCTGACGTACATAATATTTTTTCAATTCCTTCCATAACTTCTTTCATTATTATTATACAATTTTACAATTTTTTTTTAATTCGTTTTTTGAGAAAATAGGGACAGCTTCCTATTTATTTTTTCATCCTGCCCAGCTTTACCGGTGAGTGATAACATCTATTAAATATAGACCGAGAAGTTGTTTTGAAATGACTTATCTTGGCGATAAATTACCTCGTGAAGTAAGCGAGATTTGGAGCGCTTTAAAACAATACTAAATTATGAATTTATGGCTGAATTAGTTGCAGCGAATCCTTTATTAGCTATGATTATTTACGAAAAGCATATCTGTTAATAGAAAAAGAAGATTTAAGGGAATGGGCAAAATTCATCTATGATCGAAATGAATTCGATGAGAAATCTAAATTTTTTAAAATATAAACGATCCATATTAAAAGGCTAGGCCGCATTAAAACGCAGTTTAGCCAGATCCGATATTAAATCCATTTATTAGGTTTTTCAATAACAAAACCATCATTTAAAGTAACTTTATCGGGGAATTGTGAATTTTGGAACTTATATTCATGCTTTTTCAATCTAAAAATTTTATCAGCCCTTTGGTTCAAATCATAAGAATAATTTCCAGGAGGAAAGAAAACAATAATTTTTATTGTTTTAATAGAATGAGTAATTTCTTGAACAATATCAAGAGCAGGAGTTATATCACTATCAGCAGAAAATAAAAATATTATATCGCATTTATTTAAAATAACATCTCTAATAATATAAGAGGCTAAGGCAACGTCTGATTTTTTTTCTTCCCAAAATTTAATTTCTCGACCTACTTTTCGCCCATTGCAATCTACATTTCTCCATTTAGTACGCTGTTTAAATTCACCTAATATTAAACTAAATTTCGGATTTGTTTTATTTGCCTGAAATAATTTATCTTGTCTTTTGGCTTTTTCTTCATTCTTTTGTACTGCAGAAAAATATCTAACCTCCTCTAATTCCTGATAAGATAGCAGAAAAAGCTCAACAAATTTTACAAAATCTTGCCAATAATATTTTCTCCATCCTTTTTTTCTAAGACCCTCATAGTAATTAAAACCGTCAAAATAGGCAATTACTTTTTTACTCATTTCATTATCAACTTGTGTAAATAAAAAAGCCCTCTCAATTGAGGGCCAAGCCTAAGGATGTCCCACCTTAGGGTGCAAAGAGTTTTTCAACTCTGACGTAAAATTAATGATTTTTTAATAAAAAATTAAAAAAATTTAAAAAAAGAGCTAATTTATGTTGATTCTAAATAAGTTATCTTTATAATAAAAGTTATTTCACAAATATAATGCCAAGTTTAAATTGTAAACTTGCGGATTTTAGGTTTAAATAGAAAACTACAAATATTTGCGTTTTATTATATGATTTTACGTCTCTTTGATTAAAAAAGTTACATTAATAATATCAAACAGTATTTATAGCATTTGCGATTAAATTATAATAGTTGGGAGACGTTTTGCCAGCATGGTTTTCCCTGCACCGGGAGGACCAATCATGATAATGGTGTGTAATTTAATTATTATATACAAGTTATTGGTATATAATACGTTAAGAATATAATTTATATTAATTATACATAAAATATGATAGGGCCACCTGGTTTTAAAAAAGTAAATTGATAATTATATTAATGATAGTTGTTACAAGTATTACAATCCCTGTAATAGATACAATAAAGAAATCATTCTTCCTTACAATCCATCTACATACTTTTACTGTTCTATCATCAATATAACTTTCACCTTTAGAAATTATTTTTATTTGATATAAGGTATGTTTATTATCTGGAAGGGTTCCAAATTCTCTTGGGTATCTACGGTTTATATCAAGTAATCCATGTACATCATCATCAATATTATGTTTAGGTTCAATATAACCTAACTCACCAAGTTCTTTTATTTTATCCCAAAGTAGTTCTCTGGATGGTAATTTATTCTCACAATAAGCAAATTGTACTGGATGTTCCTTGCCATCATTATTCTTGTACAGGTATTTTAGTATTTTGTAAGTATGGTTCACCAAGTAACTTTTTTAATCTTTACTTTATAAATTGAACCTTCTGGTTGTTTATCAAAATACCTATCAATTACTCCTGTTCCTTTAGGTTCAATATTCCTACATGTTCCAATTCCACTATCCAGAATATTCCCATTTTTATCATACCAAGTAAATTCTGCTGATACAAAGGATATTTTTTTGTCTGTTAAGTTTTCAACTTCTGCTACCACATTAATACCATAACCATGTTCCTTGGCAGTATGTGATTTGATATTAACTAATTCTTTAGGATTATTAGTATTAGTTGTATTATAATCACAGGATATAAATGATAGAACTATTATTAAGATTAATGGTTTCTTCATCATCATTTAGATTTTAATTCTTCAGATTTTTCTTTCTTCTTCTGTTCCTCTAAAATATATTTTAACTTGAAACCTACTCTTTTTCTTTCAGGTTGTTTCCTTGGTACTGCCATTAATAAGAAACTAATTTGATTAATATGTTGGATGAGTCTTACCCTTTTTCCATCTTCCGTATATCCACTAAATGTTATTAATTGTGGATTCCAAAAGCCTAATTCTTCAACATGAATAATAATATTATCCCCAAATGTCACCAATTTAGCACCAACTTCTTCTTTCTCATCTAATTCTTCTTCAAACTTAATAATGTGAATAGCTATTATTTTCCAAAAAGCCTCAGCATAATACTCTTTCTGGGGATCTGTAAGCCAAATGTCTTGTAGAACTTTACTGGGGTTGAAATAGTCAAATTGACTTAAATGTTCAGATGATTTTTTCAACATTGTTTTAGATTAATAAAATTTAGAAAAATGATATGTCTGAATGTTAAAGTTATTAAATATCCATACTATCTCCAAACCTCGTTAAATAAAGTATTCTCAGATTTCTACTCCCTCTAAACTTAATCCTTACCTTTCTAATGTATTTGCAATTCATCGTTTTTACAATCCCCGGCTCATTTTCCTCAATCGGCTTGAACTCCTCTTGCAGCGGATAAATTCTTATCCACTCTACCAGTTTTTTGATCTCGGTCCGGAGCCTCAAACGGATATTGATACGCTCCTGCTCATCCTTGACAGACTGTAATAATTGATTCATTTCCCAAGGGAAAACAGGGACAGCTTTCGATCTATTTTCTTATCCCGCCCAGCTTTACCGGTGAGTTATAAAGCTGGTTGTATATTCCACTATGAATATTGCCTGGCTGCTTTTTAGCTTTATTTTTTAACTATATTGCAATTTGATAAGTATGGAATAATAAGATAATTTTTTAAAATGAAAAAAATAAAATTAATCAAATTAGCAGCGTTATTATTTGTTCTTTCTGTCAACAGTCTTGATGTTATTTATGCACAAATCATTACTTCCAAAGAAGTCAACAAACTTGTTGAAAGGACTTTAGAAACATTCGAGGTTCCGGGCATTGCTGTGACAATAGTAAAAGATGGAAAAGTAATTCATGCAAAAGGATATGGAGTGCGTTCACTGAATTCAAATGAAAAAGTTAACGAGCATACATTATTTGCGATCGCATCAAACACCAAAGCCTTTACAGCCGCTACAATAGGTATATTAGTTGACGAAGGCAAATTGAATTGGGATGATAAGGTTATTGATTATATTCCGGAATTTCGTTTATATCATTCCTATGTTACTGAAGAGTTTACGATTAGAGATTTGCTAACCCACAGAAGTGGCCTGGGACTTGGGGCAGGAGATTTAATGATATTCCCTGATGGTAGTGATTTCAAAATTGATGATCTGATATATAATCTACGATTTTTGAAATCAGTTTCAAGTTTCCGGAGCAAATTCGATTATGATAACCTGTTATATATTGTTGCCGGAGAAGTTGTTTCCAGGGTTACCGGGATGAGTTGGGAAGCATATGTAGAAGAAAGGATTATGAAACCACTGGAAATGGATCGCAGTGCCGGTAATTTAAATCGTTTAAAGGATAAGTCAAATATTGCGGATCCACATGCTCCAGTTGATAATAAAATTATGGTGGTTGATAGATATGATCATGAATTGACAAGTTCTGCCGGGGCTATTTATTCAAGTATTCATGATATGAGTAAATGGGCGATTTTGCAGATGAATCATGGTAAATATGGAGAAGGACTTAGTAAGCAACTCTTTAGTGAAGAAGTACATGAAGAAATGTGGACACCACAAACCATATTGCCTTTAAGAGGTAGTAACTCATATAACACACATTTTAGTGCTTATGGATTAGGATGGAGTTTAAGTGATGTTAAAGGTTATAAACAAGTATCGCATACCGGTGGCTTGCCTGGAATGGTGACTCAGGTAACGCTACTTCCTGAAATGAAATTAGTAACTTAAATTTTCACTTCTGTCATTTTTTGGCAGAATATTTTTCACAACCTACTGTGTCTCTTTATTGATAAGCATTACAGAAGAAAAAAATTTTATCCAACTTTTGAAAACCTGTTTGGTTCTGGCTTGTCCAGGTTAGGAATTATAGTATTAACCAATCAACAATCAGGATCTGCGTTTGTTTCAATTACCAATCAAATCAAGGATAGCTATTTAGACATCCAGGGTACAGACAGGGTAAAAGAATATTATGAGCGCGTACAATCGAATAAAGAAAGCATGAAAAAAATTACAGATGAAGTCTGGAAAGAAATAGCAGAGATGCAAAAAGACACACAGGTAAAAGTAGATTTAAGTCTATATACCGGAACTTACAAGGATGATTGGTTTGGTGAGGTAATAATTTCTGAAAAGAAAAACAAATTGTGGTTTGATTCAAAGCGCTCACCAAAATTAACGGGTGAAATGTTGTTTTATAAAGGCAATACATTCATAGTTAAGTGGAATGATCGTAGTATGGATGCCGATGCTTTCGTTATGTTTGAACTTGATTATTCCGGACAAGCTTCAGGCATCAAAATGAAAGCAGTATCTCCATTGACTGATTTCAGTTATGACTTTCACGATTTGGATTTTCATGTCGTTAAATAGTAAAAATTAAACCCTGAAAAAAACGGACAAAACAGGAGGCAGGCTATTATGATACAGATTCTTTTCATCTAACGTTTTATTTATAATATTCAAAAAGTATACCTTAATTATAAGCAAATAATTCTGTAAGTACAAGTGTCTAGACATCGCTGCTAACATATTGAATTAATGTATTTTGGCTCATTCTTTAGCATTATTTTGATAAGCATAGTAAAGATTGTGTACATAATCAAAAAAAAGAAATAATGAATATAAAATGTAAAATGTAGAATGTAGAATTTTGTTTATCATCTTTTTTTTGTTTTTGGCAATTGTTCAGCAATTTCCATCCGTCAGCTGACGGATAGCAAACGCAATAAGCCTCTCTTCCAAGCCGTATTTTCTGCTCATTTTATTTATTTATTCTACATTCATAATTGAACATTCTAAATTCTAAATTTATACTGTTTTGTGCGATGAGACACCCAAGAATAGTTTAAGATAATCTTATTTGATTGATATTATTAATATTAAGAAATCACTATCCAAAAAAACGCACAAAACAGAACGGACAGCTTCCTATTTTAAGTAACTCGTCCCAAAGGGATGCCTGTGGCATAACCCGATCCGGAGTCGGGTTACGAGGATTTACCAGCCTTAATTTATAAGCACCCTTATTCATGTGTGCTACTCACCGGGTGACTCGGAGTCACCCGGTGAGTGAGAAAATACTCTATCCTGCCCAGCTTTCCCGGTCGAGGCTTCGGTAATTGATGGCTTCGGCGAGGTGTGCAGATTGAATTTTTTCAGATTTATCGAGGTCGGCAATGGTTCGGCTTACTTTTAATATCCTGTCATACGCCCGGGCGGATAAACCCAGTTTTTCCATTGCAGTTTTTAACAATTGATGACCTGCCTGGTCGATCTCACAAAACTTCCTGAGCAGGCGGGAGGACATCTGGGCATTATTATAGACTGTACGGTATTCTTTAAACCGGTTATCCTGAATCTCTCTTGCAACCACCACCCTGTTGCGAATAGCCTCACTGTTTTCGGTTTCCTTAATTTCAGATAATTTTTCAAAGGGAACAGGCACAACTTCGATATGAATATCGATCCTGTCTAAAAGAGGTCCTGAAACTTTATTCAGGTATTTCTGCACAACTCCCGGAGTACAGACACAATTTTTTTCAGGGTGATTATAAAATCCGCAGGGACATGGATTCATAGATGCAACAAGCATGAAACTAGCCGGATATTCAACCGTAAATTTTGCCCTTGCAATAGTGACCCGCCGGTCTTCCAGTGGTTGCCGCATTACCTCCAATACGCTTCGTTTAAACTCAGGCAACTCATCAAGAAACAAAACACCGTTATGAGCTAATGAAATCTCGCCTGGTTGTGGAAACTGGCCTCCTCCTACCAATGCCACATCGGAAATTGTGTGGTGAGGAGACCGAAAAGGCCGGCAAGTCATCAGGGATGTATCCCTGCCTATTTTCCCTACAACCGAATGAATTTTAGTTGTTTCGAGTGCTTCGTGCAAAGTCAGTGGTGGAATAATTGTCGGGAGACGTTTTGCCAGCATGGTTTTTCCGGCACCGGGAGGACCAATCATGATTATATTATGGCCACCAGCGGCAGCAATTTCAAGGGCTCTCTTTACATTCTCCTGACCTTTAACATCCGAAAAATTAAATTCATATTTATCTACACTGGTAAAAAATTCCTCCCGGGTATTCACAATGGTAGGCTCCAGAACCTTTTCCCCATTAAAAAAGTCAACTACTTCCTTCAAATTTTCAACCCCGTAAATTTCAAGGTCATTCACAACAGCTGCTTCCCTTGCATTCTGACGTGGAAGGATAAATCCCTTGAAGCCCTCTTCCCTTGCCTGAATGGCAATCGGAAGGATTCCCCTTACAGGTTGTAAACCACCATCCAGGGAGAGTTCTCCCATCATGACATATTTGTCCAGTTCATCATTCCCAATAAAACCGGCGGCAGCCATTATACCAACGGCCAGGGGTAAATCATACGCGGATCCAGCCTTGCGAATATCTGCCGGAGCCATATTGATCACAACTTTCTTACCCGGCCATTTGTGACCAATGGTCCGCAACGCCGATTCAATTCGCTGCTGACTTTCCTTTACAGCATTATCGGGTAACCCTACCAGGTAAAACTTTATTCCCTTAGATACATTTACCTCGACCGTAACGATGGTGGCATTGATGCCATGTACTGCGCTTCCATAGGTTTTTACCAGCATAATTTGAATGAGATAATTTGATCTTTGTAATTTGTTTTTTGGTGCTTTTTGGCAAGCTATTTGACTTTATAGATTTTGCTCTAAATAGTGAACAAGTGAATGAATGATCTTAATATGGATTTCCTGCACCCGGTCGGAATATTCTGATTGTGGGGCACGGATTTCAATATCACAATATTTTGCCAGTTCCCCACCATCCTTTCCTGTAAGTCCAACCACAACCATCCCTTTTGCCATGGCCGATCTTGCAGCATTAATTATATTGATGGAATTGCCACCGGTACTGATTGCAACCAATATATCTCCCTCATTTCCAACCCCTTCAATATACCTGGAAAATACGACCTCATATCCATAATCATTGGCGGTGCAACTAAGGTAGGAAGGATCTGAAATAGCAACAGCAGCAATTGGAGAACGGTCTTCACGAAACCGGCCTGTAAGTTCTTCGGCAAAATGCATGGCATCACTCATTGAGCCGCCATTTCCGCATGTTAAAATCTTTTTTCCCTGTTTTATTGCTTTTACCAGCTCCTTGCCGGCAGCTTCGAGTG
>Ga0209986_10003685_pt1 | contig 13338 bp, 7 predicted proteins | sample BlataG_FD_183168 | JGI IMG/M metagenome (GOLD analysis project Ga0209986, IMG submission 183168) | Deep subsurface microbial communities from Black Sea to uncover new lineages of life (NeLLi) - Black_00105 metaG (SPAdes) (version 2) | ecosystem: Environmental > Aquatic > Marine > Oceanic >...
TACGATTTACACCTCTATCGCTGGCCGCTTGTTGGAAGTACTGTTTACAGAGTGGCAAGCTCTACCAATACCCAGAACGGTGGATCAGGCCAGACGCCCGAGGAGTACATCAGCTACGCGGCTGCGGGTGGGAACTGCTATGCCTGGGTGGTCGAGCGAGTGAGCTCTAATCGGGACGTATGTCTACGGCTGCGCGCACCAAAGACAGGACATCTTAATTATTGGACCACATCGCGCAGCATTGGTTTCCCAGCCGATTCGCAGGATGCTGTTACTGTGGGAGCTGTAGATGTGAATTCACCTTATTCTTTAGAGAACTACAGCTCCCAGGGACCTACCTTTGGTACTTCAGGTGTTTGCTCTGGAGGTTCAACAAAGCCAGATATCGTGGCTTACGCGAACGTCTCTACTGCGAGCTATGGTTCTGCGGTATTCAACGGTACCTCAGCAGCCACTCCCCACGTCGCCGGAGCATCTGCCCTAGTTAAACAGTTTTTTCCAGCCTATACAGTGGACCAGTTGCAGAACTACCTCGAGAGTGAGGCTTTAGACCTGGGAGCACTAGGTAAGGATAACCGGTATGGGTGGGGGCGACTTTACCTTTCAAATAATGTTCCAACCATCACAAGTTTAAGCCCTGCATCTGCCACAGCGGGAGGGTCAGCTTTTACTCTCACCGTGAATGGCACTGGCTTTGTCAATGGGGCATCGACCCTACGCTGGAATGGGTCAGACCGCGTGACGACATATGTATCAATCACCCAGTTGACAGCTAGCATAAGTGCTGCTGACATCGCTACGGCAGGCACAGCGGGTGTCACTGTATTTAATAGCGTTCCAGGGGAGGGCACTTCCAACGCTATGACTTTCACCATCGACTCACACGTTTACATACCCTTGGTGCTAAAAAGTTTACCATAAGTGGCGCGCCGTTACAGGACTAAAGCGTAGCGCGCAGGCCGGCGGGGTACACCCCCGACGGGCACCTTCGATTCATCCACAACTACATTTAACAGCAGGTTTGTCGGATTTGGGTCACCTTTGATCTTCAGCACGAATTCTGGATTACGCGTCGGACCAGGTAAATCGTACTTCGTTTGACCTGCGGTAACTAAAACACCATTCCAAGGAGGACGAATAGTTTATTCGTCTTGGCAACTTGACCTGCTATTATTCTACGACGACGTCAGCCTTAACCACCGGCGTGAACGTAAGCCCATCCTCTCCCCGGTCAACTTGTATAAAATCTCCTTGATGGAACTCGCCGGATAGGATTTGCAGCGCCAGGGGGTCCTGCAGCTCGCGCTGGATGGCCCGCTTCAGCGGACGGGCACCGAAGTCCGGATCATAACCCACCTCCACCAGATATTCACGCGCGGCTTCGCTGACCTCCATGGTGTAACCACGCTCAGCTAGAAGATCAAACACTCGCAGCAGTTGGATATCCACGATTTCAGCCAGATCCTCGCGCGTGAGGGGGTGGAATATCACTATCTCATCAATCCGGTTGAGGAACTCGGGGCGGAAGTGTGCCTGCAGCACGCCTGTAATCTCGTCGCGGCTCACCTGGCGACCGCCTTCCCAGAGCTGGTTGCCCAGGTTGCTGGTCATGATGATCACTGTATTGCGGAAATCCACCGTTCGCCCTTGACCGTCGGTCAGGCGACCGTCATCCAGCAGCTGCAGCAGGACGTTGAAGACCTCAGGGTGAGCTTTTTCAATCTCATCGAACAGCACCACGCTGTATGGATGCCGCCGGACAGCCTCGGTCAACTGACCGCCCTCCTCAAAACCAACATACCCGGGCGGAGCGCCGACCAAGCGCGACACGGTGTGCTTTTCCTGGTATTCGCTCATGTCGATGCGCACCATGGCATGCTCATCATCAAATAGGAAATCAGCCAGGGCGCGTGCCAGCTCGGTCTTACCGACGCCGGTCGGTCCCAGGAAGATGAACGAGCCGATCGGGCGGTTGGGATCTTGCAAACCAGCCCGGGCTCGCTGGACAGCTTTCGAAACGGCGGTTAAAGCCTCATCCTGACCGACAACCCGCTCATGGAGGCGCTCTTCCATGTGCAGCAACTTCTCCATCTCGCCTTCCATCAAACGCGCGACCGGAATTCCCGTCCAACTGGCGACCACCTGGGCAATCTCCTCGGCGTCCACCTCCTCTTTCAGCAAAGCACCCTCGGTCTGAATGTTTTTCAAGCGCTCTTCGCTTTTACCGAGTTGTTCTTCCAATTCGCGCAGCGTCCCGTAGCGCAAGCGGGCTGCTTCCTCCAACTCATTATTGCGCTCGGCGCGCTCCATTTCCAGGCGCGCACTTTCGATCTGCTCCTTGACGCTCTGCAAGGCGCTAATGGCTTCTTTTTCGGTCTGCCAGCGAGCGTTCAGTTGACTGGATACTTCGCGCAGGTCAGCCAGCTCTTTTTCTAATTTCTCCAGGCGCTCTTTGGAGGCTTTATCCTTCTCCTTTTGAAGAGCCTGGCGCTCGATTTCCAGTTGCAGAATTTGGCGGTCCACTTCGTCCACTTCCTGCGGCTTGGAGTCAATCTCGGTGCGCAGACGAGCTCCCGCCTCGTCAATCAGGTCGATCGCCTTATCGGGCATATGGCGGTCTGAAATGTAGCGGTTGGAGAGTGTGGCGGCGGCGATCACTGCCGGATCGGTGATACGCACCCCATGATGCACCTCATAGCGTTCCTTTAAACCGCGCAGGATACTGATCGTCTCTTCTACGCTCGGTTCTTCTACCAGCACCGGTTGGAAGCGGCGCTCTAATGCCGGGTCCTTCTCGACATGCTTGCGATATTCATCCAACGTCGTGGCTCCAATCATGTGCAGTTCACCGCGCGCCAGCATGGGCTTGAGCATATTGCCGGCATCCATAGCGCCTTCAGCTTTTCCGGCTCCCACCACTGTATGCATCTCGTCGATGAACATGATGATCGCGCCAGCCGCATCGGTAATTTCCTTCAACACTGCCTTCAGGCGCTCCTCGAACTCGCCGCGGTATTTGGCTCCTGCCACCAGAGCGCCCATATCGAGCTGTACCAGACGTTTGCGCTTGAGACCTTCCGGTACATCGCCGTTGACCATCCGCTGCGCCAGCCCTTCAACGATGGCGGTCTTGCCGACGCCTGGATCACCGATCAGAGCCGGGTTGTTCTTCGTGCGCCGCGATAGAATTTGAATCACGCGCCGAATTTCCTCGTCACGCCCGATCACCGGGTCCATCTTACCCTGGCGAGCCGCGGCGGTTAGATCACGCCCATATTTCTCCAGCGCTTGGTAGGTATCCTCCGGTCTTTGGGAAGTAACCCTCTGTGTGCCCCGGATGCTCGTCAATGCATTAAGAATGGCGTCTTTTGTCAATCCGTACTGGCTCAAACATTCGCCTTCAACGCTGTCGGTCAATCCAAGCAGGATGTGCTCCGTGGATACATATTCATCGCCCATACCTTTAGCGTAGCGTTCGGCAGCCGAGAGCACCTCGGCAGCCGGGCGCGCCAATCCGACTTCTGCTGTGCCCCCATACACCTTAGAGCGCTTTTCAAGCTCCTGTTCTATTTCCTCTCGCAGGGCAGCCACGCTCCCAGCTACTTTCGTGACCAGCGCCGGCACAACGCCCTCCTCCTGGCTTACCAAAGCAGCCAGCAGATGGACCGGTTCGATTGACTGGTGGTTGTAATCTTGCGCCAACTGCTTTGCGTTCAATATTGCTTCTTGTGATTTTTGGGTATATTTTTCTAAATCCATTTCTACTCCTATTGGTACATTCTCCGCATGAAGTATAAACCTGAGGCATTGGAAATACGTAAGCAGGTCGTTAATTGGCTGTAAGAACTCAATTTTATCCCCAGAAGCTCAAAACTCGGAACCGGTTGAATCAGCATACGCTCATTCCCGGAGCTTGCTCGTGGATAGGTAGCTGCCGTTCAAGAATATGCCCAAGAGTCCAATACCACCAAGCCACAGCAGGATAAAAGCGGGCAGCATCATCCGCATAAGACCTGTATTGACCCACCAGCTTATATCATGGACGGTGTCAAAGGATGCCAAGAAATAAAAGCCAAGAATTGCCAGCATGTAAGCCAACCCACTCACAAATACTGCCCAGAGTGATTTGCGCCACAGGAGGGGAACCAGTGATAATATCAGCACTATGATGATCCCAATTCCTACCACTCCCCAGAACTTAATTATCATCAGTTGGGAAAATATTGAGTGCATGATGAACAGGGTTTCAGCAATGTGCAGGTTGCCGTGCGATAATTGCACCAGCGCGGGTGTCACAAGGTCGCTCCCAAATTGTTGGGTGTAAATCACCCCTTTCAAAAAGAGCCAAAAAACAGTGTAAACCCCTATGGGCATCAACAACAGGATCGTGTGGCGCAGCGATAGGTGAATATCTCGTTTGAGAAAAGCCACAATTAAAATCAAACCGCTCACAAACAAGGATATCAGCAACCCTTCCGGTCGTGTCCATGCCGCGCCGGCAAAGAAAAGACCGCTGAGTAATAAGGTTCCATCACTTTCGCCAAGCTCAGGCGACTTCAAAGAACCTGCCAACAGAATTACCGCCGACACCACGTAATAGCTCAAAGCCATGTTGGCGTATCCAATCGTGGAGTGCCGGAACACAAACGGCACTGTCGCAAGCAGCAGCGTTGCCAGCCCAGCGGTACTGCGCCTTAGATCACTTCGAACAAGGGTGGAATAGATGACGAGCATCAAGGTTGTGTAGAAGCCGCTGAATATCATCTTCGAAGCCGGCAGGGTTTCGTCAAATATCACCTGCAAACTGGCGATCATTATGGGGATATTGAGCGGATATTGGGCTGTGTTGGTGCCCCATTGGGTGACAGTCGCCAGGGAACCGCTGTAGGCAATCCTGAAGCCCTTAACTCCCCACAATTGAATCCCATCTGTTACGTGGTACCCTTTCCCGACCGAAATCAGTACAGATAAAAAACCCAGCCCCAATAGGGCAGCCTGCCAGATGTCGAATTGCGACGTTATAAAAACACCTGACTGAGACGTACTGTCGCCTGTAATTCTTCTGCGTCTGCAGACCACAAATGCTCCCAATGACACTAAAAATAGAAGGACAGTCGCCCCCAAGATAACACCCTGGTCCAGACCGATGCCTAGTAGTGACGTCGTCCCAATCGTGAGAGTATATACACCCAGTCCCAAGCCGTAGCCCAGGGCGAGTTTTGTAACCACATCCCACGCCGGAATAAAACATGACACGAGCAGGGACCCTGAAACGGAAAGCAGGGCAAGCCACAGGAAGGGCCACAGGGCGGCATATAAAATCTCTCCCACTGTTTGGAAACCCATCATTGAACTACCCTCAGCATGGTTGTGGTTTTTAGATAGAATCACACCCCACGATTCATCAAACAACAACTGGTCTTGGGTGAAGTAATCACCACCTGGAAATTCCCCAACCACGAGGATGTAAGTGTCCTCCCTGGAAAGGTCCCGGAGGCAGTCAAAGTCACTGCAGTTGATCACTTCACGCGGGGCAAGGAAGAATTGCATAAACGGGGTGAAACCCAACGCTCTTGGTCCAACCCCGGCAGGTGGCAGTACAACACGCCCATCTTCTGGAACGTTCTGGTGCAAGAACTGCACGTAATTCGCGAAGCGTTGTCCCTGGTTGAACTTCGCGCCCCTCCATAATGCAGTTTGTCCAATGGAGCGTGCGATGCGTTCTAAATCGAGGCTGGCATTACGCAGCAAATAACCCGCCTGGAACAGGACCCCCACAGCCAGCAGTAGGGTCACGAGTTTGTATCTATGCTTAGCGCTAAACATGCAGAAAACCTCTTACTTTGAAAGTCGAATTATCGCAAAGGACATCGTATGCTGTGGGTCAATTCTAACCCATAGACCGGTCGTTATTTATACAGGTATATTAAATACACCGGTAAAGATTTAATCCTTTATAATCATGCAGGCTTTGATACGGGGTTGAGGCGTTTCAACATTGGAAGCAACCCCTTACAGGTTGGAATCCAGTAGATAAAATCCAGAGCATTAATCAATTATGGATAAACATAAAATCAAGGTTGACCTTGTTCTAGCAACCGGCACCCATTTTTTCTCCAAATTGGTCGGCTACATTATCATTACAATCCTGGTACGTTACTTGACAAAGGATGAAATGGGGGCATTTTTCTTCGCCGCATCCCTGGCAACTATCTTTGCCCTAATTTCGACGTTGGGAACAGACCAATACCTGATCCGGGAGGTCTCCGAAAAACCCGATAGCGCCCTCACATATCTTTCGCAGGTTATCTCGCTGCGCCTCCTGCTCCAGGTCATCCTCCTGCTTATCCTGAATGGCTTTGTACTCCTGACAAAGCCAGATATCATCCTGACAGTCTTTCTCACTTCAATTTACATCTTTCTTGAAGACCTATATTACAGCTTTGGTTCCTTTTTCCTCGGTCTCAGGCAGGTTATTTACCGGGCAGTCACATCCATCAGCGCCAAGCTCCTGTTAGCAGTTTTGATCTTGCTGGTGGTAAGCTTCGACGCTTCCCTACCGGTGATACTGCTGTGTTATATACTTGCGGCTATATTCTTGATCCTCTTCTCGCTCTTCTTAGTCTGGATTAAAAATGGGGCGCTCAGATTATCCTGGAATCGGGATAATATGTTGGGGATCGTGCGGGTGTCCCTGCCGTTCTTTGTTTTATCTTTCTTAGCAATGGCGCAGTTAAACATTGACACACTCATGCTTGGGTACATGAAGTCATATTCCGTCGTAGCGACATACACAGCAGGGATTAAATTTTTGGAAGCTTCACAGTTCATCATTCGTCCAATACCGATGGTCTTTTTCCCCATCACTGCCGGTCTGGTCGTTCACCAAAACTGGGTACAGGCAAAATCCCTCTTTAAAAAACTGCTCCTGGTGACAGTCTCATTCGGTCTGCTGGTCTCAATTGGGGTTCTGCTGACCGCCAACCCGATCATCATGTTTGTCTTCGGTCCCGATTATTATGAGACGGTTGGCGTCGTCAGGGTGCTGTTTCTAGGCGCGCCATTTCTGTACACGGGCTTGGTCTGCATGTTCTATGCCAATGCGCTGCACATCGAGAAGAAAGCCGTGTGGATAATGCTGATCGGCGTGATGGTCAACATCGTACTAAGCGCAGTTGCCATTTCCTGGATTGGGGCAATTGGAGCAGCCTGGGCAACGGTCGTTTCCCAGGCGTTCATCACAATTTCTTTGCTCTTTTTAGACTGCCGATACCTCCTGGCTGGAAAGCCCCCCTCCGATCCTCAAATTCATCATATAATCGCGTTTGAGGAATAAAGGCACCCACTGATTTACAGGACCGCTCGACTTGACAATGTATATTACTTCAACTGGATATCCTGCCTTGCGACGGCGCCTGGTAGCTGTAGAATGTGCGGGCAGTCGAAATGGATAAAACTATATACCAGGTTTGACAGCAAGTACAATAATCAGTACACTATACGTCGAATGCTGATATAGTTATCGAAAGTGCAATTATTAGATGGTTCACCTTACAACAACAAGCAGAGGAGGATGACATGGATTCACAATCCTATCAACTGGTAATGCGCTCAGGACCGACTCCCGGTAAGACCTTTGAACTGACTGGGAAGGATCTCACAATTGGGCGGGATCCCGCCAACAGCATCGCCATCAACGATCAGGAAGTCTCACGAAAACATGCTCGCTTGAGCGCTCAAGCAGGAGGTTACGTCCTGGAGGATCTGGGGTCGACCAACGGCACCTTTGTTAACGGTCAGCGTTTGATGGGTCCTCATATTCTGCAACCCGGCGAATTGATCATGTTTGCAGATAACGCCAGTATGGTTTACGAAGAAATACGGATCGATCAAGACGCTACCATAATAAGCGACCCCAGCGTGGCGGCTATCCCACCAATACATGAGGGCGAGCCAGTTATTGCAACACCCCGGGAAGCCCCACCGCCAGAACCGCGGGTCTCCCCACCACCTCCGGTATACAGCGAGCAGGCGCCTCCCGCCCCCGTTAAACCTTACGTGCAGCCAAGTGAACCATATCCTTATCAGGAAGAACCTAGAGGAAAATCCAGAACCTGGCTGTACTCCGGCTGCGGCTGCTTGATCGTTTTGCTTTGCGTCATAGTTGCTGGCGCGTATATCGTCGACACATTGAACATGTGGTGTTTTGGTCCATTAGAACCGCTCTGGAATACCTTTGGCTTCGTGTGCCAGTGAGGCCAAACCCATCATTCGTACCCAGTATCATGTTGTGATCAATTCCCCGCTTGATGCATAAGGACCCACCCGACCCTTTCCCTGTAGAAATTTAACTCCAACAGCTTAAGCCCGGACGTGCTGACCCGCACCCGGGCTTTATTTTTCTCTAATCGAATTTCCTCAGGTTGGTATCCAGCCGCTAGAATTGCCTCCACCAGATGAAAATAATCCGACCCGATTGGGTGAGAGGCGAAAGGATCAGCGTCACTGCTCGAGAAAGCATCCAACACGGCGTTGATGGCAATCAGCAGCTCTTCCATCCGCTTATAATCGCCCGCACGCAAATTTACATCCGCGGCAGCCAGCATCGTCTCCAGGACCAGATTTTCGGTCTCCAAAGGGCGTCGGAGATAATCAGCCACAATCCCACGCTCCCGCATCTGGTCTCCATTGGGCAACCACGCCGTCATGAAATACGCAGAGGGATCCAACAATTCCTGGTATCGCCGCACTGCCTCATAAAACGTCACCGACAGGCGCACGTCCTCAGCCAGTACGGGCGTTAAGGATTCACCCTCCAGTGCCTCCAAAAAGCTGCCTTCTAACTCTTGCAGGGTGAGACCGAAATGATCCCACAAAGCAGTATCGATCGCCAGTGCCTGGGTCCCGCCTTCTAATTGTGAATCCTCCGGGGACTCTGCCTGCGGATGAATATCGCGGTAAAAATCCGAAAAAGCATCCCATCCCCAGGTATCTACCATAAACTCTACTAATGCCCCGGCTTGCAGGTAACCAATTTCATGCTGGGAGAAGTAGAAGTCGTCCACTAATAGGGTGAGCGGGAGGTACCAATCCAGACCGCAAATTTCAACCCCGGAGTTTATATCGCCGGAAATTCTGACTCCATCCGAAGGTTCCACGCACCCTTCCACAGGTGGGAGAAGCGCAGCCGCGCGCAACATAAGCGGTTCGGGCTTGAAATGGCCACCTGTCAGGTAAACTGCCAGTCCCTCGACCAACATCGTGGGGCGCAGTTCGCCACCCATATCCGAATCTAGGGCGTGCACGAACTCGTGGTGCAGGATGATTTCTTCGCTGCTCCCGGCGTAGTTGCGATCCAGGTAAGCGACTGAAATTTCATCGCCGGCAAAGCCGCCGTGTCCCATTACCCGCGGCAGAAACGTGACTATTATGGGCTGCTCTAATTCAACTTCCAGAAGCCGATTGGCTTTATCCACCTGTTCCTCGAGCATTTCCAGCAGCCACTCCAGATCTCGCTCCGCTGGGGTGCCCGTGATGTAATACACCAGGCAGCATTCGCTCTCCTCCTGTGCCCAGCGTGCCCCTGGTTCTGGAAGCGGCACTCCCTCTTGCGGCAGCAGCGAGATGGTTTCGGTCCAGGTTGGACCATCTGGCACAATGGATACCGTCAGACTGTGTTCGCCCGCCTCTAGCCCGGATGTATCCCAAACCCACAGCATCGTGGCCTGGAAGCGACCACCAATTCCATACGGTGCAAATTCACCTTCAGGCAGGATCACACCATCTGGTCCATCCACCTGTACACGCACACTTCTATCTTCCAGGCTGCTTTCCGCAAGTGGGATAACTTCCAGGCTGATCAAATCCCCAACGTAGAGCGTCCCATCCGGGTGAAAATTCACTGTAAACGTATCAGCTATCGGCTGACCACTCGCAGCAGTGAGCGGGGGCGATATTGGAGTGTTTCGCTCCGGTGTTGGTATAAATGACGGCGTGGAAGATGGCTGAAGGACAGCGGGCGTGTGTGTTCCTACAACCGGCGAAGAGGGGGTGCTCGGCTGGGGAACCAATGTCCGGCAGGCGACCAGTAGAAAGACGAAGACCACCAATAAACGATGCATACGGCAATTATAGCAATGTTTTAGCTTATTCTGGTGACCCTGAGCATTCATTTGATAGGAGGAACCAGGCAACTAATCAATCAAGCAACTGGTTGATCAGTCCTCGCCCTTCCTTAACATCTCAAAATCAGCCCAAAATACTGCTTCCCTTGGTAGAATATAAAGCCAGATCACCAATTACTTGGTCGCCTAATAACTGATTACCCAATTTCCTGATCGCCTTATTTACTAATCACTAATCCCTGGAGAACCCCATGCCCCACATGTTCATCCCCGGTCCCGTCGATGTCGAACCTGAAATTCTGGACGCTCAAGCCCAGCCGATGCTGCCCCACCGTAGCGCCGAATTCGAAGCCATCTTCCAGCGCGCTTCTGATAAAGCCCGGCAGTTGTTCTTCACCCAGGATCGCGTCTTCCTGACCGCATCCTCAGGCACCGGGCTGCAGGAAGCTGCCGTTCGCAATCTGGCCCACGAGCGGGTGCTGTCCTGCGTGAACGGCGCGTTCGGTTCCCGCTGGCACGACGTCGCTCTATCTAATGGCAAAGCAGCCGATAGGCTGGATATACCCTGGGATCAACCGATCACACCAGAGAGCGCTGCCGATGCTCTCCGGAAATCGCAATACGAGCTTTTCACAATTGTCCACAACGAGACCTCAACTGGTGTGCAAAATCCAGTAGCAGAAATTTCCGCCGCCGTTCGCAAGGTAAGCCCAAACACGTTGATTGCTGTGGACGCGGTTTCCTCGCTGGGCGGCGCCAGGATCAAGATGGATGCCTGGGGATTGGATATGGTGCTGACCTCCTCGCAGAAATGCCTGGCTCTGCCTCCGGGTTTGGGCCTGGCTGCCGTCTCCGATCGGGGGATGGCTTACGCCCAGAGTGTGCCGGACAGGGGTTGGTACTTCGACCTGCTGCGCATGGAGAGACACCGCTTGAAGGATTCCACCCCCGCGACACCAGCCATCTCGTTGATCTACGCCCTCGACGCTCAGTTGGACCACATCCTGGCAGAGGGGCGGGAGGAGCGTTTTGCCCGCCACGCAGCTATGGCAGAGCGGGTACAATCCTGGGTACTGGAGTGCGGCCTGGGTTTGTACGCTCCCGAAGGCTACCGTTCAAAGACCGTCACGACGGTCGTAAACAACCACGAACTTGATATCACCGCCCTCAACGAGTTTCTTTTAAGTAGAGGCATGCGCATTGCGAACGGATATGGACCTCTGAAAGGTAAAACCTTCCGCATCGCTCACATGGGCGAGACCCAAATCAGGGATATCGAACGCCTGCTGGCGGCGATGGATGATTACATGGGGGTTTTATGACTCAGAATACGAATGAGCCCCAACTCCCCATTGTTACAGTTACCCCGACTTCCCTGGTGTACGGTGGTGAAGCAATGGGGCGCCTGCCAGATGGGCGCGCCGTGTTCGTTCCATACGCTCTGCCCGGCGAAACCGTGTCAGTGCGGCTTGTAGAGCAAAAACGCGGCTACGCTCGGGGTGAGCTGTTGGAAGTGCTCGCGCCCTCACAAGCACGAATCGAGCCGGTCTGTTTACATTTCGGTGTATGTGGGGGATGCCACTACCAGCACATGTCCTATGAAGACCAATTGGCCGCAAAAACCGGCATTCTGGGTGAGCAATTGGAGCGTATCGGCGGGCTGGTCGACCCGCCCGTGGAGCCTGCCGTGTCGTCGCCAAACCAAATTCTGTATCGCAATCGCGTACAGTTTCACCTCACAGCAGACGGAAAGATTGGCTACCATAAAGCCCGCTCGGATGAGGTACTTCCTATCCAGGAGTGCCACCTTCCTGAAGCCCCGCTCAATGCTATCTGGCCACAGCTCGATTTCGAAACCCTCCCTGGACTGGAGCGTTTCGCCCTACGACTGGGAATCGAGGATGACGTTCAGCTCATTCTGGAGAGCAGCGACCTGCATCCGCCCGAGATTAACATACAGGATTTGCCCGTCTCGGTTGTGCACCTCAGCCCGGTGGGCTCACTGGTGCTGGGGGGCAGTGAAGCGGTCTGGATTGAAGTGCTTGACCGCAGCTTTCAGGTCTCAGCCGGTTCTTTCTTCCAGGTCAACACGCCCTTGGCTGCTGGAATGGTCGCGCACCTGCTGGAAATATTGCCCAATTATCAACCCTTCAAATCGGATGCTACCCTGCTGGACGTGTACTGCGGTGTGGGGCTTTTCAGCGCTTTTCTTGCGCCCCTCGTGAGCCGCCTGGTGGGGATCGAATCCTCTACCGCTGCCGCCAGTGATTTTGTCGCCAACCTGGACGAATTCGATCACGTTGAATTGTACGAAGCCACGGCAGAAGAAGTGCTGCCCAATTTAGACATCACACCGGATATCGTCCTGCTTGATCCAACCAGAGCCGGTATCAGCCGCCAAGCGATGGACGGTTTGCTTGGATTAGCTTCGCCGCTGCTGGTATACATCTCCTGCGACCCGGCTACCCTGGCGAGGGATGCCAAGCGTTTAACAGCCCGCGGATACCGTCTGGAGCAGATCACGCCTTTTGATCTGTTTCCCCAAACCTATCACATCGAGAGCATCAGCTTTTGGACGATCGGCGTAAAGGTAAACTGAGACGGAACAGCGCCCCACCTTCAGGGTTGTTGGCTGCGATTAAGGTACCGCCATGAGCTTCAGCCAGCTTACGTGCGATGGCTAATCCTAAACCGGTTCCCCCTTCTTCCCGGCTGCGCGAGCGGTCAACCCTGTAAAAGCGCTCAAAGATGTGCGGCAGAGAATCTGGGGGTATACCGGAACCCGAATCGCGGATTTCAACCAAGGCAAACTGCCTGGCAATTTGCCCGGCTAGTTGCCCGGCTGTCTGTGTGTTACAAGACGTACTTATTCTAATTTCGCCCCCTTCGGGCGTGTAGTGCAGGGCGTTGTTGAGCAGATTAATTAGAATCTGCTCAATTCTATCTCGATCAGCTTCCAGCACTGGACAATCTGCATCCAACTCTATCCCCAGGCTGATTTGCTGTCGATCTGCCTGCGGACGGAAACGTTCCACAACGCTGGACACAATCCGATTCAAGTCGGTGGGCAGGATATTTAAATCCAGTTCCCCAGCATCCGCTAAAGCTATCGTTCGCAGATCGGCGACCAGCCGGATGAGAAGCTGATTTTGCTCCAGGACTGGACCCAGGTTCTTTGCGGTCAGAGGATAAACCCCATCCAGCATTGCCTCTA
>Ga0209986_10003686_pt1 | contig 13336 bp, 9 predicted proteins | sample BlataG_FD_183168 | JGI IMG/M metagenome (GOLD analysis project Ga0209986, IMG submission 183168) | Deep subsurface microbial communities from Black Sea to uncover new lineages of life (NeLLi) - Black_00105 metaG (SPAdes) (version 2) | ecosystem: Environmental > Aquatic > Marine > Oceanic >...
GAGCTCGCAAAGCACGCCGTGTCTGAGGGTACCAAGGCCGTCACCAAGTTCACCTCTGCTTAAGCACTAGGCTGAACCTGACTGATTCACCTTCTCCTTGACCCAAAAAAAAGAACAAACCAAACCCTGGTGTTAATAAACACCACCATACCCTCTACTCTTTTTTGAATCACACTGCACATCAAGGAAACCATCATCTGTACCTCAATGGACGGTCATTTTACATGTACCAACAGTCTATGGCAAAAAAGTAACTATGAACAAGTCTCCATTGGCACTGCAGCCTCATCAGTGCCATTCTCTTCTCCGTCTCGTCCCGTCCCTTTTTTCGTTGCAATTTGAAACGTTGGCATCACCAAGCTCTCTACATCTGCTGGTCTTCTAATTCCATGTCTCTCCTCCAACTCAGGCAGCTTCTCTTTATTTATTCTCTGTGCTGCTCTCTCTAGCATTTCTCTAGTGATTGTAGTGCTCACTGCACCTCCCCGTTGTCCTTTAAAATCAATGGCCGCCATTATGTCATTCAGCGTTAATTCTATGTCTGACTTCTTGTCAGTGGTTGTTTGGCTATGTATCAAACTAGCGTCTTGTAATACTAATGCAGTGTAAGAGTACATGTAGTCTAGGAGTTGGTGGATTATTTGGGGCTCGTAATCAGTGATTCCCTGCCAGGAAGAAGATGGAAAGAGGGAGTGTGAGGCGGTGTCGGAAGTAGGAGATATGGGAGAGTGATCGGCAGTGGATGGGGTATAAGGTAGGAGTAGTCGTTCTTTATAGCGTACCTCTGATGCTAGAAGCTTGATGATTAATTGCGCATCGTCTGGCAGCGTTGTATCTCCGATTGGAGGTGCCATTTTTATTGAATCAGGATTTTGATGTAGCTCAGAGTGTACTATCGATCACTATTGCCTTCAGTATGTTAATATGCACGCATTCATGAATATTGCAAACTTTTAAAGGACACAGCAGAGAGACTAGGGATGGTTTAAGTAACACTGCTCACACTCTTCCTTTCTCTTCCGCCACTCTCGCTAGCAGCATCCTGGCATGTTGTTATAGCCGTGCACTCCTAAAAGTGACAACCCACCTGCATCCACTGCATGAGTCTCCTTTGATCTCCAAGATGTAAAACATTCAGCAAGTATAGAGGAGAGTTTTTGTCTGGATGATCCAGGGAGGGGGAAATAATCCCTCCCTCTCTCTCCTCGTCCTGTCGTTACTCAGCAGCAGCATTCTGTTCTTGCCCTATTGGTCAATGAACCGCATAAGTATCGGTTTCTACAACACCAGAAACCACAAAGGATACCTCCTAAATCAACCAAACCCCGAGATATTTCACCAGGAAGTGATCCACAAAACTCATCAGACATTTCATTCACGCCAAAATGGCCTCCATAGTCTGGAACAAATGGCTACCAGATCACCTCTATCATCTCATCGAGACCGAAGAACCTGAACGCTACGCTGCCATCGTCCACGCTGTCCAAAACATCTGGACATCCACCCACGACGCTGAGGCCACCCTCCCCTTCATCCCTCTTGTCAAAAACTTCATCTCTGCCAGAACAGAAATCCCTCCAGACACCCTCCAACAATTCATCCACCTCATCTTCAACATCATCTATGCCACTAACAACGACCTCGCAGCTCAATCCCGCTGGGCTCAAGAACTCCATCGCATCCTCCGCACCCATCGTCGTCGTCTCCCCACCCTCATCATCCCCTGGCGCCCTTTATTCAATACCATACGCTCCCTCCACATGCTCCCTAACTCCAAGTATGAAGGGTATGCAGTGAAGCAATCCAGGCTCGCTGCTTTGGTCAAAGTCGCTCATAGAGCAAGACGGTTCTTCCCTCCGGCTGCTGCAGCTGAGATTTGGGAGCAGTTTCGTCCTGGCCTGGTCGATGTAGGCAAACCAGAGTCTCAGGAAGCTCTGGGATGGCTGGCAATGCTCCTTCCTACCCACTCTGCTGCAAAAGGCAATGGTAGTGGCAGTGGTAATGGTAAGATTAGTAGTGATAGTAATAATAATGATTGTAGCAAGATTAATAATTGGGCAGAATGGGCTCAGGAATGGGCCGATATTTGGGGGAAAGTCGCCCACGGTCACGTCTGGGACTGCCTATGGTACTCTCTCTTTGCCCGACTTGCCAAACACGACATCCACGGCCTCATTGACTGGCCCTCATTGATGCCCAGGTTGGCCACTCACTGGGGGTGGGCCTTTGAGGTGCCAGTTGGAGCTGCCACTGCCTCTCCTCCATTTTATAGTACTACTTCTCAAATGGTGGAAATGTTGTTTAATTTGGATATTAAGTCTAGATCTGCGAGTATCGCCAAATCTATTGTCTACCTTCTGGGTAGAACTTCTGCTACTGATACTGGTTCTGTTACGAGTCAAGATGGTGATCAAAATGGTGATGATGTGGCACTGGGGGTATTATTAAAAATGACTAATCTTCTAGAGCAATATATGCACCCTTCTAATGGAGGTAGATGGTCAGGAACGCTGTCCAACTTCCTAAAGGAACTATCCCGTCATTTCTGCAAGAGATTGGTATCCGAGCATTATGTGAGTGTGAATGCTGCCCATGGGAGTGATACTGAAGAAGATCATTATTGCAGTCCTCCTCCTAGTGTTGGTGGTTTAGGTAGTAGGAAGAATAAAAAGGCAGGTGGAGGTGAGAGTGAGAAGAAGAAGAAGAAGAAGAAGAAAAAGGAAATGGCTGAAGAAGAGGATGGCATGGATGATGATGTTTTTGAACAAGGTGATGGAGGACACGATGTGGAATCAGATGACGACGACGATGATGATGGTGACAGTGAAGAGGAAGCTCTCCATGGAGGAGGAGGAACCAGTAGCAGTGACGAGGAAGAACACTTGAAAATGATCAGTAGTGGGCAAGGTAGATTATTGCCAGCCAAGGTGAGGACCCAAGTAGCCTCTATTCTCATCAGATTGGCCAGTACAGCTCAGTTTTCTAGAGATAAAGGTCTTTCACGTGTAGCCAGCTTGGTGTTTTCTTCCATGTCATATATAGAGCCGCATATCGCGCTCCCTGTGGTGAACAGACATTTTATTATGGCTCTGGAGATGGTGACTGCTGCACATAATTTATCAACTGCTATTCAGACTATGTCGTTGTGTGTGAGGCCTCTTCTTATTGCTGGTCTTCCTCCTCCCCTTGATGATGCTACTAATGATGCTACTACTACTACTACTACTACTTCAACAACAACAACAACCTCCTCATCATCCTCAGCAGTGGGCAGTGCAGAGGCAAGGGCAGCAGGCGCAGCTGCAGTTGCAGCAGCTATGATGGCTACTCTGCCAGGCATTGATGTCAATGACCCTCCTAAATCTTTAGCTGCATTCAGATTCTATTGCTGTGTGTTGAGTAGCGTTGGAAGACTGCCCAGTAGCAATGGCACAGAAGATGATGATGAAGAACAAGGACCTACTACCAAAGGTGGTGCTTCCTCTTCTTCTCCATCTTCTCCATCTCTTCAATGCTGCCTTCCATTATACACAGAAGAATGGTGCAGCGAACTCCTCGACCGAATCTTCACCATCATCTCCAACCTGGACTCCCCACAAGAACACGGCCTCCACAAGGGCGGCGAAGAAGGAGGCAGCGCATCCGACGACTCTTCCTTCCTCTTGGAGGGCAAGTCCATGTTTAGACCCCTGATTGAGCTGTTATTTGGCAGGCTACCTCCATCATTGAGGGTCGCTGCCATCAAGAGGACTGCTAGGTTTTTATTAGATAATACATTGAGTTCAGTGACTGGGGAGGCTGCTGTGCTGTGTAATGCTATGGCATGGCTTGATCCAGAAAATACCGGTAAGTATTTGATGGATCCCTTGGTCAAATCTTTAGAACAAGATGCTGATCATATCATCAATAGCAGTAGTAATGGTACGGGTAGCAGTAGGGAAGGTGGTACTACTGCAACAGCAGTAACGAGATTGTCCAAGGTACAGGAAAGAGCAATCAACTGGAGAGTGACCCTGATGTCTTCCACTGCCTTCCACATGGGTAGGCAAGTTCTTCATCATAAAGATGGTATCCTCAAGATACTAAAGACACTGTCAGCGGCCCCTTCTCAGTCGGTACAAGATCAGAGCACTAGAGCACTGTCTGCCATATTCGTATGTCTGTGTACCAGTTACCCAGTTAACCAATACCAGCCTTGCCCTTTTATTAATATGGCTAGTTATAATAGTAATAATAATAGTAATTACAGTGGTAGTGGTAGTGGTTGTGATAGTTCCAGTGGAGTGGAGGCATTTATTGACAAGTTTGGGTACTTTGGCAGTGTGTCTACTAACAACAACAACAAGAAGAAGAATATAGAGGGAGAGGGAGAGTTGAAATGGCACATGCCAGATAGAGAAGAAGTAGCTTTTGCTGAGCAATTAATGGAAGAGTTTCTATTGAAGCCAGCTGCTGAGCTTAGTAGTCCCCCACCACCACCACCACCATCATCATCATCAGTAGGAGGAGGAGGAGCTCAGAAGAAGAAGGAACGGTTACGTATCTTATTGCTGCAGATGGAGTCTACCTTGAATGGACTACGTACCTCTCTCCCTGACTATGATCATAGTAATAGTAGTAATAGTGGTACTTCAGCAACATTAGTGGGAAATATAGGATCCACAGTTGGCACCTCATCAGTCAGGTCAACAGTCACATCCGCTCTCTTATCTGCCTTTTCTCCCTCATCTAATAGTAGTACATGGATGCCTCTCCAAGCAGCAGATGACGATACACTCAAGATCCTCCTCCGTACTGTTGATGCTCTTGTGGCAATAGGCAGCTCCGAGTACAGTGACAGTACTGAGAACCATGGAGCTTGGACCACTGATGAGAGGTGGATGCACGAACCTGCTATTGCTGGTCTGCTCTATGAGACATGTGGTATTAGTAATAGTAATAGTGGTGATGGTACTGATGATGGTACTACAAATGCCAATAATATTAATGGAGGGTATGTGAGATGGAGAAGAAGAAGACCCCGCTGGCTAGTATCTGAAAAAGTCTACCTCACCCTCGAATGGCGAGCCAGCCAAGCGGCATACCGCCAGGCCGCCACCACCACCCTTCCCCGCCCATCCCTCCCTTCCTCCCTGCACCCTCTCTACCGCTCCCTCCTCGCCAAACTAGTCATCCCGCTCACCATGCACACTCATATAGAGGTGAGGGAAGGGGGGATTGGGGTTGTAGAGAGGTGCATGAAGAGGCATCCTGCACTACAGAGGGGCGTTGCTAGACCAGTGTGTGCTGCGCTGGCCAAGTTGGTGGCGACACCGAGTGATGTCGTGGGGATGATGGAGGGGGATGAGGGGTTGGAGATGGGACCTGGAGATATAATAGATGATTTAAGGAAGGCTTTAAGTGATGTTGCTCAGAAGGGACCTCAACAGAAGAAGAAGAAGCAGAAGAAAAGTGGTGGAGATGAAGGTGAGGAGGAGGAGGAGGAGGAGGAGGGTGGCAGTGATACTAGAACTGGAACTGGAGCAGAGAGTGAACAAGAACAGGCACTTGCAATAGGTGCCACCAAGCTGTTATCACACCGAGCCTTGTTCAGACTCATCTCTAGAGACTGGACGGCTTTGCATGCTGTGCTGGTATCTGTCTTATCATCTGCTGCGCACACTGGCACTGAAGCTCAGGAGAGTATCCTAGGTACCATAGTGATGGTCATCCTCAGATTCGTTCCACCTCCCATCCCCCAGGGCTATCATACTGTTGGTAGTAGTGACACTGGTACTACAGATACTGATACAGATAATGATAATAGTATTAAGATCCGGAATATCAAGCTGACAGTCCAATCACTCATGAAGGACATCTTGATGGTGGCCACGTCCTCCTGCCTCCACTGGAGGTACACTGTCCTAGCCAACACCCTCCTCCTACTCTTCTTTGCTGAGATAGATGCTGATATAGCCGTAGAAGTAGCTCAACACTACCTGGCACTGTTAACGGGCTCCCCCGGGTCGGCAGAGATGTTGAACAGACAGATTGCCTCTGCAGGGTTGAATTTAATGACCATGCCGTATTGGCATTGTCATCCCAAGAGGGGAAGAGGGGAAGAGATGTTGGGGCTCCATCCTACTGCTCTGCAGGCTGTTCTTGATAGCTTGTCCCACACTGTCATCAGTAACACTACTACTGGTTCTAATAGTAGTGTATTTTGGAAGAGGTTATTTGACAACATGGTAGGAGCACACCCCTCTTTATCCAGTGAAGCAATGCAATCTCCGGGTAGGAGCACAGCCAGCAGACAACTCGCCACCAGAGACAACATCACCGCCCAAATGGTCATCACCACCATGTATCTATGGGCAGATTGGCCTAGTAACAGACCTGCTGAGTCTGCACATAGTAGGGGAGCTTTTGTTGAACATCATGCTAGAACTGTTGCTATATTAGCCTCATTAGCTAAAGGTAGTAGTAGTAGTAGTAGTAATGGAGGCAGAACTACTACTACTAGTAGTAATAATAATAGTGATAGTATGTCAGTGATAGAGGGTCTGAGGGAGTCAGTTGAAGAGGCACTCAGTAGACCCCAAGATGCTGATCCAGCTGCGTTTTCTACATCCGCTGAAGTTGTTGCTGGTCTACTGGCTGCTGGCTATGGCCTTGGTAGTAGTAGTAGTGATGATAAATGGGTGGTAGATGCATTACAGACTGGGTTGAGTGTGGTGTCATTAGAGAACACTGATATCTGGCATGACGCTGTGTTGGGCTATGTCACCCGCTCCCTGCTCATATCTGTCAGTGGGCGTAATAGTGGTGCTAGTTACGTTACCAGCAGCAGTATTATCAATCCCTTCCCTCATAATAATAATTATTATTATTATTATAAGGACCCAAGGACGAGAGCAGTATCAATGTCTCAGTACAAAGCTCTCCTCGCCCTCATCTTTCGTCCCATACCCCTCCAAGCCACCACCACCACCTCTTCCATTGTCCTCAAACGACTGATGGGCATAGTAGCAGTGGCCGTTGAGACATTCACTGAAGTAGGGTGTGTGAATAGTGTGTCACCGGCTATACGCGTGTTGAAGGTGAAGCTCATGGAGGAAGCTGATCATCTTTGGAATGCCACCACCACTACTTACAATGCTGTTGTTGATGATGAGAATAACCCCACTGTCATCGAGACGACTACTACTACTACTACTACTACTAAAAATAATAATAGTATCAACCAGGGTGTATTAATGAGGTTTGGTGACACAGTTAGAAGAATGATGACTGATGTAGTAGATATGGGCATATTGGCGTGCATTGATGATAAAGAGGGAGATGTAGAATACACCCGTCTTGCTAATACATCGATTTATAGACCTGCTAACAAGAATGGTAGTAGTGGTAGCAGTCCCAGCAGTTATAATAATAATAATAATAATAATAATAGTGAAGATGATATGATGTTGGATGTAGTGAGTGACACAGAAGAGGATGCTCTCTTGGTGGTCCGTCATAAGTGTGGTAGTGGGAAGAGCAGGGAAATGCTGGAGGCTATTGTGGTAGAGTTTGGTGAGGCAGTGGCCTTATTGAGCTCTAAATTGAAGACCAGTAGTAGTGGAGGTGGTGGTGGAGGAGGAGGAGGAGGTTTAGGAATGGAGGAGGAGGAGGAGGAGGAGGAGGCAATGGAAATACAGCAAGCTCTGAAAGAACAGCAACAACAAGGAGTTGCTCCTATGATGATAATGACTGATGATGTGGATGTGCTTGTTGGTTCAGGCTCAGAATCATTATCTCAGCATCAGCAGCAGCCACAACAACTGTCAGTAGCAGCAGAGCTGTTGGCCAACCCAGACACAGCTAGAGCGATTGAGGTTGTTGCATTTGCAGCCAATTTCATCGTGGGAGGTCTCAACGGAGATGTGGGACCATACCTGGCCCCTTGGATTGTCCAAATGTTGCCTGGCTTGCTGAGATTGCAGGAACTGATACCTACCGAGCTGCAAAGCACAGCAGCAGCTGTCAGAAAGGCACTGGCTGAATTCAAGTACTTACCTTTGTGGGGCGCAAATGTGGACAAGGCGTTGGATGCTGCTGGCAAGGCTTTAAGGGGAGGGAATGGAAGGAGGGGAGAAACAACAGAAGAGTTGAGTTGGCCAGAGCGTGCCTCGGCACTAGTGTATCTTCAATATTTTTGGTTCCGGCATGTCTTCTTGCTAGGTCAACAGGGAGAACAAAAAGTATTGAATGTAGTGCTCCATGCCCTGAGTGACACAAAACTGGAAGTGAGAGAACTAGCTGCTGCCACACTGAGTGGAATGGTGAAAGGACTGTCTGTCACAGGAGCAGAGGACCTGAGAAGGGAGTTTTTACACCGTGCACTGCTGGTGTTCCCTTTTCCTTCTTCTTCAGCTGCTGGCTCTGCTGCAAGACGGAAGCGTCTCCGTCAGCAGAAAGATGCATCCGCCCCATCTGCTTCTACAACTACAGCAATTCCTCCTCCTCCTCCTCCTCCTCATACAATGGAGGAAAGGCATGCAGTGGTACTGGGCCTACGATCCTTTGTCCTATCATCCCCCTACGACATCCCCCCTTGGTTGCCCGACATCTTAATGAGCCTGGTCAGACTGGCTGCTGAGCCTCCTCCTGTTAAAACAACAGTCACTAAGACATTGGCTGAGTTTAGGAGAACACATAATGAAAGTAGTGGTGGTACCCTGATGAGAGATGTGACAGCAGCAGGTGGTGGTGGGATGACGGAAGAGCAATGGGAGATGGTTAGAGATGTTGCCACCAGTGCAACTTCCTACTTTGTATAATAATAGTTTGTTGGAATTTTGTGTGTGTGTGTGTGTGTGTGTGTGTGTGTGTGTGTGTGTGTGTGTGTGTTGTTTTATACATATAGAATTAAGGTTAAGTGTAAAATATGTGAGATCTATAGACAGAATCAATGTCATATTTACAAAAAGTTTAGCTCCTATTATTCCAAAAGCAAAACCAACTGTATTACATACATCTAATTCTTCATATTTATAGAATGTTGCAATTGACCGACATTCTCATAAATCCTCAACTCTCCCGTGTATCCTGCCGTCACTATAACCTGCCCTCTCGCCCCTCTATTCCCATCACAAGCCTCCTTATTATGACTCTGTCCTCCTCCTCCCACTACAGGCTGTATCTCACTTTTAACAGTGCCATCCACTATTGATCTATGCGCAGCACAGGGAGCAAACACCGCTACTGTCACTGTGTCTCCATTCGCAAAGAAGCATTCGTACGCGCCCACCTTTTCCCTCTCTTGTATGTTATACGCCCCACTAGTAGTAGTAGCAGCACTAGTAGTACCACCACCAGTGTTACTACTACTACCACTATTATTATTATTATTATTATGACTTCCAAAGGTGTTCCAAAGGTAGACCCACCCATCATCAGATCCACACACCACATAGTCACCGCCAGGTGAAAATGATGCTCTTATTTGGGTGTTTTTGTTAGTATGACCCTTGTATTTGTACTTAAGTGTATAACCTTCATATAATCTGATCCTGGAGTCGTTGGATGTGATCAATAATGGTCCTGGTCTACCACTATTAATAGCTGCTGATGCTGATGATGATGCTGTAGTAGTACCACTGCTCCCTGGCTTCCTTATTCCTCCACCACCGCCAGTATGACTATTAAAAAACTGCAGCCCAGTAATCTTCTTCCCCCTACTATGCTGTCCCCTAGCATTCTTCACATCCAACTGAGCCTCATACTCCAAACTATTCTTATCAACTCCATAAAATCTACACCTCCCCCTCATAGTCCCCACTACTGCTTTTCTCCCATCTGGAGAATAGCTCACCGCAGTGACCATTTCATGTACGTCTTGCCACGAGACAACTCTTTGTTCGGGAATGTTCCACAGCCTCATTTTACCATCAATAGAACCACTGATAAACAGTTTGTCGTCCAAGGGGTGGAAGTCAATGGCAGTGACAAAGTCGGTGTGTTTGAAGATGCGGAGGCAATCGTCCATAGAGACGTGCCAGAGGCGGACGGTTTTGTCCATGCTGGCGGAGAGTAGGAAGTGAGAGTTGCTCCAGGCTAGGTCGAGGACGTCTTGTTTGTGGCCAGAGTAGGTACGGTGTGGTTTACCAAATATTACTGCGAGGTTGGTGTCTGCTCCTGTTGCTGCTACTGTTGCCTCTGTTGCAGTGCTATTGGTGGTCATTGTATTACTGCCTCTTTCTTCCTCATGTTGCTGTTCCTTACCAGCACCACCACCACTACGAACACTTCTATGTCTATTCACCTCCCAGACTCTAACAACACCATCCTGTCCAGCAGATGCCAGGTACCTACCTGATGGTGAGAACTTCATTGTCCACACTACACCTTGGTGAGCTGCCACTGTTTGCACCAAACGTAGATCTGAGAATTCTTTAGATTGTTTTTGTTTAGTGACGACTTTGACTCTAGCTCCTTGCCCGTCTTCTTTGTACACATGTTGTTGGCTGCTGCTGTTATTATGTAGAAAGGAGGTCGAGGATGGCCAGGCCAAGTTTGGTTGTTGTTGTTGTGGTGGTGGTGGTTGACCATCTCTTCCTCCTCCGCCTCCTCCTCCAGCTGCTGCCTCTGATGAAGATGCCAACCATTGCGACACACCACCTCCACCACCAGATGAAGTAGAAGACTGTAGTGGTCCACCCCCACCTCCATCGGTACTATTCATCCGTTGCACAAGTGTCTGTGTTCTTCCTTTGAGCCAAGAAGCTGACGCACCCCATGCTGCTCTGCTCTTCTGAGCCCAATCACTTCCTCCTTTAATACCCTTCACCCCTTCTTCCTGCTGACTATTATGTATATTAGATGATGGTGCTTTGTGGTGTTCATCTCCTCCTCTGTCCTTACCACCACCACCACCACCACCACCAATGAGAGTGGTAGTAGTGTACCCAAGGATATCACCAAACTCATCAAGTGTCATCTCCTTCCCTGATGACAAATCCCGTATCATACCACTCCTCTTTGATGAAGATAATGCATTAGTACCTGATAATGACAACGAGGATGAGGACCTGGCTGATAGGGGTACCCCCCCTACTATATTAAAGCCACTACCCCTACTGGTATTGTTGTTATTGGTACTATGACTCATCATATGATCATCTTCCTTCTCTTTATCTCTGTCTTGCTGTTGCTGATGCTGTCTATCAGTATTATCAACTCCTTCTCCCTCTTCTTCATTATTGTTGTTATTATTATTATCAGTGAGGACATATACTTTACCAGTGTCCATATCTTTGATCCAATACTTTTCATCTATAGCTGTATGTGGTTGTGGTTGTTTTGAGGTGGAAGAAGGGGAGGGGGAGGGAGGGTGGGGGAGGGAACCTTGGAGAGGCTTCATATTGAGTGGATCCATCACATTGATAGCTGTTGTGGTTGTAGTTGTTTGTGGGAGTGGTGATGGTTGTGGAGTGTGAGAAACTGATCTAGAGGGTCTTGTTGTAGTGGATCTGAGAGCGGGGGAGTCGAGGTCTGGACGAGGGGAGGTGGCAGCCTCTGAAGAGAAGGTTGTGCGTCGGGAGAGGGACTCGGAGGCTGAAAGGAATGATTCGTCGTCGCTGTCGGGAGCATCGGAGATAGTGACGGGTTGAGGACGCCAAGTAGCATTGGACATTTTGTTGGATGCGAGGTATGTGTTGGTTTGGTGAAAATACAGGTGGAAAACAAATCCAACTAAAATGTAATGTATTTGTTAAGAAATCGTTCTAGAAAAGATTGGGTGCTGGTGAATGTGTCTGCTTATATTGTTTTAAGGTAATAAAACTAAGTTATTTGATAAAATGAAAGACTAGTCCGTATGCACAAACGTTTCCCCACCTCAAGTTTGCTCGAGGATGAGAACCGATTGCTCTTAATGATCCCGACAATCCAACAACCCGTTAAATTAATGTTTATTATTACTTTCGCACTTGTGATTGTTCCTCACGAATGAGATTAGCGATGTTTTCTCGTCTAGACTATATTAAAATCACGGATCATTTATCAACATGGATTATGAAGTCAAACTCCTATCTATCACTACCTACCTCCTCATCTCAGGCCTCTTGATCAAGCACGCTGGCAAGTACATCATCATCACACTCCCTATAGCCGCAATCAATATCGCAATACCAGCTCTCTTCTTCTTCAACGACCGTCCTCATTCCGGCGTCACCATTGCCATCCTTGCTTTCATCATCTCCTGGTTATCCACCAGCAAAGCACTCGCCTACACCTTCAACAGAGGACCTCTATCTCAACAACAATGGACATCCATCCAATTCATCTTCCTTTACATCCTACCAGTCGTTCCACATATACAGCAACACCATAAGAAAAAGAACAACAAGAAGAATGGCAAGAAGACCACCACCAACCACCCCACCAAACCCCCCCAAAATCATCATCATCTCTATCTCTACCTCCTCCCCCTCCTCACAGCCCTCTTCAAGCTCTCCCTAGTCTCCTCCTCTGTCTACATCATCATACAACACAAACCTCACCTCCCCAATATAACCATCCACTTTTTATACGTCTTGTGTGTCTGGGCAATGCTGGGAGTACTGCTAGATGGCCCTGCCAAGGCTGTTATGAATGCACTTGGCATCTCCCTCCTCCCTACTATGACTGAGCCTTGGAAGAGCCGTACTCTGGCTGAATTTTGGGCACAAAGGTGGAATCAAGCTGCTGCAAATGCACTTCGAACTACAGTGTATCAACCCATACTTTCTCTCTCTAGAGGCAGCAGCAAGAATGGTAGTAGTAGTAGTAATAATAACAAGATAAAGAGGAGAAACAACAACAACAACAACAACAACAACAACAACAACAACAACAACAACAACAACAACAACAACAACAACAACAACAACAACAACAACAACAACAACAATAGTACGAGTATTAAAACTACTGATAATAGTATGTTGAGGTTTATAGCAACATGTATGACATTCGTCACCAGTGGAGCAGCACATGAAGCAATACATTACATGGTGATGGGAACCTTCACCCCTCATTACAAGTGGTTGACATTCTTTGCAATACAGGCCCCTCTTCTAAATATAGAGAGGTACCTCTATGACTGTATGAGTAGTGTTGAGAAATCCTCCTACCATTCTAAGTTAGTGGTAAGGTTGACCATGTCTCTCGTCCTGGTGATCACAGGAAGGATATTGTTCCTGGGTGCAGTGGAAGAGTCTGGATTAGCAGATGAATTTGCTGTTGCAATGAAGACGTTCTTTGTCGATGGATTGTTGTTGATGATGATGAAAAATGGTGATGGTGGTGGTGGTGGTGGTATTATTACATACAA
>Ga0209986_10003689_pt1 | contig 13331 bp, 9 predicted proteins | sample BlataG_FD_183168 | JGI IMG/M metagenome (GOLD analysis project Ga0209986, IMG submission 183168) | Deep subsurface microbial communities from Black Sea to uncover new lineages of life (NeLLi) - Black_00105 metaG (SPAdes) (version 2) | ecosystem: Environmental > Aquatic > Marine > Oceanic >...
GGGGATGCACTATACAGATATTGTAGCCAGAATCAGGAAGCGGCATAATGTCGCTCCTATGGTATGGACTAAGAACTAATGAAGGAGGTAGCAATATGACAAGGAAGTCAAAACAACCGATTGGTAAGGTGTGGATGAGAGTAGGGGACAACGACGACTACCACGATTTCGGTTCAATGTTCGAGGCGGGTAGCGAACTCGGCGGGTTATTGGATACTGCATCCCCCGATGGCTTGACCAAGATGCCGGTTATCCGCAAGTCGCACAAGCACGGGGTTGACGTTGAGCCATCCTTCGTGAACTACAACTACGTATCCTTGTTCTGGGGGGACGATGACGCACAACCGCTAAAAGAGCTGACTAAGGCGGACATCGCCGAGTTCAAAGACGGCATTCGAGACGGCTCCTACCTGTTTTTGAAGAAAGCACCAGTGAAGAAGACAACGAAGAAGAGGACACAAAGCAAACAACTCAGTCTCAAAGGACTAAGGAGGTAGAGGATGGCAAAGAGAAAATACACTTATATCCTTTCCCCGGTAGCTTATGACGAGAGCGGTCATGAGCAGGACAGGGCTTACGACCCCATGACATTCGCGTCTCGCAAAGAAGCCGATGATTTCATCAACGACATGGGTAGTCGGTGGGTGCTGTACCCAAACATTGAGATATATCGGGTGGCGGGAGATGGCAAATACTTCTCCAAGGATGACCTGAAGTTTGTTGCTGGATATGATGAGGGGGGAGAGTACAAGATGACCTCCTTGGCAGCGAAGGCCAAGAGGAAAACTAAGAAAGCAAAACGGGGGGCTAGAACTAGCACTGGAGTCAAGGGACTAAGGAGGTAGCAGTATGGCAAAGAGACCAACGAAGGGAGATTGGAAGTTATACGTGTCCGTTCCCAGCCAGACTCAAGCTCGGAGGGACGCCAAGAGAGTTAGTCGGTGGTGCGACAAGACGAAGGTGCAGAAGAGCAAGAATGGCTGGTACGAAGTGTGGATGCTGAACCCTAGCCAAGGAGCTAAGATAATCTTAGGTTTGTAATAAGGAGGTAAAATATGTCTAACGGGATGATCACAAGCACTTTACCGACAATCGTTGGAATGGGTGTCGTGAGTAAAACCGCAGAGGTAGCGTTAACCCCTCGTGGTAGACGTGCTGCTGCGAGACGCAGGAAGGGGAGGGGGAAGGGCAGACTACCCAAGATACACAGGGGTCCCCGTGGTGGAAGGTACATTATCAAGAGAGGTCGGAAAGTTTATATTTAGGAGGTACAGTGTGGCAAAAGACCCGAGATTTATTAAGTTTCCAGCAGAGGCTCGAAGGTTTGGTGGCAAAGTCTATAAATATTTAATTTGGGGTAATAATACCGAAACTACCAGGGATGTTGAGAGGTGGCGGAAGCGTGGTTATGATGTAAGGCGAGTGCGCTGGCATGGGGGCTATGCGGTTTATATACGGAAGCGATAAAGGAGGTGAAATCAATGGCAAATAAGAAATGGAAGCTAGTTGAGCACTTAGTTGCGGACACCAAAACCGCAGCAGGACACTACGCCATAGGCTATCGAAACAGCAAGGGAAGGTTCGGTGGAACGCCTAAGAAGCGTGGTACAGTCAAGGTGAAGCGTGTCGGTAGGCGATGGGGCGTGTTTGAGTTAGTAGGATAAAGGAGATGCGACCATGAGAAATGTTAGGAAAACCCGCAAATTTGACGGCGAGATCTACAAGCTACATGATTGGTATATGTATAAGCCCGCCGCTGCGGTTGCCGCTGGTACCTTGAGGATAAAGGGGTACAAGGTGCGACTTACCCTTAGACCTAAAAGCAAGAAACGAGATGGGTACCCGATGTATGATTTATGGTACCTGTGGAAAAGAAAAGGCTAAAAAAATGCCGCTAGCCCGCTTCCGTTGCTCAATCTGCGGAGCCAAGTGTCCGAAAAAGTATTTGGCTCACGGTAAGTTCAGAGAAAGACTACGTTGGCTATGGCGACACCGTAAACGCAAGCATCCAACCGCCCACAGGAGAAGCGTCAGGAAGAGTTTGGCAACGAGATTGGCTAACTACTAAAGTGGGACTTGACAACTCCCATTTTTTATGTTAGTTTGTAAATAGGTAGGTGGTATAAAATGACACCGAAATTGAGATGCCCTGAGTGTCGCTCTGTCCGATTGACCAGAGACGGCACTCAAGTATCGCACCGCAGGAGAGTACAGCGCTACTTATGCCAGAACTGTCTACGCAGGACTATATACCCGCACAAAGATGGTAGGGGGCCATCATAATGTCTGTAGCCAGTTCGCGCAGACGTGGTCGCAGGGGATCATACATCCCCGCCAGAATGCAACGGGAGGCGGAAGCACCTCCCGAAGAGCAGGCACCTGGAACCGCTGTGTCGACAGTTGAAACTGTAGAGACTGTTCCCAGTGTCACTGAGAAACCCACCGGGAAGCCTTCTGCTCCATCGGCACCTATGACCGTTTCCCGTCGACGACGCAGGGGCATTACGACCCCGGCACGGCGGGCTACCCGACTCGAACAGGAAGCTGCTCAAGTAGCCACTCTACCCTACCTACCCTACGGTGATTTCACTCCATTTGTCACTGAAGAAGGCACTGTGGACGTCACCAAGATGGTGGAGGAAAAGGGTAGTGGAGAGACCGCCAAGATGCTCACCGATGCAGGGTACACGGTAACACCGAAAGTGGTAGAGGTGATCGCTACGGGCAAGGATGTCTCTGGTATGACTACCACCGACCGTGCCATACTGGCCAATTTAGCTGGTCTGACCGGTGCCGCTGCTGTGACATATATCACCGGTGGCAACCTAGGGAAACGGGACGTTGCTCTGAAGGAGATACCTCCCAGCCTCAAGCAGTGGTACAGCGACAACCTTTCAGGAGTCACCGCATCATCAATGGCAAGCTACTTATGGCCTGCTGCTCCTACGGTAAGCAGACCCGGGGGCAAGCAACGACGATACGGTGGTCAGCGTAGCGAGGAGGTGCTGGCGCAAGCCCAATATCTCAAGGAAGCGGGTTTCTCGTCCGCCGAACTCGCTACGTTTGTCCGTGATAGTGAAGCGCGCTGGAGCGAGGGCGAGCTGGGATATGTTCTAAGCAAGATAGCGGGCAAAACTGCTCCAGAGGGAATTGACGCGGCGTGGTACAACCAGCAGCTAGCTGAGATGGATAAGGAGCTGGCCGATGCCAAGAAGCAGGTTCAGAAGAACATAGCGAAACTGAAGGCGAGTGGCAAAGACTACGAGCGATCAGACATCATACGCATATACAAGAACGCTTATCCCAAGTGGAGCGACCAGTATCAGAGGAAGGCGAAAGAGCTTCCACGGAAACTAGCTTATGAAGCGAAAACTGCGGCCTACAAGGCCAGACAGGCGATGCTTGAGACCGTGGAAGTTAGCGAAATATCCATACCCGCCACGGAGCAGGAGTTAGCACAAGCCGCTACCGAGCGGGCTTCAGGTCAGAGTTGTCCTGCTACCGTCAACACCTACAAGGTCAAGCTCAAGGACGGGAGTGTGGTTCTCGTTCAGGCTCTACAACACACCAGCAACCTGGAGCAGGGAAGAGACGACGCCATCACCAAGGCTGAGGCCGCCGATTACAACGTTGCCTGGGCTACCAAGCGAATAGGCGATGAAACCGTGACTTATAAGAAGATGCCCACGATAGACGTAGGATTGTTTGAGGTGAAAAACGCCGAGGGGAAGGTGATAAAGATACACGCTTCTCTCGAAGCCCCCGACAGCACTATACTGGAGATGGCTGACGCTTACGGTCTCCGTGGCAAGCCCGACCAGTTCACCATAACAGAGCGTGGGCGGGAGAGCATCACCGGGCAAAAAGCGTCAGAGCTGTTGACCAACGCCGAAATGACATCGAACAGGGCTTATGGGTTGATGTACATGACCGTCAGTCCTGCCTTCGGTGGGGACTTCGCTGTTTCCCCAGACTCTGTGCCTGTTCGCATAGGGAAGAGCAACACAGCTGTCACATTCCTGTCCTCTGATGAGGCTGGTGTGTTCCGTTTAACTGAGACATACAACAAGACCAAGGGAACTGACCTTCAGAGACTAAACGCCGCGTACCAAGAGTATCTCAGTGTGCCAGGAGTGGACATGCCGGGTGGTTGGCAAATGCTGAAGAACTCGATAAGAGATGCGGTGGGAAACATCCTGATTTACGGCTTTGACGCCCTGTCCGAGGACAGGCAAGAGGAGATCGAGGCTGAGCTGGAGGCCGGGACAATGGAGAAGATACCCGAGCCCGAGGAGGAAGAGACCGAGCTTGCAGAGGAGACTGTCGAAGAGGAAGGGGAAGAGGAAAAGATATCCGGCATGGAACCAGAGCTGGCGACAGAGGCTGGTGTGGCGATACCCATATCACAAGAAGAATTGAACCGTGTAGCTGAGGCCAAAGCAAAAGGCCAGTGCGTTGGTGCTATAAGGGCTTACTATACCCCCAAGATCTTCAAAGTAAGGCTGCGGGACGGCAGCACTATCCTAGTTGAGGCTCTGACCGACGACTACGCTGAAAAGAAAGCCACCGCTGAGGGCTACGATGTTACCCGAGTGTCTAGGATGTTCTCTTGGGAGAGCCCCGAAGCTGTTGCTTCAGACCGTGGGGATGAGGATACAGAGGACACTGGAGCCACTGAGTCGGTGTTCAGTACCATTGAGTTCGAGGTGGGTCTGGGTAGTAAGCCACAGTTCCTGCAGAACGCTTATGCAACTGGGGGCATCAGTGGGTACAATGCTGCCGTGGAAGTGTACAATGACACTCTCAGGAGTGCCAACAGAGTTTACGGCGAAGACTCGACCGCTTACATGGATCCTCAGTTCCTTCAGGCCATGCGGGAGGCGTATGACATCGGTGGACACAGCGGGTACATGGCGGCTTATGACCGCTGGATGGCCAGCCACCCGGGCGAGTCCGGGAAGAAGCCGAATCTCTCAGCTCTCCTGACAGCTCCTGCCTTAGTGGCCCGCGTGAACAGCCCCGAGTTTCAGCAACAATATGCGGCTGTGCTACAACCTGCTAATATGTCCGATGAAGAGTATGCTGTGATAGCACCTTACATAACACCCAAGGGTATCGATGTAGTGGTGGCCTTTAAGGATGAGGTTCCCGGTGAGGCGTTCATTCCGTTTGCTTACGAGAATTCGTCCGATGAGTTCAAGGCAAAGGTGGACTCTGGTGAACTGATCATGCTTCCGTACGGTGGTGCAATCGACAGGGAGACATTCGAATATCTAGCTGACATACATCAAGAGACATTGCGTACGGGAGGATTCCCCTTGCTCAAGCAACAGGAGGAAGAGAACTGGGCAACCAACCTAGCTCAAGGGTTCCGGCAGAACTCGATAGATGCCCTCCACTTGGCTAGTGTTAACGTAAAGCATGACATCGGTAGCTTCGGAGTCGCCCAGCTACGAGAGGCTATCAAAACCGACTACAAGGCGGGCGACCTAGATCCAACGGATCCGCGACTGCTAGCGCTCTATTCGCAGGGTGGAGAAATGGCTGGGCTTACGGAGCTTGTATGGAATCTAACCGGGAAAGGCGACAGGCTGACCGCTACGGAGGCAGAGGCTCTGAATGCCCGAAATGAAGACATTATCACACATCTGGAGCATATGTATGATAGCCTTCAACGGTCGCAGCTCAACTGGCGAGCAGAGCATCCACTACTGGAACCAATCTACCCCGAGGGTGCACTGGAGGCACTCGGGAACCTTAAGAGTGCTAAGGATATACCGTTGATACTGTCGGAGACCATCATGAGCACCCTCCCGTATACATTGGCTACTATGGGTGTATCCACTCTCGGCTGGATGGCTGGTGGCCCTGCTGGCGTGACTATGGTTGCTCCAATCGTGTTCGGGTTTACTCTTGGTGTGGAAGGACACCAGATATATGCGGACGCACTGGCTAACGGAGCCACTAGGGAACGAGCCGCAGAACTCATGTATACTTATGGATCCATCTCCGCGGCTGTCGAAACGGTTGGAGATAGTTTGCTCGCTAGTTTTCTCGGTGGGGGAGCTAGGCTCCTTGCTAATCGCATAGGCCGAAAGTTCGCGGCAGAAGTTGTCACGGAAGCTGCCAAGAAATACGGCTGGGCGAACCTGACAAACGATGTAGTTAAACAGTTCCTCAACCAAGCTACCCAAGAGTTTTTGCAGCAGCTGGTGCACAACGCCGCCATCAAAACAGTCAATGAGAACCAAGCACTGACAGAAGGTGTCTGGGATGCCTTTGTCGCGGGTCTGATTGGTACAGCACCATTCATACTGATACCAGCTGGTGGTCAGGCGATAAGAATCGGGCGAGGAACCACAGCAACTGATATTGAGGGCAAGATACAAAACGCCAAGTTCAGACCATCAGACCAGAAGACCGTTGTATCTAGAGTGCTTCAGCCGCTAGCCCAGCTGATGGACGCCATTGGCAACACGCCAGTAGCCCGTAAAGTAGCAACCCTTTACATCAGAGTAGGGCAACTGGCCATGAACTATGCCGCCAATTCTGCCGAGCTTGCACATGTAAGAGACACGCTGAGAGCCTTCGGCGAGGCGAAACAGCTTGTGGACCAGGAGGCCATAGATGCGTTGAAAGCGCGTGAACGAGAGCTAGTAAAAGAAATGGGGACAGAGCGCAACGACCTACAGTCAGTGTCGAAGGAGTTAGTGGAGTTGCTGAGTGGCTTACCATCCGTGGACAAGGAAGCACTTCAGAGAATCCAAGATGTTCCGAGCAACGCTGCTGGCTACATAGACGAACTGGTTGAACAAATCATGCAGGGCCGGAAACGTGCTACTCTGACGGGAGAATTGACCTTGGGTGAGCAGCGAGTCCATACCGTAAGCACTTTCGCTAAGACTGCGGCCGACGCCAAGGCTGCCGCGGATGCTATACGAGGAATACCGAAGGGTACCAAGCTCAGCCTCCAGATAGCGGTGAATGATATGCTCTATGCCCTCGGACGGCTCGGGGACGCTGTTGTAGCCGCCCCCGGAATGGCAAGGGACGCTGTCGTGAAAGCTGCCGACGACCTGCAACTGAAAGTGAAAAAGGTATACGACCTGTTGAGAAACCTTCCAGAGCAGAGCAAGGTAAAACTCCTGCAGACGGTGAACGCCGTAAGTGATTTCGCTGCGTCCGCCAAGTTTGTAGCGACCAGCTCGGCCAAGATAGCGATCAGCGAAGTAGACTACGCTGTTACGCGTTTGGGAGATACCATAAGGGCAACTCCCGATGTTACCGCCAAAGCGGTGACCAAAGCCATAACCGCTGTAGACGTAGCGGTAAAGAAGGCCGAGGACACTATCGGCGAGATACCGGACACGGTAAGTCGCGGATTGTCCAAGGCTCTGCTGGACGTGACCATGACTGCCAGAGACGCCAAGATCCACGTCGATATGCGTGGGCGGATAGCCCTGAACGAGCTAATATATGCGGCCAACAGGCTGGCCACGGCTGTTAACGAGTCAGTGGAAGCCGTCTGGCTGGCCGTGTACGAGTTCAACATGAAACTACACCAAGCTATGGCGGTTGCCCGGCAGTTGCCGGAGACGGCAAGGAACGAGCTGATAACCACGGTCCGCAGACTGGAAGCCAATGTCAAGCAGTTGGTCAACGAGAAAGCCATCGCCACTAGGATGACAGCAAAGATAGTGGCCAACGATGTCGAGTATGCCGCACAGACTCTGGCACAGGCAGTCAAGGATGCCCCTCAAAATGTTGTGAGTGCTGCGATACAGACCCGGAACACGGTCAGGACGTCTCTCAGGTCGAACAGGCTACTGTTCATTATGTCCGTGAAGACCGCTTATAACGAGCTGGATTATGCGGTGAACCACTTGGTAGACATCGCAAAGGCAACGCTTGGTATTATCAACGCCGAGGTCCAGGCCGCACTGAAAACGGTGCTAGATAAAATCAACAAGGTGAATGCCGCCGTGGAAGCGCTGGCCAGCCGGACAGCTGCTGTCCCGGGCAAGGTCGTGACGGCTGTGCGCGAGGATATTTCCACTCTTACTACACTGGTGGCGGACGTTAAGTCTCTGGCGATTGGTGACCTATCATACTACATCGACCAGCTGGTTGACACTATAAGGTCCGTCCCACGGGCGACTAATGATGCCATACTGACTGCCGCGGCCGCTGTCAACAAGGCAGCGTACAAGACCAAGCGTCAGGTGCAACAGCTACCAGAGCAGGCTAGGAAGGCGGCATTACGGTATGTCAATAGCGCCCTCGCCCTAGCAAATGCGGCAAGAGCTACTGTCAAGAGCGGTGCCGACCTGTCCATGCTGGGGGCGAAGGTAGCCCTCGGTGAACTGGAGTATCAGATTGCGCAGGTGAAAGACAATATCCAGTCAGCACCGGGCAGGGCCAAGGTGGCTGTCGCCGATGCGGTCACGATATCCCGTGTCCAGCTCAAGCAGTTGCCGATGAGTATAGAGCTTGGCATCGAGAACTATGTATCCGACCTGCGGAGAGGCATACGCCTAGCCGAAGAGAACAGGCTAAACCGTGCCTACTTCAAGGTAGGTGAGGATGTTAGAAGTGCTGTTGAATCTGAGTTCGGCTCCATAATAGCAGGACGCAAGAAACTGGTTGGTGAAAAGTACAGTGCGGTACTGAACGGGTTAACCGACATACTAACAGCTTTATTGAGAGTTGTGCAGGGAGCCGACTTTAGCCAAGAGGTTCACGAGGCTGTTAACAAGGCAACAGAGGCGGTATTCTCCGGTGATGAAGCGAGGGTGGCGACAGCAGGGGCCACGCTGGAAGACTTGCTGAACACGGTACCGGGTCTCTCCAAGGACAGGAAGCGAGTATCGCCAAAGGTGAGAACTGCCCGCCAATTGATACTGGACGGGGGAAGCTATATAAGAACCAAGGCAGCCGACCTTGTTAAGGCTATACAGTACAAGGTTATCGTAGAAGACCTACAGAACGCTGAGACATGGAGCGATGCAAAAGTTAAATTAGAAAACTATCGAGACCTGCTGAAAGGCGAGCAGGTTCGTATACAGGAAGAGCAAACGCTGAGCGATATGCTGAGCCAAGTGAATTGGGAGAAGGAGGCTGGGTTTGAGGGACGTCAGCCTCCACCGTCTCCACCTTCGCTCAGAGAGCAGATGCGGCAGACCATGATACAGGATCGTATTCGCAAGATGATGGAGACGTGTCTGTACAAGGATTTTCTCTACCGAGACATGCAATCCAGCTCCAAGAAAGTCAGGCAGGCGGCACTGGAGAATATGCAAGGGTGGTTGGAGGATAGGTATGGCAAGGACTACATGGACGAGATTGTGAATGAAGTAGAAGAGCAGCTAGCCAGTATGGGGATAGCGGAAGGCGAAGAACCGACTGCCGTAGCAGAAGAGGCCAGACCTGCTGCTGAGGCCGAACTGAATGTTGAAGAAGCACTCAACGAGGTAGAACGAATACTGAAAGATAATGAGAACAGGCCACCCGATACTCCACCGCCTGACGGTGTACGGGAAATGAAACCACCAGAGAGACCCCCCGGTGGCGGGCCAAGGGTCGCTACTGCTGTTAAAGAGAAAGTCGAGATCGAAGTGGAGACAGCCGAAGAACTCACCGCAGAAGAGAGGGAGGCTCTGGAGGAGGCCAAAAAGGAAAAGACACTTGAGGAAATGACAGAGGAGGAGCGTAAAGCTCTGGAGGATGCCAAGAAAGCGAGAGAAGCTGAGGAGGCTGCCCAAAGAAGGGTCGAGGAGAGGATATCACGCAGAGTGAGACCTGGTCCGGTTCCCGGCGAGGTGACCCGTGTTATCGGTAAGACAATGCCTGCAGAAGCACTGCCCGCGGAGAAGGTGGAGGAAATGCCCGCAATCAAACCCGCCGAGATGCCAGCTATCGAGCCAGCAATAGAGCCTGCCGTCGAAACAAGTGTCCAGCAGGCCATTCAGGAACAAGTAAAGCTGAACCCTATCATCCAAGAACAATTGAGCGTGCAACAGCAGCAACAGCTGGTGACCCAGCTGCAACAGCAACTGGCCTTGCAAGTGCAACAGCAACCGATGACGCAAGAGCAGTTAGCGACAGCAGTTCAGCAACAACTGCAGACTCAGCTTCAAATGCAGCCTGCCCTAGGGGTTGCTGTCCAGCCTGCAGTCAAGGTGCCTTGGTGGATGCTACCACCAGCACAGGCGTTGAAGGAAGCGTACAGGCGGAGAGCGCCCATCCTTATCTGGAAAATGGGAAAGTTGAAATCCGGTGACGTGTGGAAAGCCGTCATAGCTCCACAAAAACAAGTCAATCTGCTGACGGTCATCGGAACTGCCAACTTGCCCGTACCACCCAAAAGGTATGCCACTGGCCCGGGTAGTGCTCAGAAGACTCTACAGTGGCTGGGCAAAGGACCGCGGCACAAGGGAGCTGCCGACATCGGCGTGGTCGATGTGTTTTGGGATCGTAGCGGAAAGAACTTGCGGTTTGGTGGCAAGGGCTTGAAGACCGACGTGGGCACCAGGTTAGCAACACCAACGAAGGGGATATCGATTGAAGTGCCTCTCACTCCAGTCAAGGCTACTAAAGTCAGGAAGAAGGCTGGAGCCCTGCCCAAAAGACGCATCGTCGCTGCCTCACCAGCAGGTGTTGTTGTGCCATTGGGTTCTCTGGTTTGGGCAGCAGGCACCATAGGTAGAGGAGTGTCTCGTGTGCAGACAGTACGCTGGTACTACCTACCTCCGCCTTACACGGGAGGGGCTATACCGATACAGGGACCGCCGCGTGGAGCGAAGAACCCGAAAGGGACTCGACCTCTTGACACCGTACAGATAGTTGGGAGACCGCGCAAGGCTGTTCCCGCTGTGCGTGTAGACCTTGGCTTCGCCGAGGTTCTAGCAGCCAACGGCAAAATCGACCAAGTTGTACCGAAGGAAGTAAGGACTGTCGCCACTGCTACTGCTGACACTGGGATCGGGAGGCCTAGTGTCCCTGAGCGAGAGTCAACAACAGCAGAGGTAGCCGAGCAAATCAAATCCGCACAGGAGGCTCAACCCCTAGCGGAGGCTGAGACACTAGAGTTAGACGAGGAGGAACTCGTCCTAGAGCCGAAGCCCAAGACACGGGTTGGTTTACCGACGAAAGTAACACGGCACAAGAAGCCATTGACAAACTACGAGTATATGACTACACTGAAAGGGTTCGACCCTTATACATCTGAAGGGATGTGATTATGAGCAGAAAAGGAAAAATACAAAGAGCGATGGGGATAGTGCTACTGGTCGCGCTGCTCGTGCCTGTCGTCGTGCTGAGCATACCGCAGACGTACACGAAGCTTGTGTTCTACGAGGTGCCGGGACCGGGAATGGTTACCATGATCGAGTCAGAATATGTCGAGATCACATACATACCGCTGGTGAACATTGCGCGTTACTCGGCAATCACACCAATCGACATAGTGCTGTTCATTATATACGGAGGACTTTTTGCGCTGGCTGTTTGGCTGGTGATACGCAGCAGAAGGCATAAGCTAAAGGAGGCATAGCTATGGCAGATATAGAAGAGCTACAGGAGAAACTCGCTGAGGAGGGTACCGACGAGGAGGAAGAGGACTACGGGAGCAACGAACCGATAGACCTGAGTTTTCTAGAAGAAGAGGAGAAACCATCCGTCCCGGACGTTATCGCCGCGAGGGCCGCTGCTGCTGGCCAAAAGGCTGGAACTGCCGCCCGCGGTCTGTTGGGAGGCATAGGCGAGAGGATAGAGGCTCCAGCTCCCCCCGGAGATGATCTCAGCGACCTGTTTGAAGGGCCAGACATGGAGCGAGACAACGACGTCTACATCAAGGACCTGGTAACAGTGGAGGAGGAAGATGTCTTTGGTGAGGGTGGTGAAGACATGTCCGACATCCTTGAAGTCACCGAGGAAGATGTCATGGGCGACGAAGACGTGGAAGGCTACGAGCCGAAATCCTCAGTGCCCAGCCGAACCACACGACGCTCTTCACGACCAGCTCCTCCACCTAGCGGAATAGCAGGTGTACAGTAATAAGAGAAGGCATATATGCTGAACGCTAAGTCAACTCGCAAAGTGCTGTGCGTCATCCTTTTGGCGGTATTTGCACTGTCGTTAGTCGCCACGTCCCCTGTACTTGCTTACTTGTATAGAGCCACGTTCACCGTCTCCAATAATGGTAGCACGGACTATACGGCGTTACCTGTGAGCTGTTCCGTGGACGTGGACTGGATGATTGACAATGGCTTCATTACAACAGCTACAGCGTTAGATACCAGAATAGAGACCCTTGGCGGAACGGATCAGCTGCATATGATGGCTGAAGACAGAATCACGGCATTTTGCCCATCGCTGGAGAGTGACAGCCAGCTTAACTGGTACTTGTCCACGGGGAATACCGCATTGCCTGACTTTCCTGTGATTGTCGGTGATGACGGGTATATTACGGTGGCCGATAACGACAATCTTGAATTAGGTAATAATTTCAGTATTGAGTTTGATGGATACGTGGACCCCTCTTTCTCCGCAGCATATCCTGAAGTTCTTTCCTCAGCTACAAGTAAGATTGATGCGGTTGTTACATCGCACAGTGTGACTCTTCCAAGTGGAATTGAAAGTGGTGATCTGCTGATTATGTTCTTTGGGGGAAGGGGTGCTGATGCTGGTAATAGTATAACTTGGCCGGGTGGTTGGATAGAACTAGTCCGGTATGCCAGTGCTGGGGGTAGTACTGTAGAAGGCGTGGCGTATAGGATTGCCGATGGCTCCGAGGGGTCTACGGTTACCGTGACCACGGCCCAGACCGCCACATCTGCCCATCAGGTATTGAGGATTCAGTATTCGGAGCTTGCTCCAGAGATAACATCTACGGTGGTAGCTGCTGATTCCACCCCTGATCCTCCCTCTTTATCCCCCTCATGGGGGGGCAGTAGAGCTACCCTTTGGATAGCTGGCTTCGGAGGGGGCAGGGCTACTGGTTCTACTTCTGTCTCCTCATATCCGACTGATTATAGCCAAGGTACATTCGTGGTGAGTAATAGTGGTAGCTACTACGGATTCGTAGGAATAGCACGTCGTGAGTTGACTGCCAGCTCAGAGGATCCAGGAGTATATACATTAAGTACATCTCCTTATGTCGGTGCTTGGACAATCGCAGTAGCAGGACAAATCTGTACTTATATTGCTAAAGTTGATGCCTTCAAGGTAGCCCCAAGTGGGGGGAATATTACAGCTGATATCCTAGGGGGGTCTCCAAAATCTGTTACTGCACCCAGTATATCTTCGGGGGAACATGCAATCAGTATAACTGC
>Ga0209986_10003690_pt1 | contig 13330 bp, 15 predicted proteins | sample BlataG_FD_183168 | JGI IMG/M metagenome (GOLD analysis project Ga0209986, IMG submission 183168) | Deep subsurface microbial communities from Black Sea to uncover new lineages of life (NeLLi) - Black_00105 metaG (SPAdes) (version 2) | ecosystem: Environmental > Aquatic > Marine > Oceanic >...
ATGAGGTCGGAAATCAGTGTTCCTATATTCTCGGAGGCCGAAGTCTTTGCTACTCTCCATTTAGCTAGCTCGCAGCCTGGTACTTATAAAGAAAGGGAGAGGGATTTCCTGGAGGAGTTAGCTAGTGTCCTGGAAAGCCTGAGCTCCAGAGTTGTTGAACTGGAGGAAGGCGATTGGCTGAGCACGCTTGTCCAGGATTTGAAAGGTCCTCTCACCCCTGTCATAGCTTCCAGCGGTTTGCTGGCTGAGCAACTCCAAACCGATCCTGAAAGTGCTGAAGCCAGGCTTAGCCAGAATGTCTACCGTGGTGCTCAGGAGCTGCAAACCAAGCTCTCGAAGCTCCTGAGTGCAGGCAGAAGGCGGCAGGATAGCTAGCACCACACTTCATGATAGCTTGCCTCTAGCATTGTCCTTCCTAAAAAGCCGTCCATTAGTGTAACATTTAGTCCGCCCATTAATTTGAGGTTTTAGTCATAGAGTTTAGTCTAGCTCAGTTTGCCGAGGATTCATGTCTACTTAAGTCATGACAAGGCCTAGCCTGGCAGCCGCTGATGGTTTTAGGCTAGCCGTCCATAGGACGAACCTTGGGTCACCGGTCGATCCGAAAACCACGGTAATCATTCCGGCAAGAGCCCTTAACGAGCTAAATCGCCTTCTTGGTGAGCAAGAGGAGCCGGTGGAAATCACCATAAATCAGCAGAAAAGCCAGCTTCTCTTCCGTCTCAAAAACGCTGAGCTAGTGTCCCAGGTTATTCAAGGTTCCTTCCCCGACTATTCCCAGGTTATTCCTCAGAGCTATAACACGAGAGCCGTAGTAGATATTGCTGAATTTCTACGGGTTGCTAAGATGTCTTCCATATTTGCTCGTGATGCCAGTGGCATTGTCAGGCTGGTTATCACTCCTGGTGCTGAGCTTGCCCCAGGGAAGCTGACTATTTCTGCTCAGGCCGAGGAGATTGGGGGCAATGTCAGCGAAATTGATGCTTTAGTTGATGGAGAAGAGGCTAAGATTGCTTTCAACGTAAAATATCTCTCCGATGTTTTATCCGTTCTTCGCCAATCCCAGGTCGCCCTGGAAGTCACCACCCCATCAAGTCCTGGAGTTATCCGCCCCATAGGTGTGGACAATTACGTCTATGTAATCATGCCCATGTTCGTGCAGTGGTAGCCTGGCGTTATATTTGAACAATTTCTTGGTATCAAAAATGTAGTTATATTTAGCACAAGCTACTATGCCATACTCAGCCCCTTGGCGTTGACTGCACGTACAGTTCCAATCTAGGTTGATGAAGCTGTTCAAATAGACTGCGATGAATTTGGAGTGTATACTGTTCGGTGGAGTGGTGAAATGAAATTCCGTATAGTTGTAGAATACGATCCTGAAACTAAAGGCTACGCTGCTTATTGTCCTGAACTGCCTGGGTGTTGCAGCGCTGGTGACAGCGAGGAGGAAGCGCTGGAAAATGCCAAGGAGGCGCTATCTCTCTACCTTGAGCCAGCGCCGGTGAAACTGAGACCTGATGAGAAAGTCTTCGAAGTAGAAATACCAGCCTGATGGTTCCAAAGTTGCCAAGGCTGAGAGCCAGCGAGGTTGTCACAATACTTCAGCGACATGGTTTCGTACTGGTCTCACAACGGGGCAGCCATCAGAAATGGCGCCATCTTGGTTCTGGCAAGCAAGTTATTGTACCGTATCACAAAGGCAAAGAACTACCGTTGGGCACACTAAGAAGCATAATTGAAGGGAGTGGTATTCCTGAGGAAGAATTTCGTCTGTGAGGAAGGGAGGCTCTATTATCGAAACCATTACTGAAAAAGCTCTAGGATGTGTCGTAAGATTAGACCATTGTTGGGGATTGGCCACTGGCTTCTTCCATAAAAACTCTCGCGACGATTTATATTTGGTGACCAACAAGCACGTTGTTGCCGGTAACGAGCGTATCGATTCCCCCTAAATATTGCGGGCTCACATTCCTCTAAGTCCAAGAAGCAAAGCAAAAGTGAAAAGGATTCCACTGTACCAACGGAAAACCAAAAGACGGACATGGAAGACACTTGCTGACCGGAGAGTCGACATAGCAGCTCTGAGAATCAATACGGAGCAATTGAAAGTTTGCCTTATTACAGCGTTGTCCTAAAAAGATGCTCTAGCAACGGGCAGTTATCCTGATGTGGGCAGCCCCCTTGTTGTGCTCGGATTTCCCAGCTTTCAAGAAAGTCAATTCTACGATGTGTTTTCCAACCTCCCAATTGCACGATTTTGTGCAGTGGTGACGTAAGTAGGGACAACAACACGGAGTCCCAGGCGACTCAGTAGCAGTCACCTTCAGTTGCAGAGCATCGAGGGTAGTGGATACGGGATTGTTACGCCCGTAAATAATGCCAGAGCTTTGAACACAACTAACACAAGCTCTTGCGCCGTTTTCGCACTATTACGTGCTACCAATTCTTGAAAGCACTCCACACAACAAGAGATGGGACAAATCTCAATCCTTCAGGACTTTCTCAGCCAAGAAATCCTTCACCACGTCCAGGACTTCCTCTTTTGTGCACCTGGCTCTCCACATTCCCTCCGGCAAGTTGAAGAGCAACCACTTCTTGCGAATCCCCTTGCCCATGATGAGAACGAAATCCCCCGTCGCAGGGTCCCGGGAGATTTCTATTAGACCTTTGTTCTTCAACCCCCGCATTCGTGTCCTATCTCGAATCCTCATTTCCTCTATTTGCATTCTTAACCTCCCTTCTCCCTCTATCCCTTGCTGCTCAGAACTATCCGTTCCTTAGTGACCAGGCGGGACAGGAAGATTGTGACCAGGGCTAGAGCAGCGGCAACTCCCAGGGAGATGAAGACGATGCTCCAGGATGCCGAGCCAAACTTCAGAATGGGAGGGGAAAGCCCAAACATAACAGCAACCACCAGGCCTATGAGGGCGGCACTGATCCAGCGTATGTTGGCAATTATGAGCTGTAGCGCTATCATCAGGGAGGCAAAGAAAAACACGATAAACGGCACAACAAGCAAAATTGCTACCAGTGGAGCTGCGCCGGGCATAATAAAGTGCCCTAACTCGGGAACGACAAAGAATTGATTTATGCCAGCTATTCCGCCGAAGGTAAATAGCAGTCCCAAGACTATGCTGGGTAGGGATATGGCCAAGGTTTTCCCGAGCCATATCTCCCTCAGGCTGAGAGGTGTGCATAGTAAAGACTCGATGGAGCGCTTCACCTTCTCCATAATAAGCGTATAGGCGTTGGTATACATGCAGAACAGCAGCATGATAATAAGGGAAAGCGTGAAGGCGGTGGTGCCCATAAGAGTTTGAATAGCTGAGGCTACTTCCGCTGGCGACGTTCCCTGCTCGATTAAAGCGCTGATGTTCCTTCCAAGACCTGCAACTATCGCTACCATGACAAATATGACTATCCCCACGCTGCCATAGAAAGCCTTGGCGCGCAGGGTTTCCCTCAGGTCTTTTTTCGCTATCACCATTACCTTTTCCATCATTCCCTTCCCTTGGTCACTTTGGAGTAGATTTCCTCCAGAGATATTTCGCCCTTGATTACCTCCTCCACACCTATGCTTCTCCGGGAGACCATGGCTACTATTTGAGAGACATCGCCTTGACCATCGAGGTGGAGGTGTAGTTTTTGAGCTTCCCAACGGCAGCTTGTCACATAGGGCAAGGCTTCGAGTTCAGCCACAAGCCCGTTGAGCGACTCAGCCTCGCGTGCAGTCTGTATCGTAGTGCCTATGACCACTTCTCTTTTGCCCATGTCCCTTCTCAATTTGTCCAATTCCCCGCAAAGCTTTATCTCCCCCTGGTCTATCAGAGCAATGCGGTTACAGATGCGTTGCACTTCGTCCAAGTTATGGGAACTGAGGAAAATTGTCTTGCCTCTTTGTGACAGATTAAGAATGATTTGTCTCACCTCTATCTGACCTGTGGGGTCAACGGCGGCAGTGGGCTCATCGAGGATGAGAAGTTCTGGCTCATGGACCATGGCTCTCGCCAGTGCTAGCTTCTGCCTCATTCCCTTGGAATACGATGACACTTTGTCGCGCGCTCTATCCCTCAGCTCCATTAGCTCTAGCATTCCATCTATTCTTTTGTTTTTCAAAGGCGGGGGTAAGCCATAAATCTGGCAATAGTAATCCAGATTGTCGTATGCGGTCATATTGTCATACAGCCCATCGGCTTCAAGGACAAAGCCAACCTTTTCCCTGGTATCATCATGCTCAACATGCCGGCCCAAAATGTATGCCTCGCCTGAATCGGGCGGAAGGAGCCCCAAGATGACCCTGATAGTGGTGGTCTTTCCTGCTCCGTTAGGGCCAAGGTAGCCGAAGATGTCCCCCGGTTCCACGGAGAAGGTGACTTCTTTGAGAACCTCACGGCTCCCTAAGCTTTTGCTTACCCTATCCAAGTCAATTGTTACCGTCATTGAGCACCTTCGTTGTTCCTCTCCACTTCCCTGGGAGCCTGCAGGTCTTTTTCTGCTTGGATGATCAGCACAGGGACCTTCACTTGTTCATCTTCTTTTCGTAACAACGATTGCATTATTATAGTAGTTTATTGGTCAGGCAGGCTGTCAAGAACCTGCTTCATGCTGTGCCGGTACTGCCGGAAAGCACCGCGACCTTCTGCAGTGAGACGGAGCATGGTATGGGGCTTCTTGTCTATAAACTCTTTCTCGATGTCAATGTAGGCTGCAGCTTCCAGCTTGCTCAAGTGCGAGGATAGATTGCCCCACGTCAGCCCAGTTTGGTGCATCAAGAAGAGGAAGTCCGCACTTTCGACAACGTACAGGTAGGCGAGGATCATGAACCGGGCGGGTTCGCAGATTATCCGGTCAATGTCGCCGCTAGGCAGTTGGTCAGCACCTTTCTCTCTATGGGTTGTCGTGGCATCATGAGCAGCGATTGCTTGACGGTTCATCAGAATGTGGAGGCAAGGGCTTGTAGCCCCTTGCCTCTTGAGATTTCGCACCCCACACTCTCAAGTAGTTGAGGTACAGTGTGCGCCTGGGGTTTGCCCACCAGGCGTTACTCCACTTTCTCAAACGTATACTCATTCACGCCGCTGCCAATGATCATGATCGGGTCGCCGTATTCATCCTCCTTCTCCCGCGCCCAGATAGGAACGGGGGCGGGCCCCAATCTTTTGTGCTACCTTACATTACCCTTTTTAGCCTGGGGTTGGGAGTGATGCCGGGCATTCTGCCTCTTTTGGCAATTGGCTTGCCTTCTACCTCATGAAGATCGGCGGTGAAGTCAGTGGGCTTGGCATCGCTGATATAACTGCCGACAGCGAAGATATCGACAGGTGCCCCTTCAGCGATAAAGTAGCTGATTCGTTCTGGGTCAAGTCCTCCGCTGGCGACTATTTTCACGTTTTTGAATCCCTCAAGGTCCAGCCAGGCCCTCACTTCTTTGACTAGATCGGCAGTGACCCGACCTCTTTCTGAAGGAGTATCCAATCTTACGCCTTCTAGCTTTCCTTGCATTGCTTTGGCCACGGTTACACTCTCTCTGACCTCATCCTCGAAAGTATCCACCAAAGCGATGCGAGGTACTTCAGGGGGCATGTGCTTGTCAAAAGCGAGAGTGGCCTTGGCAGTGCTGTCCATAATGACAATAAGGGCATGAGGTATGGTGCCCGTGGGTTGGATGCCAGCAAGTTTTGACCCTGCCGTGCTGGCGCATCCGGTGCAGCCTCCGACTATGGCGGCGTATTCCATGACACCGACCACTGAGGGGTGGACATGGCGTGCGCCAAAGCTGACAACGGGAATACCCTGAGCAGCATCAACGCATTCTCGAGCAGCGGTAGCCCAGCCACTACAATGGGAGAGCATACCCAGATAGGTAGTCTCATAAGTTCCGTAGCTTTGGTAGGGAGCTTTGATGCGGAGAACCACTTCCTTTCTATCGAAGGGCTCGCCCTCAGACAATGCCCAGACCTCACAATTGTCCTCAGGAAGAACCTTAGCTAACAGGGCTTTAACCTCTTCTATGCCACAGAGTATGCCAGCTCGTCTGGGGAATACCTCCATGGTAGCTATGGGGTTGATTCCTTCTTTCTTGAGTACTTCTACAGTGCGGGGGAAGTAGATATCGGAGGTTTCTCCGCTTAGCCACGAATCGGGGATTTCAAAATGGGGCTCAGGCACCTTGACTGTAGGTTTGATAAGCTTGGCACCAAGCACGTTCTCCATATAATCCAGAGCGAACAAATGAGCCCTATTGTCGAAGGAAGCAACACAATCGACGGGGACTTCAACTTCGTAGCCTCTATTCTTGGCATCAATTACTGCATGCAGTACACAAATATGGGTGCATACGCCGCACACGACTATGGTTTCGGGCTTCAGTGCCTCCAGTTTCTTCTCCAAAGGAGTATTATAGAAACTGCTGAAAGTCCTTTTTGGGATTATTTCACCAGGATATGGGGAAAGCTCCGGTATGAGTTCAGCTTCAGCGCTACCTTCAATGCAGTGGGGTGGGAACATTCTGAATTCCGGGTCATCTGGTGTATGGTGGTCGCACGTATAGAAGATCTTTGAGTTCTGCTCCAACTCTCGCTCCAGCAGTTTCCTGACATTGGGTATGATACTCCGGGCCTCGATGCCGCAGTAAAGTGGATAACCTTCCTCGAGAAAGCCACGTAACATGTCTGATACAAGTACTGCTCTGACCATAGGTTTATCTTAGTTGAATGGTTGCAAGCTGCGTTTTCATTCTCTTACGCGCCTGTAACCGACTATGCTGATTATAACGTGCTTACAGCTATTTCGCCACACGCTGTTGGAGGCAAAGGGCAGCAGCAAAGCCCTTCTTATAGTTGCCTCTCCTTATTGTCACTGAAACCCAATCCCTCAATGATCGATGTCTCGCTTCTATAGCTTTTTCCCAGGAAGGCAAGGTAGTCTTCTAGCAAACTGGTTGCTCTGCCACTATCGCCTCGCTTCAAAGCATTTAGCGCGTCCCGCAAGATTCGGATCTCAGCCTCAAATTGAGGCACCAGACTGCAAATGTCACCACCACAACAAGGAGAAAGGCCATCAGCTCGCCACAAATGCAACTGCTTTGCATCCATTATTTCCTCTATGTCAGCAATGCACTCCGCTTCCTTTCCAGGATTACATAACTTGTTCTTAAGGGCAATAATGCTTTCCAGATTGCCCCTGCCTATCACTAGCATTCTTGATCCCTGTGGATTAATGTCTGAGATGGCGTATGCCGGTGAACGCCATGGCTACATTGTGCTTATTGGCGACATCGACTATCTCCTCGTCTCTTATGGAGCCGCCTGGCTGGACAATGGCGGTGACTCCAGCTCGAATGGCTAATTCAGGACCATCAGGGAAGGGGAAGAAAGCATCGGAGGCAAGAACACTCCCTTCAGCCCGCTCTCCAGCCCTTTTCAGAGCTAACTCGACGCTTACCACACGGGATGGCTGCCCAGCCCCCATTCCCAGCAATGCCTCGTCCTTGGCAATAACTATGGCGTTGGACTTTATGCCTTTGACTGCTTTCCAGGCGAAGGCAAGGTCTGCCAATTCTGCATCTGTAGGTTGGCGCTTGGTGACTATGCGAGGCTGAAACTCTGCATTGGTGAGGATGTCTGCTGTTTGAAGCAGGAAACCGCCTTCCACATAGCGAAACTCGAGGCGGTTTTCATTGAGTTTGGGTATTGGTGCTTTGACAAGGCGCAAACCCTTTTTAAGTGCCAGTAAGTCCAGAGCTTGCCTTTCATAATCGGGGGCGACAATAGCGTCGTAGTGAGTCTTGTCTATTTCTTGGGCAGTAGCTAAATCGATAATGTGGTTGCTAGCCACCACTCCGCCAAAAGCAGCCACGGGGTCTCCAGCCAAGGCCCTCGAGTAGGCTTCAGTCAAGCTGGCATGGCTGGCCAGACCGCAGGAATTGCCGTGCTTCATTATGGCAACGGTAGGAGTTGTGAAGTTGCTCAGGGCAGCTAAGGCGGCATCAAAGTCAAAGTAATTATTGAAGGAGATCTCAGGCCCACTGAGTTGTGTGAGGGAAGCCAGGCCACTTTGTGGTTGTTTTACATTCCGTTCGACGTAAAAGGCAGCTTGCTGGTGAGGATTCTCCCCGTAACGGAGGCTGGACTCTTTCTTCAAAGCCAGGGTCATTTCTTCAGGGAAGGCTTCCTCTCCAAGATATTGGGCGATGGCGGTATCATACATGGCTACATGCTGGAAGGCTTTGAAGGCTAGCATTTTTCTTTCCTCCAAATCCACATCACCCTGACGCAGCTTCTGAACGATTGGGTCATAGTCTTTGGGGTCAACCAAGACGAGAACGGAAGGGAAATTCTTGGCTGCGGAACGAATCATGCTGGGTCCACCAATATCAATGTTCTCCAGCGCCTCATCCAAAGTAACATCGCCCCTTGTCACGGTCTCGACAAAGGGGTAGAGATTTATCACAACCATGTCGATAGTCTTAATACCGTTTTGTGCTAGCTCAGCCAGGTGCTGGGTCAAGTCACGCCTTGCCAGAATGCCGCCGTGGACTGCAGGATGCAAGGTCTTCACTCTGCCGTCAAGGATTTCAGGGAAACCGGTTAGTTCCGAGATGCTGTGGACTTTGATTCCAGACTCCTCCAGTGATTTCTTGGTGCCCCCGGTACTGAAAAGCTCGATGTCTGATTCTTGTAGGCCTCGAGCAAAATCAGCTATGCCGGTCTTATTTGAAACACTTAGAATAGCACGCATAGGCCCTCCTTCAAATTACCGTTGTTGTGTCTTGGCTCTTCGCCTTAGCTATTTCACCGATTACTTTAGCTTGGGGCAGAGCTTTGGTGATTTTTCCCAGCTCACCGCTTGAGCAGATGATTACCATGCCTATTCCCATATTGAATACTTGATACATCTCCGCCTCGTCAATATTGCCCTTTCCTTGGATAAGCCCGAAGATTGCAGGGATCTCCCATGAACCTTTATGAAATGTCGCGGCAAGACCGTGGGGCAAGATGCGAGGAACATTTCCCATAAGTCCACCGCCGGTGATATGGGCCAAGCCTTTGATCAAGGGGAGGACTGGTTTAAGTTCGTTGTAATGGCACTGGTGGTGTCGGAGCAATTCGTCGCCCAGAGTCTTCCCCAGTTCGGGATAGAAGTCACTGAGGCAAGAGGGGTTATCCTCTATTCTAAAAACTCGCCGCACCAGCGAGTAGCCGTTGGTATGCAGACCACTGGATGGTAATCCGAGAATCACATCACCGGGTACTATGGAACTGCCATCGATGATATTTCTCCTTTCCACTATTCCAACAATAAAGCCGACTAAGTCATAGCTACCCTCGGAGTAAATGCCCGGCATCCCGGCAGTCTCACCACCGATGAGCGAGCAGCCAACTTCCTTGCAGGCGCGGACTATGCCGGTAATAATGGCTTCTATTTGTTCAGGCACAAGTTGGCTCATGGCAATATAGTCGAGAAAGAAAAGCGGGTTAGCACCACAGCAAAGAATGTCGTTAACACAATGATTGACGATGTCAATGCCTACAGTTTCATCCCTGCCCAGGAGTGAAGCTATTTTGACCTTGGTGCCTACTCCGTCAACGCTGGAGACTAAGACCGGCTCATCATATCCCTTAAGCTGGAACATGCTGCCGAAGGAGCCAAAATTCAAAACTTGGGGGCAAAAAGTGGATTGTGCTTGCCTGGCGATGGATTCCTTTATTTTGTCGGCTGCTTCAATGTTGACGCCGGCAAGGGCGTAGGTTTGCTTACTGCTAGCCTGCAACAAGCTCCTTCTGGGGCGATGTTTCCAAAGCCAACTTGTCCATTGCCATTTGCACTGGAATGGGATAGTCGCCGGTAAAACAAGCCAGGCAAAAAATCTCCTTGGGTAAATCCACAGCGTGGATTAGACCCTCAAGGCTAAGGTAACCAAGTGAATCGGCACCAAGATAGTCTCTAGTCTCTGGAATAGTCTTTCTGGCAGCGATGAGTTCCCATTGGCTGGCCATATCTACACCTAAGAAGCAGGGATGGCGGATGGGAGGCGCACAAATGCGGAGGTGAACCTCTTTGGCGCCCGCGTTCCTTAGCAAGCTGACTACGTGAGGGGTGGTGGTGCCGCGAACAATGCTATCATCAACAACCACTAACTTCTTCCCCGCAATTATCCTGGAGAGGGGATTGAACTTCAATTGAACGCCTAACTCTCTCAGCCTTTGGTCAGGCTCAATAAAGGTGCGCCCTACGTAGCGGTTCTTGAGCAACCCCTCACAATAGGGGATACCTGAGGATGTGGCGTAACCAGTGGCAGCAGCAGTAGCGGAATCGGGAACGCCCATAACCAAGTCGGCCTCAACAGGGTATTCTTGGGCTAAAATGCTGCCCATAGCTTGCCTCGCCTGGTAAAGCAGCTTGCCTTGAATAATGCTGTCGGGGCGAGCGAAATAGATATACTCAAATATGCATAATGCTTTCTTATCGCTTTTTCTCTGGAAGGTTTTGAGTCCGCTCTGGTTGATCACTACGATTTCTCCAGGCTCGATGTCTCGGCAGAACTGAGCCCCTATATGATCCAAGGCGCAGCTTTCCGAAGCAATTACCCAACCGCTATCAATAGTTCCCAGGCAGAGGGGACGGACTCCTAGAGGGTCGCGAACTCCAATAAGCTCATCTTCAGTCATAATCACTAGAGAATAAGCTCCTTGGAGCCGCGGCATAGCATATTCTATTTTCTCCTTGCAGCTTCTACCGGGGGAACCTAAGATAAGGTTGGCGATAACTTCGGAATCAGTGGAAGTGTGGAAGCTGTAGCCAGCTTCGCGAAGTTCGTTGTGGAGGGGCTTAGCATTAAGGATATTACCGTTGTGTGCTAAGGCAAGGGTGAGTTCCTCTGATTTCACCAGGATAGGCTGGATGTTAGCTCGCTTGCTTGATCCCATAGTGGAATAGCGGTTGTGCCCTATGGCTATATGTCCTTTGAGTTGAGCGAGGTGGTTTTCGGTGAATACTTGCGAGACCAGCCCCATGTTGGCGCGGATGTTCAATCCGTTCCCCTCGGTGACAGCGATGCCGGCGCTCTCCTGCCCGCGGTGCTGGAGAGCAAAGAGGCCAAAAAAGGTAAGCCGAGCTACATCTACTCCGAGGGCATAGACTCCGAAGATACCGCAACTCTCACGCATGAAAAGCTGGCTTCAACACGTATTATAGGCCTTTGCAACTTTGAAGTCAATTTGGTATTGTGCTCGTTCGCTGATTGGTGTCGCATTTTCTTTCATGAGTTTTTCTGCTCTTGGAGTGGCACCATAACTGTAGGCGTGAGCTTATGAAGTCGCCCATCGATGCTTGAGGCCCGATGCTACGAAAAAGGCTTCGGCATTGGCAATACAGAAGAATGAAGTTCCCTTCCTCGTGTCATGAATATGTAAGCTGTCACCTGTCTGTCTGAACGAGCTGCTTTAGCGTGCTTTGTCAAGAAAGCGAAATCGTGCAAACGCGGGCACGCTGTTACTTCCGTGTCAGCATCTGGCCTTAAGCCAATCCAATACAGTGGTCATAGCTTTTTCTTCAAGGCGTAGCTTATGCTTAGCGCCGGGGATTATGGCTATCTCTTTGGGCTCCTTGGCTTTCTGGAACAGCATATAAGCATGCTCCAGAGGCACTACTTCGTCGGCATCACCATGGACCAGGAGTAAGGGACGGGGAGAAATCCTGTCAATCCAATCGATTGCTGAGACTTCTTCAAATCCCTTGACCCACTCTTCAACGGAGGGTGGGAAATCCTTATCTCTGATGACGTCAATTTCTTGAAAATGACGTATGGTAGATATGGCCGCTTCCTTGTTTGTAACGAAGCGGAAGTGGGCAGGGCAGGCACAAGCGAGCAATAGAGATACTCTGGGGTCATGCGCTGTAATATAGACGCTCACTGCTGCTCCGCCGCTGAAACCAAGGAGACAAATGCGTTTTCTGTCTATTCCATCGAGGTCACAGAGAAAATTGAGGGCAACCTGCAAATCCCTAGTCCAGCCCAGCATATCGAGGTTTCCCTGGCTTTTCCCCGCTCCTCGGAAGTTAAAGATTAGCGTGACGAAGCCGGCATGGCAGAATGTTTGTGCCAGTCCGGCATAACCTCTGTCAGCAGGATTGTATGTGTTGGCGGGGACTCCGTGACAAATGCACAAAGCAGGGCAAGGTTCATGTGCTGGGGGAACATAGAGCTCGGCGGCAAGCTCGATTCCATCGCTCTGTAAGCAGATATTCCTTACGTTCATCTACTGTTCTCCTAAACATATCATGAGTTATTATTGTATCATTATATGATACTTCAGATGCAGTGCTTAACGGGAATAATCGTGCTCCCTGAGATGTGCTGCTTTTGGTTCAGAAGGGGGAAAATCGTGGCAACAAATGATTCAGAATTAATCCTGCGAGGCAGAGATGCGAACTTATAGAGCGTTTAGTTTGAATGCCGTTTGGTTCTTGATAGTGGTAAACGTTCTAGTCTTCATATTTACCTTGATAAAGCCCGAAGTTGTCTATTTCCTTGCCTTGACACCTGCTTATTTTCTGCAGGAACCCTGGACCATAATAACCAATCTTTTTGTCCATGGGGGCATAGGCCATATCATCGTCAACATGATAAGTCTGTACTTCCTTGGCAGCTTTGTGCTCAGGCTGGTAGGAGAGAAAAGATTTCTTGTTGTGTATTTCCTTGGGGGCATAATTGGCAACATCTTTTTTTACGTTTTTTACGCTTTCCTAGAACCTCTTGATGTTACAGGGCTAGGAGCTTCCGGAGCTATTTTCGCCCTTGGCGGAGCGCTGGCTATAATGGCCCCAAGGCTACCAGTTTTTATGTTCTTTATCCCCGTGCCTGTCCCCCTGTGGATAGCGATAGTTGTTTTTCTTCTCATTTCCTTTATGCCTGGGATAGCATGGCAGGCTCACCTTGGCGGATTGCTTCTAGGTCTGGCAGCGGGTTACTATTTCAAAAGAAGGAGAATCCGTTATTAAGCCGCAGAGAAAGCCAAGCTTTGAGGCTGAGGTTTTGTTGAGAGTCTGGGAACGATGGGCGAGACAGCCTTTGTAGCAGCGTCAAGTCCATTATTGAGGCTCTACTGTCACTGTAGCTCATTAAGGATGCCCAACATGGCCCAGCACAGACTGGCGCAATTTCGTCCCATTGCATTGGGTAACCCATCCTGGAAGATTTGAAGGCATCTCAATGGCAGGATCATGACGTGCACTAGCTATTGACAAATTTGGCCACAGGTGTTAAAAGCATAGTGAGCCGATGTCTTTCCTTGGATGGCAGTTTAGACGTAGAATTTAGCACATG
>Ga0209986_10003691_pt1 | contig 13330 bp, 8 predicted proteins | sample BlataG_FD_183168 | JGI IMG/M metagenome (GOLD analysis project Ga0209986, IMG submission 183168) | Deep subsurface microbial communities from Black Sea to uncover new lineages of life (NeLLi) - Black_00105 metaG (SPAdes) (version 2) | ecosystem: Environmental > Aquatic > Marine > Oceanic >...
AGGGCTTGAGCCGGGGCGCAAGCTGCCCGGCCAGGGCGGACTGTACTACGGCGAAAAAGGCACCATACTTGCCCCGCATATGGGTGGCCCAAGGCTGATACCGGAATCGAAGATGAAGGGCTTCAAAGCTCCGGAGCCGTTTTTGCCGAGGGGTGTTAACCACTACCAGGAATGGATAAGGGCGTGTAAGGGCGGCCCGAAGCCGCTGGCCAACTTCGATTACTCCGGGCCGTTGACCGAGACTATCCTGTTGGGCAACATCGCAGCCCGTGCCGGCCGGAAATTATTCTGGGACGGGCCGAACTTCAAAGTTACCAATGCACCCGAGGCGAACGAATACCTAAAACGCGAATATCGTGAAGGTTGGAGATTATAGTTATACTATTTGTTGGGGAATAACGTCTTATTGATAGGAGAACAAGAAATGCACAGAGAGACAAAACTTATTGTTGTTGTGCCAACGTTTATGTTGTGTATTTGCTGGTTAGCTAATGCAAACGCTTCTGATGCCCGGGAAAACTGGCGGCTGGGGATGCAGGCGTACACATTTAATCGCTTTACGTTTTATGAAGCGGTGGACAAGACGGCGGCGCTTGGCCTGCGCTACATCGAGGCCTACCCGGGTCAGCGACTCAGCAAGGAAAACCCGAATGTCAGGTTCGACCACAATATGTCGTCGGCGATAAAGAAGGAAGTTATGCAAAAGCTTCGAGACGCAGGCGTCAAACTTGTAAACTACGGTGTGGTAGGGCTGCCAAACAACGAGAGCCAGTGCCGAAAGGTATTTAATTTTGCCCGCGATATGGGGATTGAGACGATTGTCTCGGAGCCGCCGGAGGATGCCTTTGACATCATTGAGAGACTGTGCGAGGAGTACAAAATTAACGTTGCCATTCACAATCATCCAAAGAGACCAGGATACCTATACTGGAATCCGGATAATGTATTAAAGATTTACAAAGGCCGCAGCAAGTTTATCGGCGCGTGTGCAGATACAGGACACTGGTTCCGGTCGGGCATCAATCCGGTTGAGGCCCTGAAAAAGCTCAAAGGTCGTATTATCAGTCTGCATTTCAAGGACATCGATGGCGGACACGATGTGATATGGGGGACAGGAAAATGCAATGTCAAGGCGATGCTGGCCGAGCTTAGCCGTCAGAACTTCAAAGGGGTGTTCTCGATTGAGTATGAACACAACTGGCTGAACTCGATGCCGGAGATTGCCGAATGCGTCCCGTATTTTGAGCGGACTGCGGCCGAATTAGGCCAGACCGATTGGCAATGGATATTCAACGGCAAAGACCTGACCGGCTGGGACGGCGACCCGCGCCTGTGGTCGGTCAAGGACGGCGCCATTCGCGGCGAGACTACGAAAGAGAAGCCGGCACGAGGAAACACGTTCATCGTCTGGCGGGGCGGCAAACTGAAAGACTTCGAGCTGAAACTCAAGTTCCGCATTCAGAACGGCAATTCCGGCGTGCAGTATCGCAGCAAGGAGTTCAAAAAGTGGGTTATCTCCGGTTATCAGGCCGAGGTCGAGAATAACCCCGGCAAGGTTGGCTTTCTCTATCACGAGGTCGGCCGCGCCTGGCTGGTCAACGTCGGCGACATAATGGTCATTGACAAGAACGGCAAAAAGAACGTCATCGGCAAGGTCTCTGATGTCGAGGCCCTAAAGAAGGCCGGCTATTACAAGATGAAGGACTGGAACGAATACACCATCGTCGCCCAGGGCAACCACCTGAAGCATTACCTCAACGGGTATCCGACGATGGAGCTGATAGACAACGACCGCGTTACCGACCCGACCGACCCGAGAGACCGCAGAGGCGCTGCGCGGGAAGGGGTCCTTGCGCTTCAGATTCACAGCGGCCCGCCGATGGTCGTCGAGTTCAAGGACATAAGAATAAGAAATTTGAAGCCGAAATACGGCGACGCCGTCGTGCTTTTCAACGGCAAGGACCTCGACGGCTGGGAAGCCAAAGGCGACAAGAGCAGGAGCAAATGGGGGGTTGGTGTCGCAGCGGTGTCAACCGAGGACCCGAAGAGACTGGTCGTCAAAAAGGGCATCGGCGAAATGATTTGCCATGGCAGCGGTCTCGATTTGTACTCCGACTCCGAAGCCGAGTTCGGCGATTGCCGTATCGAGCTGGAAGTGATGGTGCCGAAGGGTTCCAATTCCGGCATCTACGTTATGGGCGAATATGAGATACAGGTGCTGGACAGTTGGGAAAGGGTAAAGATGGGCCGCGGTGATATGGGAGGGATTTACGGTGCCGCTGCGCCCCGTGTTAATGCCTGTAAGAAGCCCGGCGAGTGGCAGAAGTACGTGATTGAGTTCCAGGCCCCGAGGTTCGACGCCAGCGGCCAAAAGACCGAGAACGCCAAATTCCTCAAGGTGGAACTCAACGGCCAGGTGCTGCACGAGAACGTCGTAATGTCCGGCCCGACGGGCGGCGCCCTGACCAGCAGGGAAGCTGCCACCGGCCCGATTATGTTCCAGGGCAACCACGGCCCCGTGGCGTATCGCAACATAATAGTAAAACCTTTGGCCAAATAGCCATATATCATCGTCAACGGCTGTATTTTGACGGCATCGGCGGGAAAATCTGAGACGCCCACCTGGCGAATTTGACAATGGTGTCAAAATGTGGGATAATATAGTAGTGCCGAGACCCCCCCTGCTTTCTTGCGAAAGCAAGAAGGGGGGGCCGGGGATAAAAGTGTAACCCCGCCCGTTTGCTTCGCAAAGCGAAGCGGCGGGGCGGTATTTTCTTGCAGGACGACGGCAATGGCATATAATACCCCCTCCCTTCTTGCTTTCGCAAGAAAGCAAGGGGGGCGGTTGCGTGAAAAGGTCTAAAAATAGTTTGTTAAATTTATGGAGTTCACAGTAGCAATGAGTAATCAGAAAATAAAAAAAGGAATAGACAGACGTAGTTTCCTGCGTTCCACCGCTGCGGCTGGGGCGGGGCTGGCATTGTCGCCGATGGCTCTGGGACAAACAGGCGGCAAAAAAGCAGATGATATAAACGTGGCCTTACTCGGCGCGGGAGCTCAGGGACAGGTCTTAATGACCGCCTGCCTGAAGATACCCGGGATTCGTTTTAAGGCGGTCTGTGACATCTGGACGGCTTACAACCAAAGACGAGTTTCGCGACTGTTGGACAGATATGGGCACAAGCTGAATACTTATATGGACTACCAGGAAATGCTCGATAAGGAAAAGGACCTCGACGCGGTGATAATTGCCACGCCTGATTTCTGGCACGCTGACCACGCCGTTGCGTGTCTGAAAGCGGGGCTGCACGTCTATTGTGAAAAAGAGATGTCCAATACCCTCGAAGGCGCCAGAAGGATAGTGCAGGCCGCAAAGGAAACCGACAAGCTGCTGCAGATTGGCCATCAGCGCCGCAGCAATCCGCGGTATATACACTGCTACGAGAAGCTTATAAAAGAAGCGAAGCTCCTGGGCAGAATTACCACGATAAACGGGCAGTGGAACCGCAGCATGACGGCGTGCCAAGACCTGCTCTGGCCGAAAAAAGCCCCTATTGACCAGGCCACCCTTGAAAAGTATGGTTTCGAGTCGATGGAGCAGTTCATGAACTGGCGGTGGTATAAGGGACTGGGAGGCGGCCCCATCGTGGACCTCGGCTCGCACCAGATTGATATTTATAGCTGGTTCCTCGGCGCAAATCCCAAATCCATTATAGCCAGCGGCGGTATCGACTACTGGAAGGAGCACGAGTGGTATGACAATGTCATGGCCATTTATGAGTACGAAACCGGGCAGGGAACCATCAGAGCGTTTTATCAAACGATAACCACCAACAGCAGCCAGGGATATTTTGAAACGTTTATGGGCGACGAGGGCACACTGGTCATATCGGAGGCCTCCGGCAGAAGCAGTGTCTACCGCGAACTATCGGCGCCTGAGTGGGACAAATGGGTCAAGCTGAAATACTTGAGCGAATCTGCCAAGAAGGAAGAAAAGGCAGAAAGCGGCGCAGTGCTGGATGTACGTGAAACGGTGCCGGTGGCGAAGTATGATTTGCCGGTGAGAATGGATAAGCCGTACCATCAGCCGCACCTGGAGAACTTCTTTGACGCTATTCGCGGCAAGGCGGAACTCAGCTGCCCCGCCGAGATCGGATACGAAACGGCTGTTACCGTATTAAAGGTCAACGAAGCGGTGGAAGCGGACCGGAAGCTCGACTTCAAGCCCGAGGATTTTGCTTAACCGGGTAAGGAAATGAACGATGGAGAATAAAGTCCGTAAGTCCTTGGGACTCCTTACGGAGGATTCCATAGGAGAGAACAAGGAAGTAACTCGGCGGAAATTTATGCGCGACAGCGCAATGGTCGCAGCGGGATTGGGTTCTGTTATTGGCGGATGCAAGGGCAAGGAAGAAGAAAAGGAACCGAATACCGTTAAATCCGGTGCTCCAGAGGCGCCACAAAAGGAAGAAGACCCACAGGTCGCCAAGAAAGTGGATGACATCAACGTGGCCCTTATCGGCCTGGGGGTACAGTGCGAACGACTGATGCAGGCCATTCTTAAGACTAAGATGGACAAGACGGAAGGCATTCGGTTCAAGGCTGTGTGCGATATCTTTCCATATCGCCTGAAATACATTTCAGGGCACCTCAAAAGAGGCTACAAACACGATGCCAATCCATACGAAAGCTACGAGGAGATGCTTGCCAAAGAGAAGGACCTTGATGCGGTGATCATTGCTACACCGGACTGGCTGCACGCTCCGATGACCATTGCCTGCCTCAAAGCGGGCCTGCACGTGTATTGCGAAAAGAAAATGTCGAATAACCTCGAAGACGCCAGGAAGATGGCGCAGACGGCCCAGGAGACGGGAAAGCTCTTGCAGATTGGCCACCAGCGCAGGAGTAATCCGCGGTACCAGGTTGCCGAGAAACTCATTCGCGAGCATAAACTTCTGGGCAAGGTCAAGAACATTAACGCCCAGTGGAACAGAAGCGTGGAGAAACATAAAGTTCTTCTGCCGGTTAATAAGAAGATATGGATGGATAAAACGGCGCTGGAGCAATACGGTTACGGCTCAATGGATGAGCTGAAGAACTGGCGCTGGTATAAGAAGTTCGGCGGCGGCCCGCTGGGTGACCTGGGCTCGCATCAGATAGATATCTTCAGTTGGTTCCTCGGCGATGTGAAGCCGACGTCGGTTCTGGCCAGCGGCGGCAACGATTACTACAAATACGAGCACAATGAGAACGTGATGGCAATCTACGAATATGAAACCGAGGATGGCAGCGTGCGGGCGTTCTACCAGGTTCTCAACACCACCGGGTGGGGTACTTACGGTACATACTATGAAACCTTTATGGGCGACATCGGTACGCTGTTGATATCAGAGCGTGTTTGGGGTGAGGACAAGAATATCAATATCGGCTGGGCTTTCCTGGAGCACTACATCGAGGATACGGACGACGCGGCGCTAAAAAGCGCGGTGCTAAAAAGATGGAATGACTGCATCAGGAACAAATTGATCGGCGGCGAGTACGAGATGGCTGAAGAGGTGAGGAATGGAAGTATTCTGAAAGTTGGGGCCTCTATCCCAGATCGTAAAGCATTCCATTATCATCCGCTTTTGCGCAAGTGTACCGAGCACGTTCATCAGCCCCATCTGAAAAACTTCTTCGACGCGATTCGTGGCAAGGCCGAGCTGACCTGTCCGGGTGAAGTCGGATACGAGACGGCGGTTGCGGTGCTTAAGGCCAACGAAGCCATAGAGGAGGGTAAGAAACTTAATTTCAAGCCGGAGGATTTTGAGGTTTAGATTAAGATTTCACGTAATCAGTTTGCACAATGTCTTTATTTAATATTCATACATAGAGAAAAGGATTGATAGTACGTTGAGAAAAGGATTGATAGTAACAGCCGTTTGCTGCTTGCTGGTATTGGTCTTGCCCGCTCATGCTGCGGGAAAACTGTTGGGCGACGGCGACGATGGCAGCCGGACAAATCCGGTGCATCTAATTCCGCTGTATGACGGCGATGGAATAAAAATAAAGGCCGGCGATGAGCCCGACTCGGGCGGACAGCCTTTTTCTCTGCGCCAGACATGCGACAAGTGTCATACCTACAAAACTATTAGTGGGGGCTGGCATTTTAATTCCGCGGACCCGAATGTTCCAGCGGGACGTCCGGGCGAGCCCTGGGTGTTGGTGGATTCTGAGACCCGCACGGTGATACCCGTTTCGGGCCGGGGCTGGCCGGGTACATTTAAGCCGGCAGAGGTCGGTATCACCCCCTGGCGGTTTCTAAAACACTTCAGCACCCATATGCCCGGGGGCAACTACGGCGAAATACCCGATGATAAAGATATGCAGGCAATTCTCAAAGGGCAGGTTGCCGGCAGCTATGAAATCAACTGCCTGACCTGCCACAACGCCGACCGCAGCCAGGACCAAAGCGGCGCTGCGCTGCAGGCGGTCCTGCAGAACTACAAATGGGTGCCCACCGGAAGCTGCGGGTTTGCGGAGGTAAAAGGCGCCGTTGTATCCCTGCCGGAACTCTTTGACCCTGAGTTAGATGAAATCCCAATAACCGTCGGCTATAATAAGAGCAGGTTTAATCAAGCCGATGAAGTATTCATCGATATCGTTCGCAGGCCGCCGGCCAACCGGTGCTATTTTTGTCATTCCACGCAGGACATAGCAAGGGCCGGACAGTTGGAGTGGACCCGCGATGAAGATGTGCACCTGGCCGCCGGATTGACCTGTGTCGATTGCCACCGTCATGGTCTTGACCACAACATTACCCGTGGATATGAAGACGAAGCGCCCGACTCAACTCATCACCTGCCGGGGTCGGCAGCTACCCTATCGTGCGAAGGTTGTCATATAACAGGACGTTTGGGTGCGCCTGTGCCAGAACATCCGGGTATTCCGCTGGTGCACTTCGAGAAGCTGACGTGTACGGCGTGTCACTCGGGGAACTGGCCGGAGGAAAAAGCGGGCATGGTCAAGACCGCCAGAATTCACAAGCTCGGTCTTCACGACATACATCACGTTGATTTGGAACTCCCGCACATAGCGGCGCCGGTCTTTGTGAAGGGCCAGGACGGCAAAATCGCCCCGCATAAGATGCTCTGGCCTGCCTTCTGGGGCCGGATGAAGGATAAGACCGTTACGCCACTGATGCCGGAGGTGGTAAGAGAAACTGCTGTGGATGTTCTTGAACTGGAAGTGGAAAGCACCGAGACAGTAAATGGTTGGAGGCCGCTTAAACCCGCGCAAATAACAGAGGTGTTGAAACTACTAAAGGAACAACAAGCCGAGCAGGGCGAAGCGGTATATGTTTGCGGCGGAAAATTGTATCGTATAACTAAAGAAGGCAAACTTGAAGCATCCGAGCACGAGGCGGCGAAACCTTACTGCTGGGCGATAGCCCACGATGTTCGCCCGGCTGCGCAGTCATTGGGCGTTCGCCGCTGTGAGGATTGCCATTCGACAGATGGGCCTTTCTTTTTCGGCGAAGTTGCCGTGGACTCTCCTATCGTCTCCGAACGGGATTCCGTTAAAAAGATGGTCGAATTCCAGGACATTGATGCCGTTTATGCCTGGGCATTTGCTTTTTCATTCGTATTTCGTCCGTGGCTGAAGATTGTTGCTCTTGGCTCATGTGGACTTATTGGTGTGGTTTTGTTGTTGTATGGACTTAAAGCCCTGGCCTGTGTTGTGAAGGTACTGGCCGAGGGAGATTAGGCGACATAGTTGAGAAAATAATATGTTTCGTATAGTTTCTATAATCGGTTTCGTAGTTACTTTTGTGGGTATTGCCGTATGCTGTATAGCTTTTCCATGCTGCAAGGAATGTGGGTGGAGGCCCGGGCAAATTTTGAGAAGATTAGTTCATCTTTTTACATTGCTTTTCGTGGAACAGAAGTTAAGTCTCCTGGGAATTTTTAAGAAGCTGGTTTATCTGCTGGCGTTACTCTGCTTCTGTGTATTGGCAGTTAACGGCTTTTTTGCAGCGGTGGTCCTGGAAAAGTCTGTTTCCGGTTACTGGATAATGCTGCAGACTACCGCTGGAGGAGTTTTCGCAGTCTGCATGGCGATTCTAACTGTGATGTGGGCGCGCCGTCATCGTTTCAATGAGGGCGATTGGCCGGGGCTGCAGCGTATCCTTGAGCGTATCACTCTGGCCAAAAGAGCCGGCGAAGAACCGCTTAATAGAAGCGGCTGTCTCGGGCAGAAAATAACTTTCTGGCTGCTTGTCGTGTTGGCTCTGCCGTTAATCTTATCGATGGTTTCGAGTATGTTCACGCTTTTCGGAACCCATTGGCAGGAACTGCTTTTAGAAGTGCACCGCTACAGCGCATTGCTGTTTGCGCTGGCTGCAGTTGTGCATATTTACCTGGTAATCCGAGCTCGAATGAGCGAATAGCAAGACGCAAGACGCAAGACGCAAGACGCAAGACGCAAGACGCAAGACGCAAGACGCAAGACGCAAGACGCAAGACGCAAGACGCAAGACCCAAGACTTGAGTCTTGAGTCTGGAGGGACAGGAAAGGAGAAAGAGCCGATGCAAAAGGTAAAAGTAGCTGTGGTTGGACTCGGGTTCGGAGCCGAGTTCATTCCTCTCTATCAAAGACATCCTGACGCTGAATGTTATGCTATTTGCCAGAGAACAGAAGACCACCTGAATGAAATCGGCGACCAGTTTGGCGTTGAAAGACGGTTTACCAGATTTGAAGACCTTTTAAGCATTGACGAGCTGGACGCTATCCACGTCGTTTCGCCCATAGCCGACCATGCCTGGATGGCACTTGCCTCTCTAAATGCAGGCAAACACGCCGCCTGTACTGTCCCAATGGCTACGACCGTGAAAGATTGTCTCGAAATTGCAAAGGCAAGGAAAAAAACCGGCAAAGTGTATATGATGATGGAGACGGCTGTATATACGCGGGAGTTTCTTTATGCCAAAGAGCTGGTAGAATCAGGCAAGCTGGGCAAGATTCAGTTTTTAAGGGGTTCGCATCAGCAGAATATGGGACTGCCGGGCTGGCCGGATTACTGGTACGGCTTCCCACCGATGCACTACGCGACCCACGCTGTCAGCCCGCTGCTCTGCCTTGCGAAAAAGCCGGTGGAATCACTCGTCTGTTACGGTTCAGGCGTAATTGCAGAAGATTATATCAAGCGATACAATTCGCCTTTTGCAATTGAAACCGCTATCCTGAAACTGGCCGATTCCGACCTTGCCTGCGAGGTAACCAGGTCGCTCTTTGATACAATTCGACAGTATAGAGAGAGTTTTGACGTGTATGGCACGAAACTTTCATTTGAATGGGAGCAGGTTGCCGGTGATGGGCCGGTGATTTATTCCGGCTATGAAGATGCCAGGCGGATAGAGGTCCCGGATTATGGGAACCTGCTGCCGAAGGAGATAGCCCCTTTCACAGGGCGGGGCGTCTATGATGAAGAACACGAGCACACATCCTTTATTCAGGGTGCCGGACACGGCGGCTCTCATCCCCATCTGGCCCATGAGTTTATTCGTGCGATTATTGAAAACCGCCAGTCCGCGGTCGATGCAAAAACTGCTGCAAACTGGACAATGGCAGGGATATGTGCCCACGAATCAGCAATGAATAATGGCAAGAGAATCGAAATCCCACAGCCGGATTAGTCCTTTGTTCTGTAGTAAAATACTTCTATGGATGATTATTAAAAAACTGGTGAATCAACGGTGCAAGTGTTATATTGCGTAAATACTCGGCGGCGTGCCGGGATAACATAATCGAGATAGTTTATTTAGGAGAACGAATTATGAGTAATGGAGTACTGCCGGATTACGTAAGTATGGCCAAGCCGAATCCGATGGAGAATCGGGCGCCCTGGTACAAGAACACGGCCCCGACGTACGCGGGTATTTTCCTGTGGTTCGTGTTTTGGAACAAGATGGCCAGCGGGGGAACGGACGCGCCGGGCGGTGTGCTGGGCCGGGGTCTTGGCGTGGCCTTACTTGGGCTGGTTGTTGCCGCCCTGCTATGCCACTTTCTGTTCTATCTGGTTCCCGGTCTTTTCGGAATGAAGACGGGTCTGCCGCTGTATGTCGTTGGAACCTCGACGTATGGCGTGCAAGGCGGGTTTTTGATGCCGGGGTTTCTGATGGGAATCCTGCAATTTGGCTGGCTGGGTGTCAATGCATATTTTTCATCGATGGCGTTGGCGCCGCTTTTTGGCGGTAGTACGGCAGCCCAGATAATCATCGCCATCATTTGGGCGGCCGTGGCAGCATTTGTTGGGTTAAAAGGCATCCAGTACGTTGCCAAAGTAGCTACTTTTCTTCCTCTAATTCCGTTAGTCATATTGGTGATAATGATAGCGAAAACTATTGGTGGAATAGGAGACTTCGAGGCAGAGAAGCTTGTAGCGGCTGGTGTTACGGAGGGCGGCCCGACTGTTGGCTTGAGTGTTTTTGGCGTAATTGCCCTGTGCATAACCTATATCGTGGGATTCTTTGCCACAGCCGGAGCAGCGGGTGTGGACTTCGGGATGAACAACAAGGATGAGAAAAACGTCCGGATGGGCGGCCTGGTTGGCATCGCTCTGGCCACTATCGTTGCCGGCGGTGCGGCAATCCTGATAGCAGCCGGCGCTTTCGGTAAAGGCCTCGGGGCAGGGCTCGACACAGCAGATATAGGTTTTATGAGCACTATCATGGGCTCAGATGGCGCCGGTAAGGCCATGGGCTTGCTGCTCGCGGTTGCCGCTTTTCCACCGGCCTGCTTCTCATCGTTCATAGCAGCCAACAGCTTCAAGACGACCTTGCCAAAGGTAAATCCCTTCGTTTCGGTCGGCGTCGGAACTGCTGTAAGTATTTTCCTTGCCGTGACGGGTTTGGCGGAAGACGTTCTGGGCGTTTTCACGATTATCGGTGCTTCGTTTGGTCCGGTCTGTGGCGCTATGATGGTTGATTACCTGATGGCAGGCAAGAAATGGGCGGGTCCTCGTGCCGGTTGGAACCTGGCCGGGTGGATTTCCTGGGTGGTTGGCTTTATCGTTGGAATGGCCCCACTGGTCGGCCTTGCCAACATCCCGGCAGCACCACTGATGGCCTTTATCGTCGGCGCGGTGCTCTATTATATCCTTGCCAAGGCGGGGCTTGAGTCGAAAGTGCTCGCGATGACCGCGGCCCCAGCCGAAAGTCCGTCCGAATAGGCCCCAGGCACGGAAAAGAGCGACTGAGAGCTAAAGTTTATAAAAAGCTGCTTAAAATCGGAATGATTTAGTAAGGCAGGGATTCGGTATTCCCGAATCCCTGCTTCGTTTGACTTTACCAGGGAAAACACCGGGTAAAGAAAAGAAAAAAATAACCTCGGGAGGCGGCTTGACAACCTCGTCCGAGTAAGATAATATGTTTTTTTTGATTGAGGCGGGCAAACAATAGTTTGCTGAAAAATAATGTATCGTCAGTAATGCAGAATTTTGGAATTTTGAGGTTAAAAAGAAATGATGAAAAAAGGTTTTAGTTCAATTGTGAAGGTTTCTGTCTGCGTGTTGTTTACGATGTCCTTGTGCTTTGTTCACTCCTGCAAAGAGCAGGAGGAGCCGATCGAAATCAAGCTGCCCAGAGCGATGTTCGTGGGCACGCCGCAGGATACCAAGGTGCCTAATCTTGAGAAACCGCTGGGCAAGGCCCGCCCGCCGTTTTTAGCCCCGGTTGGAACAAAAAATGTCGCCTTTGAAAAACCGGTAACCAGCACCGACGACCTGCCAATCATCGGCGACCTCGAAATGCTCACCGACGGAGACAAGGAAGCCGCCGACGGCAGCTATGTTGAATTAGGCCCTTTTAAGCAAAGCGTTACTATCGACCTCGAAGCTGAATACACCATATACGCCATTGTGTTCTGGCATTACCATAAGCAGGCCATCGTGTACTATGATGTGGTGGTGCAGGTTGCCAATGACCCTGATTTTATCACGGGTGTTACGACCCTGTTCAACAATGACATTGACAACTCTGCCGGCTTGGGCATCGGCAAAGATATGCATTATAGCGAAACCGCAGAGGGCAAGCTTATCAACGCCAGGGGCGCCCGCGCCCGCTATGTCCGCCTTTACAGCAATGGCAATACCAGCAACGATTTGAACCACTATATCGAGGTCGAAGTTTTCGGCAAACCCGCGATATGAATCCCGTTAGACATTCCGAAGATAAAAAAATAGCTGTATTTAAGAAAAAACCTTGTCAATATTCATATATGTCTAACGGGATGAAATGGTCAAAAAAATGTTGCGTCCTCATTTTGGCCGCGACAATTGCCGCTATCGCGCTGCGCCTGCCGCTGCTGGAGCAGCGTCCTATGCACGGCGACGAGGCGGTCCACGCCGAGAAGTTCCGCTTGCTGCTGGAGGAGGATTTCTATCGCTATGACCGGTATGAGTACCACGGCCCGACGCTTAACTACCTGACTTTGATACCGGCCCGGCTCAGTTCAGCCGAGAAACTCACTGAAGTAAGCGAATTTACCCTGCGCATCGTACCTGTTTTTTTCGGGGTGTGTCTGGTGCTGCTGCTTTTGCTGCTGGTTGACGGGTTGGGGCGGACCGCCACGGTTTGTGCCGCCGTATTGACCGCTATCTCACCGGCTATGGTTTTCTACAGTCGCTACTACATTCAGGAAATGCTCCTGGTCTGTTTCACCTTTGGGGCAATCACTTGCGGCTACCGCTACACTCGGAACAAGAACATCACCTGGGCCTTACTGACGGGTGTGTTCCTGGGCCTTGCGCACGCAACCAAAGAAACATTCATCATTGCTTTCGACTCAATGCTATTGGCTCTGGTGCTTACGCTTTTGCTGCAGAACCGACGACGGGACGGCTCAGGCGGTTTTATCAAGACCGTCCGAGCAGTAAAGCCCTCGCATTTCATCGCAGTGGTTGCGGCCGCAGTAGTAGTGTCAGCCCTGTTTTACTCATCATTTCTTAGCAACCTAAACGGAATTGTGGATTCGGTTCGAACTTATGCAACGTACTTCGACCGGGCCAGTCAAAACCAATTGCATATTCACCCCTGGTATTATTACCTGAAAATCCTCATCTATCCCAGAGGACCAGTCTGGACCGAAGCTCTTATTGTCTTTTTAGCTGTGGTGGGCTTCATAGTTGCTATGACGAAAAAGGGCTTATCTGGTGTTGATTTTCATTTGCTCAGGTTTGTTGCCTTTTACACGCTCATAATGACCGTGCTGTATTCGGTAATCCGGTATAAAACTCCGTGGTGTCTGCTGGGATTCCTCCATGGTATGATTTTGCTTGCCGGTGTCGGGGCGG
>Ga0209986_10003692_pt1 | contig 13330 bp, 11 predicted proteins | sample BlataG_FD_183168 | JGI IMG/M metagenome (GOLD analysis project Ga0209986, IMG submission 183168) | Deep subsurface microbial communities from Black Sea to uncover new lineages of life (NeLLi) - Black_00105 metaG (SPAdes) (version 2) | ecosystem: Environmental > Aquatic > Marine > Oceanic >...
CAAGCCGCTGAGATGATCAAGACGCTTCTAGAGGACCCGCAGATTGTAAGCACAGACGTGAAGCTCTCTGACGTTGAACCCAAGGCTGGTGACGGCGTTGGTGTTGTCGAGGCTCCACGGGGCATACTGCTTCACAACTACGAGTCAGATGACAAGGGCATGCTGGTCAAGGCGAACCTCATTGTCGCCACGAACAACAATATTGCCGGCATCGAGAAGTCATTAATGGTTGCCGCGAAACAAATCTTCGAGGACAAAGTGCTCGAGAAGATTACACTTCCTGAACCCATGGTGAAAACGTAGACAAGAGAATTGATGATCATGACAGAAGAAATACCCGAAGGAGTACTGAACCTCATCGAGATGGTTGTTCGGTGCTATGACTGCTGACTATCCTGCGGCGCTCATCTCGTCATTGTTGACGAAGAGGGCCGCGAACTAGTCAGGAAGGAGCTCGTGACGGGCGGCGGATGACAACATGGCCGCAAACAAATGGGCCGCGTTTGACTGCCCTGCACGGGTGTGCTCGTCACGCTCCATCCATGTCTTCTCAACCGAATAGGAACTGAGATTACACTTGGTTGAGACCAAGTGACATCCCGAAGAATCTAGACGCAAGCAATGCTCTCACTCATCATATAGTGTGGCAAGTTCGTGTAGATCTGCGAATGCTTTCTTTTCCTACAGTCGACCAACGGGGAGAGAAAAAGCGCCTTTTGCTCGCGGAAGCACCGTTTTCAATAATCGACGAAACAGTGTTCGAAAACAGACATCCCAAACCCAAGAAAGACGAAAATAGCTCAGAATTCGAAGCCAAATACACGTTCCCGCATTCAGCACTGATATAACTACCCATGCTACGCTTTGATATGGGAATGGAACTCAGCAACCAGTGAAGTCGAGTCATAATCGATCGCCTCAACATTGAGCCACATACCCAGTTGGTTTCAACGTCGGAGCTCCAGACGTGACTGTGGCCTCAGGAGAAATGTCTTGAGTTCTTTCCGCTGTCAAGACCAGGTGACAGATGATGGGAATGAGCACTCATGCGCCAACTTCGGATTTCGCCAAAGAAATAGCTCGTGCGCCAGGAGGGGAGGCCATATACAAATGCGTCCAGTGTGGGATTTGCACTGCCAGTTGCGTAGTTGCATCCGTGTCAGAGAAGTATAGACCCCGAGAGCTGATACAGAGAATTCTGATTGGCATGAGGGAAGAGGTTCTAACAAGCGTCCTTCCATGGCTGTGTGTCACTTGTAGAATGTGCACAGAAAGATGTCAGGAAGACGTGAGTCCTGCAGACATATTTCACGCTGTTAGGTACGTTGCGGCAAGAGAAGGACACATACCTAGTGTGTTCTCACACGCTGTGGATTTAGTACTGCAAGACGGCTGGATGCTAGAAAGCGGATACTCAGACTTCATTGAGGATGAGAGAGATGACTTGGGCCTCCACACCGATCTTGGTTGGAACAACCAGTTTGTGCGCAGAATAAAGGAGAAGTACTTCGAAGGAGGTTTGACCCAATGAGGGAGTATCTACTCTACTTGGGATGCACAACGCCAGTAAGACTTCCTTCGTATGAAGCGGCCACTAAGGCAGTGCTCAGCAAACTAGGTATAAGGCTACTTGACTTCAAAGATGTGACATGCTGCGGCGCGCAGTACATTGAGTCAATAAGCCCCAGGGCTCATATCGGACTTGGGGGCCGCATACTTGCACTTGCGGAGAGTCAAGGAAAGGACGTCCTTGCAATATGCGGGGCGTGTTCTGGGTCCCTTAAGCATAGCAAGCACATCCTCGACAAGGATAAGGGCATGAGGAGAGAGGTGAACTCGATGCTTAGGGAGGAGGGTCTCAAGTATACTGGCAATGTCCAGGTGAAACATCTTCTGCAAGTTCTGAGAGACGACATAGGATATGAACATATTCGCAAGGCTGTCACAAGACGCTACTCCGGAGTTCGACTTGCGGCTCACTATGGATGTCATGTCACTCGACCTTATGATATAGTTAAGGTCGATGACCCCGAGAATCCGAGGGTAATCGATGAGATCATCGAGTGCATAGGAGCAACAGCTGTCGACTACCCGGACAAAACACGCTGCTGCGGGGGCCCACTGCTTGCAATGGATGAGGAGCTAGCAGCGCTTATTGGAGCTGACAAGATAAAGAACGTGAGAGGAGTAGGAGCAGAGGGGATTGTCACAGCATGTGTCTTCTGCGACATCCACCTCTCTCAGATCCAGATCGGAGATGATGAAGTGCCTGAATCTCGAGTTCCCATTATAACATTGCCCCAGTTGATGGGACTTGCATATGGCATCGACAAAGAATCCCTTGGCATCAATCTCAATAGGATAAGCCCGGAAGGCATTCTTGGCACGCTACAGGAGGGGGTTGGCCAATGATAGCAAAACCAGGAGGACGAAAGGGGTCGATTTCGACGTCCTCAGACACTGCGCTGGTGATTGGCGGCGGGGTTGCGGGTATGCAGGCCGCGCTTGACATTGCTGACCAAGGATTCAAGGTCTATCTTGTCGAAACGACTCCCTCAATAGGCGGCAAGATGGCTATGCTGGACAAGACATTTCCAACACTTGACTGCTCAGCATGCATTCTAACACCGCGACTGAGCGAAGTATCGCATCACCCAAACATCACGATTCTGAGTTATTCCAACGTTGAGAAGATCACTGGAAGGGTAGGCAATTTTAGAGTGCGAGTCTTGAGAAGAGCAAGATGTGTTCACGAGGAACGATGCTCTGGTTGCGGAAACTGCATCGATGTATGTCCTGTTGAGGTTCCGAATGAGTTTGACCAGATGATTGGCTTCCGAAAGGCAATCTACATGCCATTCCCGCAAGCGACTCCCAACGTATGTACAGTTGACATGGGTTCTTGCATTCAGTGCGATCGGTGCATTAGGGTCTGCGAGAGAGATGCGATAGACCTCAATATGAAAGATAAAATTCTCAGATTATCGGTTGGCGTCATAGTAGTGGCAACTGGTTATCGTCTCTTTGACGTTAGTGCTTACCCACGTCTTGGATACGGCAAGTACATGAATGTAATTCACGCTCTAGAATATGAAAGGCTGATCAACGCTGCAGGTCCCACACAGGGTCATCTAATTCGCCTCAGCGATGCGAAGGTTCCCCAGAATATCGGATTTATTCAGTGTGTTGGAGCAAGGGACGTGAGCAAGGGTGTTCCGTATTGTTCTCGTGTATGTTGCATGTACGGAATTAAAAATGCAGTAATGGCCAAGGAGCATAATCCAAACACTGAGGTCACCATCTACTATGCTGACATCCGTGCTTTTGGCAAGGGATACGAGGAATTCTACCATATGGCTGAAACTAGGTTTGGCGTGAACTTCGTTAGAGGAAGAGTTGGCCGTGTCCTTGAGAATCCTGAGAATTGCAACTTGATTGTAAGTGTAGAAGACATTGCACACCATGAGCTTTTGGAAGTTGAGCATGACCTGGTAGTGCTAAGCCCCGGTCTTCAGCCGCCCAGGAGTCTGGAGCATATTGCACATCAATTGCACTTCGAGGTTGACGATGAGGGCTATGTCGAAGTGCAAAACACCTTCCTAAATCCCGTTGACACAACGATACCAGGAGTCTTCGTATGCGGATGCGCTGAGGGTCCCAAGGATATTCCTGATTCCGTTTCCACAGGAAGCGCAGTGGCGATGAGAGCGGCCATTGCTCTATTGCACGGAGGTGCCAAGTAATGTCCCAGGAAGAAGCACCTCGGATCGGTGTATTCGTTTGTCATTGTGGGCATAACATTGCTGGGGTTGTGGATGTCGAAAAGGTGGCCAAACTGGCCAGTTCTCTCCCGCATGTGGTTTATACGACTCATGAGATGTTCATGTGTGCTGATGCTGGTCAGCAGCTCATCAGAAGCATGGTGGCTGAGCATGCTCTTAATCGCGTCGTGATTGCGAGCTGCTCACCAAGAATGCATGAGCCCACTTTTCGAAAAGCCGTTGAAGAAGCGGGTCTGAATCGCTACCTCTTCGAACAGGTGAATCTGCGCGAACATGTTTCTTGGTGCCACATGAGGGAACCTGAGGCTGCCACTGAAAAAGCCATTGACTTGGTTCGGATGTCAGTGGCTCGAGCAGCCCATTTGGAGAGTCTTCCAATTGAAACAGTCAAGGTTACGCCTATGGCATTAGTCGTTGGTGCAGGTATTACTGGACTTAGAGCAGCGCTGGACATTGCTGATCGAGGATTTGAGGTTTTGCTGGTCGAAAAGAGCCCTCAACTTGGCGGACATGTTGCTAAATGGACTCATCTGTTCCCAACAGGTGAATCTGGTGCTGAGCTTCTAGCCCCACTAATAAGGCGAGTCAAATCGCATACGCGAATTCAGATAATGAGAAATAGTGAGGTTGTTGAGTTCGAGGGTTTCATTGGAAACTTCAAAGCTACTGTGCAAGATCGAAAGGACGGCGTTCAGCGAGAGTTTGATGTTGGCACTGCGATTATCGCAACTGGTTTTGAATCCTTCAAACCATTTGGCTACTACAGCTATGGAGAGAGCCCTGACATAGTTACATTGGCAGAGCTCCAAGAGATGCCCCCTAGACCAGAGCTTTTGCGACCTAGCAACAGTCAACCCGTGAATACCATGGCTTTCATCGGCTGTGTCGGATCGCGTGAACCCAGCAAGAAGGGGCACGAGCACTGCTCGCGTCATTGCTGTTTTGCCACTGCCAAAGCCGCCTCGGACTTGAAGGACGGTCTTGAAGAGATTGTTATGCTCTACAAGAGCTTGCGTACCTACGGAAAGCATCATGAAGATATCCACCGATTAGCTAGAGAGAAACATGTAATATACTCCCGGTTCCCTGCCGATGAAATCCCCATCGTCGAAGTTGTTGATGACAAGATACGAATAGAGTGGACTGATATTTTAGCCAACAAGAGGCTTATCTTTCAGCCAGACATGCTGGTACTTGCTTCGGCGATGGTAGCACCCAGCGATACTGAAACTGTAGCTAAAATGTTTGGACTTACGAGGAGTTCAGACGGGTTCTTCAGTCCTGAGCACATCAAACTTGCCCCCCTGACAACTCATGTCGCAGGAATAATGATTGCAGGTACTAGTCAGGCCGCCAAGAATGCTGTCGAGTCGTCCATAGATGCAAGCGGAGCCGCCGCCAAGGCGGCTGTTCTGATGGCAAGGGGTGAAGTTGAGATTGAGTCTACACTTTCTGAGGTCAACCCAGAGTTATGCTCCTTATGTCACACTTGCATTACTTCATGCCCCTACGGCGCTATTGGAATTGATGAGTCAAGGGATCCTCCTGTTGCTTGTGTGACTAAGGCGAAATGCCACGGCTGCGGGACCTGTGCAGCGGCTTGCGCCAGTGGAGCAATTATTATGAAGCATTCCACTGACAATCAGATTGGTGCCATGCTGGAAGCCTACCTTTGCCCTGTCCAAGAAACGATGTAGAATAGCATTCTCCCGAGGTGACAACACACCACAACCACCAATAGACGTTTTCGAAGCCCGAAATTGGAACCTGAATGCATGAAAGAATGCGGGTATTACTGAGATGCATACAACCACCCTTCTGTTTGTCCGAGAATCTACTCTCCAAAGGATGGGATTGAACGATTCCGAACATTGCATCTGCATTATGCATGCAAATCGTAATTTCAAATACTACTTCATGATTGTCGATAATCATACAGAATTCCATGATTGAGTTACGTATTTAGTGATGGATTTCATTTCCATGGCTGAAATGCATATCCATAATGTTATAATCCCGCTGTGAAAATCCCACGTCGCTATTCCGGTAAGAGTACTCACACAATGGAACGGTGAATCGGGCCAATGACAGTAGATCGTACAACGGAGAAGACAATATCCAAACCGAATGTAGCATCCAGTGACGCACTCGTTGTCGGGGGAGGCGTAGCTGGCATGCAGGCCGCTCTGGATATGGCCAATCAGGGTTTCAAAGTCCATTTACTGGAGAAGACCCCGTCGCTTGGCGGAAAAATGGCGATGATAGATAAGACATTTCCAACGTTGGATTGCTCGGCATGTATTCTCACACCGCGTCTCAGCGAGGTAGCGCGTCATCCAAACATCGAACTACATACGTATTCTAACGTAATTAGCGTTGCTGGAAAAGTTGGCGATTTCAAAGTCAAGATACGCAAGCGGGCACGATATGTGGATGTGGACAAGTGCTCAGCGTGTGCTGACTGTGTCCCGGCTTGTCCTGTGGAGGTTCCTAATGAATTCGATCAGAGTATTGGTTTCCGTAAAGCAATCTATCAACCGTTCCCACAGGCGACACCGAGCACCTATACCATTACCAAGCTTGGCACACCAGCATGCAGAGAAGCGTGCCCTGCAGACGTGAATCCTCAAGGCTTCATCTCCCTCATGAAGGAAGGGAGGTTCCATGATGCTCTTAGGATATTCAGGAAGTCCAATCCGTTCCCAGGTGTACTTGGCCGAGTGTGCATAGCCTTCTGCGAGGGCGAGTGTGTTCGAGGAGAGCTAGATGAGAGCGTAAGCATCAGGAATCTCCACAGGTTCTTGGCTGACTACGAGAGAGAACATGGACCTGATAGACCAATCGAAGCGAAGATTGACAAGGATGAAAGAATCGCTGTGGTCGGCGCAGGTCCCGCGGGTCTGGCATGTGGATATCATCTTGTCAAGATGGGCTACCCCGTCACCGTATTCGAGGCCCAACCTGAAGCAGGAGGACTCCTCCGCTACGGCATTCCGGAATACAGACTTCCTCGTGACATACTGGCCGAAGAGATCGACTGGATTGCCAAGCATGGCGTAAAGATAAAGACAAACTCTCCAGTTGAGTCAATTAGGAGCCTGAAAAAGGAGGGCTTCAAGGCGATATTCTTGGCTACAGGAGCTTCACATAGTAACAAACTTGGGATTGCAGGAGAGGAGGCAAAAGGCATCTACCATGCCGGTGATTTCCTAGAGCGAGCCAACTCAGGGAAACCATTTCCCTTGGGCGAAAAGGTTGCTGTGATTGGGGGTGGGGACGCGGCAATTGACTCTGCGAGAGTTGCCATCAGACTCGGGGCGAAGGAAGTCACGATGGTTTATCGCAGGTCACATGTCGAGTTGCCTGCCATACCCAGTGAGGTCGAAGATGCACGAGAGGAAGGCCTTAATCTGCTACTACTGACCAATCCTATTGAACTCCTCACATCAAAGGATGAGCTGAGGGGCATCAGATGCATAAAGATGAAATTGGGTGAACCAGATCACTCGGGTCGTCGACGGCCCCAAATCATTCGGGGTTCGGAATTTACGCTGATTGTGGACAGCATGATCATTGCTGTGGGACAGAGCGTTACGCCAAAGGGCTTACACGAGGAATGTGATTGTTCGGAATGGGGAACCATCAAAGCGAATCCCCTAACTCTGGAAACTAACATGAAAGGAGTCTTTGCTGGTGGTGACATTGTTCTCGGTCCAGCCACCGCAGTTAAAGCTGTGGCCCATGGCAAGAAGGCCGCAATCTCAATAGATCGATTTCTGAGAAAGGTCGATGTTGAAGCGGATAGAACTGAAGAACGACACCGAGTGAGAGTTGAAGAGGTTGACCTGGAAAAGCCTTCTGTGCCTCGTGTAGACATGCCCAAGCACGGTGTAGCAGGAAGAATCCAATCTTACACTGAGGTTGAACTTGGGTTTGAACAAGAACCTGCTACACAGGAGGCTGAACGCTGCCTAGGCTGTGCAATCTGTTGCGAATGTGAGCTGTGTGTTGAAGCTTGCACGCGTGAAGCAATCGACCATAAGATGCAGGATGAGATATTGGAGCTTCCAGTAGGTGTGATAGTTCTGGCCGCAGGATACAGGCTTTACGATGTTAGTGATTACCCCCGGCTCGGATACGGAAAGTTCCCTAATGTCATCCACGCGATGGAGTACGAGCGTCTGATCAACGCATCAGGCCCAACATACGGACATCTGATAAAACTCAGTGACGGGAAGCTACCCAAGAGCATCGGTTTCATCCAGTGTGTCGGTGCCCGAGATGTCAACCGCGGCGTTCCTGAGTGTTCACGAGTGTGTTGCATGTATGGTATCAAAAACGCGGTCATGGCAAAGGAACATGACCCTGAGATTGACGTGACCATCTACTACGCTGACATCCGTGCCTTTGGCAAGGGCTTCGAGGAATTCTACAACATGGCCAAGGATCGATTTGGTGTCAAGTTCATTCAAGGCAGAGTTGGAGAGGTCATGGAGGACCGCGAAACAGGCAATCTCACTGTGAGAGTTGAGAACACCGATGAACATTCCATTCAGGACATTGAACATGATCTTGTAGTAATCAGCCCCGGCATTCAACCCCCCTGGGGTCTTGATGTCATCGCCAGTGAGCTCGGGCTAGAACTAGATGAAACAGGCTATGTGCCAGTGAAGGACGAGCTACTTGCGCCCGTGGACACTACTATTCCTGGTGTCTTTGTGTGTGGATGCGTCGACAGTCCTAAGGACATTCCAGACTCGGTGACTGCGGGCAGCGCGGCCGCCATGAGGGCGACAATAATACTGTCGCAGGCTGAGGAAAAGGAGTGATTATGCTGGTGCATTATGAAAGACAGGTGTTATGAGATGAGCAATGAAACACACACACCCTCCTCAGACTTCGCAAAAGAGATTGCCTCAATCCCAGGAGGGGAAGTCATCAACAAGTGTATCCAGTGTGGCATATGTACTGCCAGCTGTGTTGTGGCCTATGTAGACGACCAATACCGGCCTCGGCGGCTAATCCAGAAGATTCTGATAGGCAAGAGAGATGAAGTGCTGAACAGCGATCAACCTTGGCTATGCATGACGTGCAGAATGTGTGAGGAGCGATGCCAGGAGGGCGTAAGTCCTGCGGAGATATTCCACGCTGTACGAGTCCTCGCAGCCAAAGAGGGTCACATTCCCAAGGTCTTTCAGAACACTATCGAAAAGGTCCTTTGCGACGGCTGGATGTTGGCAGATGCATATACCGATTTCAACGAAGATGAGCGAGAGGATCTCGGTCTGAATCCTGCCCTCGCCTGGAATGATACTTTCACGAAGAAGGTGAAGAAGAAGTACCTCGCTGGGGAGGAGAGCGCATGAAAGAGATAATGCTGTACAGAGGGTGCACTATTCCTGTGAGGTTGCCAGCATACGAGGCAGCCACAATAGCTGTGTTGGGGAAGCTCGGAGTGAAGGTTGTTGAGATGGATGATGCAAACTGCTGTGGAGCCCAATACGTCGAGTCCGTAAGCAGAATGGCATTTGCAGCAATGAGCGGAAGAATCCTCGCACTGGCTGAGAAAGAGAGCAAAGATATCCTGGCGTTGTGTGGCGCTTGTTCAGGCTCTCTGAAGATAAACAAGCACTTTCTGGACACCGACGAGAAGGCCCGTAAGGAGGTTAACGAACTCCTGTCAGAAGAGGGATTGAAATATACCGGCAAGACTAGAGTTCGACACCTGCTCCAAGTCTTGAACGAGGACATCGGTTTCGAAGCAATTGAGAAAGCCATAAAGAAATCCTACAAAGGCTTGAAGTTGGCCGCACATTATGGTTGTCACGTGACTCGGCCTTATGAGATTGTTCAAGTTGATGATCCTGAGAATCCCACTATCATTGACCGTCTCATTGAGATTGCGGGGGCAGAGGCCGTGGACTATTTAGGCAAGACCCGGTGCTGCGGTGGGCCTCTTCTGGCAATGGATGAGAGCCTTGCGACTCACATTGGCCAAGACAAGATAAGAAATGCCATCGCCGCCGGCGCACAAGGCATGGTCACTGCATGCGTGTTCTGTGATATCCAGTTGACACAAGTCCAGTTTGGTGAAGATACTGATTCGAGCAAGATGATTCCAGTCATTCCTATTGTGCAGTTTCTCGGTCCGGCCCTTGGCATCAAGGAGGATGTGCTGGGTATTGAGTTGAACAAAACCAATCCAGATATCATCTTGTCAGCATTACAGGGGGCGAAATGATGACTGAAGCAGAAACACCAAGGATTGGAGTTTTTATCTGTCACTGTGGTCACAATATCGCAGGAGTCGTGGATGTAGTAGCGGTCGCTAAGATGGCTGAGTCTCTACCGCATGTCGTCTTCTCGACGGATGACATGTTCATGTGTGCTGATGCTGGTCAACAACTAATCAGGGACAAGGTGGAGGAGCACGGTCTGAATCGCGTCGTAGTCGCTAGCTGCTCACCCAGAATGCACGAACCCACATTTCGTGGAGTCGTCGAAGAGGCCGGGCTTAATCGTTATCTCTTCGAGCAGACCAATCTTCGAGAGCATGTATCTTGGTGCCACATGAGAGAGCCCGAGGCGGCCACTGAGAAGGCAATAGATCTGGTACAGATGTCTGTTGCGCGAGCGGCCAAGCTTGAGAGTCTGCCAGTGAAGAGTGTTAAAGTCACTCCTCGTACTTTAGTCGTTGGCGGAGGAATCACTGGCCTTCGAGCAGCACTCGACATTGCTAACCGTGGTTTTGACGTCGTTCTGGTGGACAAGGAACCGAAACTCGGCGGGCATGTTGCAAAGTGGACTCACATGTTTACAGGCGACAGGTCAGGTTCTGAGGTTGTTGGCCCTTTGATCAAAGAAGCGAAAGCCCACAGTCGTATTGAGATTCTAACGAATAGCAGTGTGGTCGAGTTCGATGGCTACATTGGCAACTTCGAGGCCACTATAGAGAATAGGAAGGACAAGTCTCGCAGCAAGTTCGACATTGGCACGGTGATTGTGGCAATTGGTTTTGACGCCTTCAAGCCCTACGGATACTATGGCTACGGAGAGAGTCCAGATGTAGTCACTCTAGCTGAGCTACAAGAGATGCCTCCAAGAGATCGTCTGCTTAAACCAAGCGATGGAAAGCCTGCAGGCAAGATTGCATTCATTGGATGCGTGGGGTCGCGTGAGCCTGGCAAGAAGGGTCATGAACATTGTTCCAGGCATTGCTGCCCTGCCGTGGCTAAAGCTGCTTCTGATCTTAAAGACAGGCTCGATGAAGTGCTAATCCTATACAAGAGCATCCGAACGTACGGCAGAGGCCATGAAGAACTGCATCGATTGGCCCGATCAAAACACGTCATCTATTCTCGGTTCCCAGTCGATGAAGATCCGGTTATCGAAGTAGTAGACGGAAAGATCAAGATGGGGTGGACTGATGTCTACGCAGATGAGAAACTGCAATTTGAGCCCGACATCCTTGTCTTGGCGTCCGCGATGGTTGCCCGATCGGACATCGACGAAACCACGAAGCTCTTTGGCCTCACTAGGAGTAGAGACGGATTCTTTAATCCTGAGCATATCAAGCTCGCTCCGCTTACCACACACACTGCAGGCGTTATGATTGCAGGCTCTGCGCAGGCACCAAAGAATGCGTCTGAGTCAGTTGTCGATGGCAGTGGCGCAGCTGCAAAGGCCGTCGGAATCATGGCGCAAGGCGAGGTTGAGATTGAATCAACTATATCTCGTGTCATTTCAGAATTGTGTTCTTCATGTCACACTTGCGTTACAGCGTGTCCATACGGCGCAATTGAAATGGATGAATCGAAGGACCCGCCCATCGCCTTCGTGACTGAGGCGAAATGTCACGGTTGCGGTACATGTGCCGCAGCTTGTCCGAGCAGTGCTATCATAATGTTGCACTCAACTGACGACCAAATCATGACGATGGTGCAAGCTTACCTCTGCGCACCCCCCGACACAATAGGAAGTACATAGCAATGACGACCAAAACAGCAGCCAAGATTGGCAACACTAAGAGCTGGGAACCGAGAGTCGTAGCGTTCTGCTGCAACTGGTGTTCCTATGCTGGAGCTGACCTAGCTGGCACCAGCAGAATCCAGTATCCCCCGAACGCCAGGATTCTACGGGTCAATTGTACAGGCCGGATAAGCCCTGAGTTCATCCTGGCCGCTCTTGAGATGGGTGCAGACGGAGTTCTTGTGTCTGGATGCCACCCAGGTGATTGCCATTATACGAGCGGCAACCTTAAGCTCAGAGCGCGTTGGACTGTCATGAAGAAGGCAATTGAGCAGGCTGGTGTTGATCCACGCAGAGTTCGGCTCCAGTGGGCGAGTGCCTCTGAGGCACAGATATTCGCCGACGGTGTGAGGACCCTGATAAAGCAAGTGAAAGAACTGGGTCCTATCATGGAGGAATGGAAATGAGTGCAATCATCGCGCACTTCAGACAGAAACGCGGGGATGTCCGCGCACAGCGCAAGGCGATAATGGAAGTGTTGTCCGAGGGTCCATCCAAGATTTCAGTGATAGCAGAAGAAACTGAACTACCCAAGGACAAGATCGTCTGGAACCTACTAGGCCTTCTCAGGTGGGGCAACGTAGAGATCATTGGAGAAGAAGAACATGAACTCGTGTTCGCTGCAACGGAGGTCTAAAGATGGCAGAACCCACATCAATCGCAATGGCCCAAGGAAGCTCCTGTTGGGGCTGTTACCAGAGCCTCATTGACATTCACCTCAATCTGGCAACTGTATTGCCGCTACTTGATATCAAGTACTGGCAGTGTGTTGCTGACTTCAAGCTCAAGGACCTTGAGGGCTATCCTGACAAGTCGATCACGGTCGGTCTGTACGAAGGGATGGCTCGAACTGAAGAGGATATTCATCTGCTGAAGCTCATGAGAGAGAAGTGCAAGATACTGATCTCATTTGGCTCATGTTCATGCTTTGGCGGCATTCCTGGGATGGCTAACTTCTCGACAATAGAGGAGTGCAACGAAGTCAAGTTCCGGAATAACAAGACGGTCAAGGATGGCGAGGTTCCAACAGAGAACCTCCCAGCGATTGCTCCTGTTGTGAAACCCAACCGGGACTTCGTTGACTTTGAGATCTTTCTCCCCGGGTGCCCTCCTACATCCAAGCTGATTCTGACAGCCTTGACTGCGCTGCTTACAGGCAAGGAAATAGAGTTGCCACCCCACACAGTATGTCATTACTGTGATAGGGAGAAGAAGGATACTCCAATCACAGAGATACTCCGACCCTTTGAGGGTATTGCAGACCCCGACCGGTGCCTTCTCGAACAGGGTTACATCTGCCTTGGCTCTGCAACTTGGGGTCTCTGTGAAGGACAGTGTGTCAGCCATGGCGTAACTTGCCGGGGCTGTTTTGGACCGCCTCCGCCAATCATGGGCGACCAAGGGGCGGCGGCAATATCCATGTTTGGCTCATACGCACCTCTTGAATCGGAAGTCCTTGCTGAAACGGTCCTTGACCCACTTGGTTGCTTCTGGAGGTTCACCTATCCAACAAGTCACTT
>Ga0209986_10003693_pt1 | contig 13325 bp, 12 predicted proteins | sample BlataG_FD_183168 | JGI IMG/M metagenome (GOLD analysis project Ga0209986, IMG submission 183168) | Deep subsurface microbial communities from Black Sea to uncover new lineages of life (NeLLi) - Black_00105 metaG (SPAdes) (version 2) | ecosystem: Environmental > Aquatic > Marine > Oceanic >...
TGCCCATCTTCCTGTCAGGCTCTCCCACCCTAACTCCTCTTTGGTGCAGGTCGACCACGAACATGCTCAGGGTTCCATCGGTCAGGCAGAGAATCGAGCCAAAGTCGGCCACTGGAGCATTGACTATGAAACGCTTCCTGCCATTAATGACCCATCTGTTTCCTCTCCTGGTAGCAGTTGTCTTGACTGTGCTCACACTCAAGTCACTGCCGGCCTCTGGCTCGGTAATACCGAAGCAGGCGATCTTCTCTCCTCTAGCCAGGGGAACCAGGTATTCCCTCTGTAGTCCTTTCGAGGCATACAGTAGCGAGGAGCCAGGCAGTACACACTGGCAGTCATAGATGGCTGCGATGCTGTTGCTTGCATAGGCCAACTCCTCCTCCACAACGGCTGCAGCCCACGTGGGATGTTCCAGCCCTCTTCCCCCACATTCCGTCGAGAAGGGTATCTGGAAAAGGCCCTGCCTGGCCATCTTGCGGAAGACCCCTGTCGGGAAGCTCTCTCTTGACTCCTCTTGGGAATCAAAGACATGTGCTTGCGGCTCAACCTCTTTCTCCGCAAACTCCCTTACTTCTGCCCTCACCCTCCTGACATCTTCCGGCAAAACGACATCATGATAGAGGACGTCTTGCAGCTTCTCTGGTAGCTCTGACAACTTAGCCTCCTGCTTTCAAATTCAGCCCTTTTGCTTTACAATATCGTCATACTCGGTGTCAGTCAAGGCTGGCCCGGTGGATTCCTGTTACTGAAGGAGAGGTCTATGAAGGTGCCATGTGGAGGCTCGAAGGAGGAGATTCTGAAGCGCGTCTCAAAGAAAGCCGGAGACTATGAGGAGCTTTCCGTCAATTGCGCTCAAGGTACGCTTGCTGCACTGCAGGAGGAATTTGACCTTGGTGGAGGAAAGGAACTGCTAAAGGCAGCAACATTCATGCCGGGTATTATGAGCAGGAAGGAGACGTGCGGCGCAGTCATAGGAGGCCTCATGGCACTGGGGCTGGCCTACGGAAGGGACAAGCTTTACGATCCAAAATGGAGGACCCCCGAGGCAAACGAGGAGATGTTCAGATTCAGAGACAAGGTGTGGAGATTCTGTGAGCTGTTCAAGAAGGAGTTCGGTAGCACGATGTGCGGTGATATCCGTCCCCAGATAATGGGCAGGGACTACGACACCATGGACATGAAGGAGCGCCAGCAGTTCCTGGAGGACGGGGGGAAAATAAAATGCCGGGTTCCGCCCGAGAAGGCTGCCCGGATTGCTGCTGAGATACTGCTGGAGGCATAACCGAGCGACCTCCAGTGACAACTTCACCGAGACCCTGATCTCTTATTGAGAAATATGTCGGCATCGCCTTCGGCGGGAGTCCGTCGGCGAAGTGGTATTGCCAGGGAATCAGGCCGCCCGCAGCAATTGAGCGGGCTATACCCATAGGCTATAATCGCTAGGCAGGCTAAGCATCAAGGTCGTTTTTTGCTTAAAACCCATAGCTGTGGTGAATTAGACAGAGGCCATGTCGGCCAGAGTGTAACTCTGGCTGGTTGGGTACACCGCCGTCGCGACCACGGTGGTCTGGCATTTGTCGACCTGAGGGACAGTAAGGGCATTGTCCAGGTAGTATTCAACCCGCAAGAGTCTGAAGAGGCATATCGGGTAGCCAGTCTGCTGCGGAGCGAGTATGTGGTTCAGGTCCTGGGACAAGTGGCCTTGCGACCCAGCGGGACAGAAAACCCCAAATTGACTACCGGAGACATTGAGGTCGTGGCCAAGAATGCGGTCATCCTTAATACATCGACTACGCCGCCATTCTACATCAATGAAGATGTAGAGGTTGAGGAGAGTCTCTGTCTCAAGAACCGCTACCTGTACTTAAGAAGAGCCAGAATGCAGCGAAACCTGGGCCTGCGTCACAGGCTGGTTAAGTTCATCCGGGATTTCCTCGATGCCAGGGATTTTCTGGAGATAGAAACCCCTATCCTGATCAAGAGCACTCCCGAAGGAGCCAGAGACTATCTTGTCCCCAGCCGTCTGAACCCCGGCAAATTCTATGCCCTGCCGCAGTCTCCCCAGCAGCTCAAGCAACTCCTCATGGTTGCCGGATTTGAGAGATACTTTCAGATAGCGCGCTGCTTTCGAGACGAGGACTTGAGAGCCGACCGTCAGCCGGAGTTCACACAGCTTGACCTGGAGGCAAGTTTCGTGGAGGAGAGGGACATTCTGCAGCTTATGGAGGAGCTGTTTACATCGCTGCTGCATACGATCAAGCCGGAGATGCAGTTGCTGGAGCCATTCCCCTGCCTCTCGTACGCAGAGGCGATGGAGAAATACGGCACGGATAAACCAGACGTCAGGTTTGGCCTGGAGCTCACAGATATCACAGATATCGCTGGTGAGACCAATTTCGACGTCTTTCGCTCAGCCATTGGTGAGAACGGAAGGGTGAAGGGGATATGTGTTCCGGGCTGTAACCAGTACACCCGTCATCAGCTCGGCGAGCTGATTAGTCTGGCTCAAAGCTACGGTGCCAAGGGACTGATCACAGTAGGCCTGCCAGAAGGAGCTCTGGTATTGGACAGGGTAAGATCAGCAATTGCCAAGTACCTGACTGAAGGGCAAATGGCGGATATCGCCGGCAGATTCAAGGCCAAGCCGGGTGATCTTCTGCTCCTCGTAGCCGACAAACCCGAGGTAGTCGACAGGACACTAGCTCAGCTACGCAGCGAAATGGCACGCCGACTCGGTCTGGCCAGCAGCAGCCTGCTGGCATTCGCCTTCATTGTTGACTTCCCTCTATTCGAATGGAACGAAGCAGCGAACCAATGGGAGACTATGCACCACCCGTTCACCGCCCCCCAGGAGAAAGACGCAGCGCTTCTCGACACAGAGCCAGGCATGGTACACGGCCGCCACTACGATGTTGTGTGCAACGGATGTGAACTTGGCAGCGGAAGCATCAGGGTTCATGAGCGCCACCTCCAAGAGAGGATATTCGCACTCCTGGGCTACAGCCAGACGGACATGGAGAGCCAATTCGGGCATTTCCTCACCGCGTTGGATTGTGGGGCCCCGCCTCACGGAGGCATAGCCATTGGGCTGGACCGCCTGACAATGTTGCTGACCAATGAGAGCAGCATCAGGGAAGTGATTGCCTTTCCCAAGAACCAGAATGCCGTAGACCCAATGTTCGACACTCCATCACCCGTGAGCGACGAACAGCTTGCCGAGTTGAACCTCAAGCTAAGGTACAAGCGAATTGCTGCCGAGTAGAGCCCGAATAGACCGATGAAAGTAACTGCTGAGGAGATGGAGCGGTGCCAGGCAGCACTTAGCATCGAGGTTGAACCCGGTGAGTTGGAAGAGTCGCGCACTGCAGCCTACCATCGCCTGGCCAACAAGACCTCTATCGCCGGCTTCCGCAAGGGGAAAGCGCCGCGAGCCATCCTTGAGCAACATCTGGGCAGGGATACCTTGACCCAAGAGGCACTTGAGCATCTCATACCGCAGCTCTACAAGCAGGCCGTGGAGTCACAGGGGTTAGAGCCTATCGCTTCGCCGCAAATAGAGATCACTCAAGACGACCCTGTGGTCTTCCGAGCCACCCTCCCCCTCAAGCCGAAGGTCGAACTGGGCGACTATCACAGTACAAGGTTGACACCAGAGCCAGTAGCGATTGGCGACAAGGAAGTCGAGGCTGCGCTGGAAGGAATTCGCCATGAGCAGGCCGTTCTGAGGCCTGTGGACCGGCCAGTTCAGTTTGATGACTTCGTTACTCTGGATATCGAGGCGAATATAGAGGGCACGCCGATTCTAAGCCATAAGGGGGTAACGTACGAGGTCAGTCGCAACTCCGCCCTGCCTCTGCCCGGATTTGCCGACAACGTAGCCGGGATGGAGAAGAACCAGGAGAAGGTTTTCACTCTCAGCATCCCCAAAGACCACCGTGTAGAGAAGTTCTCCGGTAAGGAATGCCTCTGCAAAGCAAGCGTGAGCGAAGTGAAGGAGCAGGAACTGCCCGAACTCAGCGACGAGCTGGCACAGAGCATGGGTCACGACAGCCTGGTATCCCTGCGCGAGAAGGTGGCCGCCGATCTGACAGCCAGAGCTGAGGAGAAGAGCCAGGCAGATCTCAGACAGAGAGCACTCGTGGCCCTAGTGGAGCTCAGTTCCGTGGACTACCCTCCCATCCTGGAGCAGAGAGAAGTCGAGCAACTGCTTCAGGATGAGGCCCGACGCTTCGGCTACATTCAGGTGGAAGACTTCATCAAGAGAACCGGCAAGGCCAGAGAGGAACTTGAGCAGCAATTGCAGCCGGTGGCCAAGAAGCGGGTCGCCAACGCCTTGGTTCTGGATAAGGTAGCTGAGCACGAAGGGATTGAAATCAGCCCTGCCGAGGTAGATAATAGGGTGGAGGAGGTACAGAAGAACTCTGCGGACAAGGAGAAAGTACGGCAGTTTCTCTCTCTGCCCCAGGTCAGAGAATCAATCGAGCAGTCACTGCGCACTGAGAAGACCCTGGACAGGCTGGTGCAGATAGCCAGTGAGAGTAAGAGAGCGAGGAGAACAGGCCGTTCTTCAAAGAAATTGGATGCGCAATGAACAAAGGAGGAACGATGGACGCAGTGTCTCAAGTAGTGATTCCTACAGTAACTGAGACCGGTACGCGGGGCGAACGCGCCTTTGACATATATTCGCTGTTGCTGAGAGAGAGGATTGTCTTTCTGGGCACGCCCATCAATGACCAAATAGCCAATCTTGTGGTTGCCCAGCTCCTCTACCTGGAGCGCGAAGACCCGGAGAAGGACATAAGTCTTTATATCCATTGCCCTGGTGGAGTGATTAGCGCTGGCCTGGCCATCTACGATACCATGCAGCTTCTCAGAAGCCCTGTGTCCACCATCTGCGTTGGCCTGGCCGCCAGCATGGGCACCCTGCTGCTCTGTGCCGGAGCCAAGGGGAAGAGGTATTCATTGCCCAACTCCACCATCCACCTTCACCAGGCGATCGGTGGCGCCCAGGGCCAGGCGGCGGACGTCGAAATCGCTGCCCGTGAAATCATGAGGATGCAAGAGAGGATTCGCGATATCATAGCCAAACACACAGGCCAGCCGGTAGAGAAGATCGCCCATGACACAGACAGGGATTTCTACCTCAATGCAGAGCAGGCTGTGGAATATGGACTGATCGACGAGATACTTACCAAGCCGGAGAAGAAATGAGATTCCTGCTAGAAGCCAGCGAACTTCTGAATTCCAGCGCAAACAGCGCCGAGAGCTTTGGAGGGTTGGGCAAAGGGGGCTTGATCACCGTTATCATCGTCTCCGTGCTTCTCATTGTCACCGTCGCCTGGCTAATCGATGGAACAAGCAGGCGAGACTAGGCAAGTATTCGAAAAAGGCAAAACGCAGGCGCTATTCTCAGTCGGCCTCAAGCCAAGTGACTTGTGCTGACTCCGCCGTTCGCCTATGCCATATTCTTCGTTAAAGGCACTGCACCGCCGGAACTGGGGATAAGCACCGCTGACATAATCCGCGGCGTTATCCCCTTTGTGATACTCATAATGGTGGGCATTGCGCTCTGCATCTTCTTTCCTCAGATAATTCTCTGGCTGCCAGGCAGGATGGTGGCATGAATGCGGAACATCACGTTAATTGAACAGAAACAGGCGTCATTCTCGAGGATAACGCCTTCGCGAGGAGAAAAGGTATTGACTTCCGCTGTTGGGCTTCTTATACTTGAATACAGCAGCCTTTAGAAGTAGTCCTGTAGTCGCTTTGTGCTTCGTAAGGAGGTCGGATTATGTGAAAAAAAGAGCAGAGACACAGGAGCGACCCGTAATTTAGACTAAGGAGGAAAAAGAACGTGGGTAAGAAGATTGTTGTGCTACTGGTGGCAATGATAGCAATCATTGCTCTAGTGGTTGCCGGCTGCGCGCCCGAGGCGGCGCCACCAGCCGAGGAGGAAGAGGCAGCGCCTGAAGAGGAGGAGGAGGAGGAAGAAGAGGCAGCGCCAGAGGTGGAGGTCATCACGTGGATAGGGCAGAGCACCCTCCCTGCGGGAATGCCGGTGTCCGTGGGTCTGGACGAGCTGGCCGACAGAATCAAGATCGCCAGCGGCGGACGGTTCATTTGGGAACCCAAGCCGGCCGGCGCCGTCTGTCCGGCAACAGAAGAGTGGAAGAACATCGACAAGGGCGTTCTGGACTTCTGTGCCGGCGGTGGGTCGTACATGACAGCCGACATCCCCTTTGGGAGCATGATCTCTCAGCGTGTCGGCGCTAAGCTGTCTCCCCTGGGACACATGATGTGGGAAGAGACCGGCGGTCGTGACATGATGAACAAGTGGTTTGCCCAAATGGGCTACGACTTCATGGACATCGGTGGGCTGCACGGCCTGCCCGAGGGATGGATCCACCTGGACTACGAGTTGAAAGGGCCTGAGGACCTTGAGGGGCTAAAGATGCGGTGTTCCGGCGACGGTGGGACGGTTCTGGCCCGGATGGGTGTCGGCTCTGTGTTCATGCCCCTGGGCGAGATCTTTGAGAGCATGAAGCGCGGAGTGATCGACGCCTTCGAGTGCAGCAACCCTTCGTTTGACTGGGACATGGGCCTGTATGAAGTGGGCAAGTACTACTACCAGAACCCAACCCGTGCCCCCTGGGAGAACTACGAGATCCTGGTCAAGACGAGCAAGTGGAACGAGCTGCCCGACGACCTCAAGGTATTAGTGGAGGACTGCGTGCAGGCAGAAACGATCTACTATCACTCCCGCCTGGTGGCCTCATGCGCTGAGGCCTTGCAGAGCTTCAAGGACTACGGGACCATAGTGGAGCCGCTCCCGAAGTCGATAGAGACGGCATTCGTCATAGAGGCAAACAAGTACCTCGATGAAAGGGCTGCCGAGTTTCCGTCCGTGAAAGAAATCCTGGATTCCCAGCGCGCCTTTGAAGCGAACTGGGCGGAGCTGTGGGGACTTCCCGGCGGCTAGTGTGAGACCGGAGCCATAGTCTCTGAACATGGCGCAACGCTAAATCGGCGAGCTGTTAACCCCCCTCCGGGGGAAATCTCGGAGGGGGGTTAATCAAATCGTGAGAAGGATCCTGTGAAGCTATGAGAAAACTGCTGAAGCTTATTGATTCTGTCAACGAATGGGTCGGCCAGCAGATGAAGTGGCTGGTGTTTGCCGTCATAATAATCTGCCTGAGCGAGGTGACGCTGAGGTACGTATTCAATAAGCCGACCATTCAACTGCCCTGTATCATAACGATGACCGGGGCCACTCTGTATGCCCTTTCCTTTGGATACATCCTGCTGCACAAGGGGCACGTGAGGGTAGACGTTCTCTATGCCCGGCTATCAGAGAGAAACAAGGCAATCTTTGATGCCGTTCTGGCGGTAGTGTTTTTCTTCCCGGTGGTCGGCCTGCTTACCTATGCCGCCGGCGAGTGGATGTGGTATGCCTGGGCGATCGGCGAGAGATCGCAGATGACCTACTGGTACCCTATTCTGGGTCCGGTACGAACAACGGTGTTTGCGGGAATGCTCATATTCCTGCTTCAAGGAGTGGCTCAATTCATCCGCGACCTGTACTTCGCCGTAAGGAGTAAGCCCTATGATTGACTTAAGCCCAGAGTTCCTTGCCGTATTCATGCTGGGGGGGATCCTGGTCGGTGTTCTCCTCGGCTATCCCCTGGCGATTGCCATAGGTGGCATAGGCATTATCGCTGGAGTACTGTCCTTTGGGGTCCCGATCACCCTTGAGCTGTACTACGGCCGCTTCTTCAGCCTGCTGAACAACTATGTCCTCCTGGCTGTGCCCCTCTTCATTTTCATGGGCACCATGCTGGAACACTCGGGAGTAGCCGAAGGGATGTATGGTGCCCTGCACGTGTGGCTCGGCGGGATCCGTGGTGGGCTGGCGGTGACCACGGTGCTGATAGGCACCGTGGTGGCTGCCTGTGTGGGGATAATCGGCGCTTCCGTTACCATGCTGGCTCTTATTGCCCTGCCGGCTATGATTAACCGGGGCTACGACAAGTCCCTGGCTTGCGGTGCAGTCTGTGGCGGCGGCAGCCTGGGGATCCTCATTCCCCCCAGCATCATGCTGGTCGTCTACGGGCCAATGGCCGCGCTTTCGGTCGGTAGACTGTTCTTCGGGGCTTTCATACCGGGCTTTCTTCTGTCCGCTATGTATTGCACCTACATCATCATCCGCTGTCTAATCCAGCCGAAGATCGCCCCGCCAGTGGCCCTCGAGGAAAGGCAGGTGCCTTTCTGGACCAAGACACGGAACCTGATTGTCTCCATGGTGCCGCCGGTGGTGCTTATCCTGGCGGTGCTGGGGAGCATTTTCTTCGGAGTAGCCTCTCCCACCGAGGCTGCCGGGGTCGGGTGCCTGGCTGCTGTAGGACTGGCGCTTGGCTACCGCAAGCTCAGTGTTGCAGTACTCAAGAGAACCGCGATGACGACGGTGAAGGTGGCCGGCATGGTACTCATAATAGGAGGACTGTCATTCGCCTTCGTCGGCATCTTCATGCGCGCTCACTGCGACAAGGTAGTCGCTGCATTCATTCTGAGTGCCCCCGGCGGGAAGTGGGGTGCCTTCTTCGTCATCATGTTCATCTGCTTCATCCTGGGCTTCTTCATCGACTGGCTGGGCATCATCTTCATCATGGTCCCCATAATAACGCCGATCGGTCAGGCGCTGGGCTTTGACCCGCTGTGGTTTGCCATGATGATCTGCGTCAACCTCCAGATGTCGTTTATGACTCCTCCCTTCGCCTATGCTCTGTTCTACGTCCGGGGGTCCGCTGATCCCAAGCTGGGCATTACCACCATGGACATAATACGGGGGATGATCCCGTACGTGTTCATCATCATGGCCGCGCTCTTGCTGTGTATCGCTTTCCCGCAGATAATACTGTGGCTGCCGGGGAAGATGCTGTAAAGGATAGAGCAGCCATCTAGTCTTGTTGAGAAACTGGGGCATCATCCTCGAGGATGATGCCCCACTCGAGTTATGGCAATCCTCTTTGCCGGTTGAGCCTTTTCTCTATCCAGAAGCTTTGCGAATCTACTCTCTTCTGCCCGCCATGTCCTGCAGCCTCTCGGCTTCTCCGGGTTTCATCTTGTAGCAGTGTTCCTCCGCGGGGAAGCTGCCGTTTCTGATATCGCTGATATACTCGGCCAGGGCACGGCGCATCTCCTCACCGAGATTGGCATACCTCCGTACGAACTTCGGCGTAAACACCTGATAGATGCCCAGGACATCGTTGACCAGGAGAGCTTGCCCATCACAGTGGGGCCCGGCTCCAACTCCCAGGGTTGGTATCCTCAGTATCTCCGTCACCAATTTCCCAGCCTCGGCAGGAACCCCTTCGAGCAGTACACAGAATGCCCCGGCTTCCTGCAATGCCTCCGCGTCGTCAAGCACCCGCATCGCCGCTTCGGCCGTGTTACCCTGCACCTTGAACCCCCCCATCTGTGCAGCGCTCTGAGGAGTCAGTCCGATATGCCCCATCACCACCATCCCGGCATCGACGATAGCCCTGACCTGGGGAACCATCTTCCGCCCTCCTTCGAGCTTCACTGCGTCAACACCCGCCTCCTTGTAGAAACGGCCCGCGTTCCTGACAGCCTCCTCTACCGATACCTGATAGGAGAGAAAGGGCATGTCACCCATCACGAAGGTATTGGGGGCTCCTTTGCGCACGGCCTGAGAATGGAATATCATCTGGTCCATGGTTACGGGCACCGTCCCCTCGTAGCCGTACACGACATTGCCCATCGAATCGCCTACCAGGATCATGTCCATACCCGCCTGTTCAATGATCATCGCCATGCTGAAATCGTAGGCCGCCACCTGGGTGAACTTCTCGCCCCTTTCCTTCATCTGGAAGAAGTCCTGGACTGTTTTCCTCTTGCTCACTCTAACGCCTCCTTGTGTTATCTTGCTTTGCGACATGTTGTCGCTTCAATGTTCGCTGTGCGCAGCAGGGACATTGCAATCCCGCTAGTCAGGGCTGAGGAGCTCCCGCAGCCTCTCGGCTACACCCTGGTCGATTGTCCCTTTCTCCAGAGCTATAGGAACCGTTGCCATCCCCAGCGCCTTGTAGAGCTGAAGGTGAGACGGGGCTCTGTTCGCCAGGGCATCGAGGTGCCTCCTTATGGTGTCCAGGTCTCCTCGAGCGATGGGACCCGTAAGGCAGCCGGGGAAGCCAACGCTGCCAATGTTGTTCACGGTACCGCGCAGCAGCGGCAGATACGCCTCAGTAGCCTCCGCGGTGGATTTCCCGAAGTTCTGCCACAGGTCCGCGGCTAGCTTGACCACAGTATAGACGTAGTTGCAGGCGATGGCTGCCGCTGCATGGTAGAGAGCTTTATCGTCCGGCCCAAGATACACCCAACTGCCCTGTAGGACAGCAACGAACTCTTTTAGCACACTCAGCAATGGCTCGTCAGCCTGCACGGCAAAAGTCGAGCCGGGCAGGTTGTCCACGGCCTGCTCGATGCTGGCAAACGTCTGACAGGGATGGATCGAACCCACCATTGCGCCCTGCTGCCTCGCTGGCTCCAAAATGTCGGTGGAGCAAGCGCCACTGCAGTGTAGCACTGCCTGCCCGGCGTGCCAGCTAGCCTGCGCCGCAACCTTCGGGATGACGTCATCCGGTGTGGTGATGAACACAAGCTCGGCCCTATCGACGAGCTCCTGAGCCGTCTTGCAGATCTCACAACCAGGAACAGCCTCAGCGAAGCGCTGCGCCGCAGCACAATGCAGGCTATAGACAGCAATCACTTCGTAGTTCTGCTGGGATAGCCTGACGCCGAACGCTGTGCCCACCGGCCCAGCGCCAATGAATCCAATCCTTCGCAAGCCTGTCACCTCCCAATGTGATGTCCGACCTATAGTACAGAGGCGGGAGAAGTCGTGTCAATGGCCGGTCAATGCCCCGGCAGGCAGCATACCGACACGCTGCATGTTTGATGATATGGGTGCTCTACGGTAGAATGACAGGGTGCCGCAAAGCCAGAGGAGGTAATGAATGAGAAGTGATGTTGTCAAGAAGGGTATCGAGAGAGCGCCACATAGATCGTTGCTGTACGCAACAGGTTGCTCGTCCACTGACTGGGACAAGCCGTTTATCGGAGTGATCAATAGCTTCACTAGGATTGTCCCTGGCCATGTTCATCTACAGTCCATTGCCCGGGCGGTAAACGAAGGCGTCTACAGCGGCGGGGGTGTCCCGTTTGAGTGCAATACTATCGCTGTCTGCGACGGCATTGCTATGAACCATGCAGGAATGAAGTACAGCCTACCCAGCAGGGAGCTAATTGCCGACTCTGTGGAAGTCCTGGTTGAGGCTCATGCTTTCGATGCGTTGGTGTTCATCCCGAACTGCGACAAGATAATACCCGGCATGCTCATGGCGGCGGCCAGGCTGAACCTTCCATGTATCTTCGTCAGCGGTGGACCTATGATGGCAGGAAGGCTCTGCCAGGACAATCAGGTAAGGTCCGTTGACCTGATCACGGTTTTCGAGGCGGTAGGTAAGACCGTAAGGGGGCAGATGTCTGAGGCTGAATTGGCGGAATTGGAGAAGGTTGCCTGTCCCGGTTGCGGCAGTTGTGCTGGCATGTTCACCGCCAATACCATGAACTGCCTTACCGAGGCTCTAGGCATGGCTTTGCCCGGTAACGGGACGGTGCCGGCTGTGCAGAGCCGTAGAGTGCAGTTGGCATATGAAGCCGGCCGCCAGGTCATGGAGGTACTATCCAAGGGAATTCGGGCCAGAGACATCATCACCCGCGATGCTATCTTCAACGCCTTCGCAGTCGATATGGCTCTGGGGGGCAGTACTAACTCAGTCCTCCACCTCACAGCGGTGGCTCACGAAGCCGGAATCGACTTCGCCCTGTCGGAAATAAATGAGGTCAGTCAACGCACGCCTCACCTATGCAGGCTGAGTCCGGCCGGACAGCACCACATTGAAGATCTGGATCTAGCCGGCGGCATCCCGGCGGTTATGCAGGAGATATCAGGATTGCTGAACTTGAAGGCACAGACTGTACTGGGACAACCGTTGGGCGAGGTCATCAAGGAAGCCAGAGTCAGGAATAGGGACGTGATCCATGCGCTATCCAGCCCCTACGAAGCCACGGGCGGCCTCAGTATCCTGTTCGGCAATCTGGCACCTGGAGGCGCCGTGGTAAAGAGCGGCGCAGTAGCTCCTGAGATGCAAGTCCACCAGGGGCCAGCGCGGGTTTTCGACACCGAGGAAGAAGCCACTGCAGCAATAATGAGGGAGGCATTTAAGCCCGGGGATGTGCTCGTCATCAGGTACGAAGGGCCCAAGGGCGGACCGGGCATGCGAGAGATGTTGACCCCTACATCCCTTCTCAGCGGCATGGGCATGGACAAGGAGGTAGCGCTGGTAACCGACGGACGGTTTTCTGGAGGTTCCCGTGGCGCAGCCATTGGCCATGTTTCCCCGGAGGCAGCGGAAAAAGGGCCGATAGCGGCTCTAAGGAATGGTGACACCATCAGGATAGACATACCCCAGCAGAAGCTGGAAGTAGACATAAGCCGAGAAGAGATGGAGCGAAGACTAGCTTCGCTAGCTCCCTTCGAGCCCAAGATCAAGACCGGCTATCTCAAACGGTACAGCGAGAAGGTTAGTTCGGCAAGTAGAGGAGCGGTGTTCGGTGACTAGGAGACCCGTGTTGACGGAGTTCACCCTCCCGGTCGGGTACATGGCATGGCAGGGAAGGAAGGGTTCAATTGAGTCCGTTACTTGAGATGATACTGCGCGTGCTCTTGGCTGCAGCCCTGGGCGCGGCCATCGGCTACGAGCGAGAACGACACGGCAAGGCAGCGGGCCTGCGCGACCATATCTTGATCTCGGTGGGGGCAGCGCTATTCACCATAGCTTCTATGTTTGGCTTCGGCGCAGGGGCTGACCCCTCAAGAGTCGCTGCCGGCATTGTAGCAGGAGTCGGTTTCATTGGTGCCGGCGTCATCTTCCGTGGTGGAGAAGGAGTAGCCGGGATCACTACCGCAGCCAGCATCTGGGTGGCCGCTGCCATAGGCCTGGCCGCCGGCGCTGGCCTGTACCTGATTTCTGCTGTGGCGACAGCCATCACCGTGGGCATCCTCCTGATCCCCAAAACGCGTGACTAAAGCTCTTGTACGATGTTCCTTCGGTGGCCTGGAGATTACCGCGGCTTGCCCACGGGCATTATGCACAAAGGCTTAATCTGTTTATCCAGCCTTAGGACCTTTCTGACCTCTTCGTCATCGAAGGCACCCACTTCCACAGCAACCAGGCCCGAAGCCA
>Ga0209986_10003694_pt1 | contig 13321 bp, 11 predicted proteins | sample BlataG_FD_183168 | JGI IMG/M metagenome (GOLD analysis project Ga0209986, IMG submission 183168) | Deep subsurface microbial communities from Black Sea to uncover new lineages of life (NeLLi) - Black_00105 metaG (SPAdes) (version 2) | ecosystem: Environmental > Aquatic > Marine > Oceanic >...
GGTGAGTTTCAAGGGTTGGTGATAGCAGGGTTTGACTGCAAGCAATGACATGATTCGCTTGGGTCGAGCAACTAGAACATACCTTCATGGCTATCTATCTAGGGAAATCGTTAGCAGCTTTTGAAAACACTTGGTTAATTCCCTGTCAAAATAATCTTGTGATGAGCTTTTTTCTTTTCTTAACACTTCCTTGCGTGTTTCTGTAAATGTTAATGCACTGGGATGGGATTTAACAACAATGCCTACCTGTATTCGTAACAATTTGTTTTAGGTGGTTTCAGATGAGAGATGCTTTTTACAAGTCCGATGCCCTCTGTCTCAATCAAGTCATGCACATCACCCCTCCCTTCCTCTCTTCCTCCTCTCCCTCTCCACCACATCCTCTATACCCTGTATTGTCTCCACCGCATTACCACTCAAGCAAAACATCAATATAGCCCCTGCTACAGCTACATTCAAACTTTCCATCTCCCCAATCATCGGAATCCCTACCCTCGTGTAACACCGGGACACTGTTGCCTCACTCAGTCCTTGCCCCTCACTCCCCAACACCAGACACACACCTCCTTCTCCTCCTCTCCTTTCTACCTCACTTCCACCACCATCACTAACTTCTTCTCTAACTATATCTACATGAGGATCAGCAGCCATACACACGAGTCTGTACTTCTCCACAACATCATCCCACTCCTCTAATGACCCATTCACAACCATTGGAAGCCGGAACACAGCTGCTCTACTTGATCTCAGGCACTTCTCATTATATGGATCACAGCACCCTGGAAGCAGCCATACATGCCATCCTAGTGCCAGGGATGTTCTCAGGAGGGTGCCCATATTGCCTGGATCTTGGACTCCATCTAGGACCAGTAACCTCTTGATGATGGGAGGTATCTTGGAGGTCGTAAATATAGTACTTTTGCTACTAGTTGATGAGTGTGGGATACGTATCAATGCAGCTAGAGTATGATGAGATACAGATTCTAGACCAGTTATTTTCTGCAATACGGGTTTGGTTGTGTATATTACATCTGCAGAAGCATTTTGTAGCAGTTGTTCTTGGCCTTCTTCTTGTTGTGGGTCAGTGCGCAACTTGAAAATGGTGTGGATAATGGACGGGTCATTGAGTTCTTGAATGAGATCATTGCCTGTTAGTAATACTTCTTGGTGCGTTTTTCTATATGTAGAAGAGGTACGTAGCTTGACACAGTGTTTTACTGTAGGAGAGAGAGGAGAGCGAAGGGAGTGATTGAGGCGGTGAGTCGGGGAAGAAATGCAGGACGGAATTGGTGGTTGATTGTACCGGGATAAACATACCTATGGTGTTAGAGATACTGGTGATGGTATTGTAGCCAATGGAGCTGTCATTGTAGGCTGCTAGCACTGGTACTCTTCTGTGAAACCTGGTAGGAGTGAGATGACATGCTCGTCTGAAGCTGTTCCCATGAATGGACTTCAAATGCCAATATTTCATTGTTTGAGCTATCTGGATGAGATCAACATATCAAACATATATTGATGCAGGGTTTCAGGGGTGGATTTACAAGTCAAATGAGATGCTGCCCTTGATGACAGAAATTTTGAAACTCAGCTAGTTTATGGGTGGGACAGCTGTTACTGAATACAGACAAAATTGTTGATTTCAAATCCTACAAGGGGCTTAACATACTATAGGATCGTTGAAGGGTCTCTGAGTGCCTTTTATTTTGAAACGTCGTGAGAATTGTAGCAAAATTAATTAACTTTGAAATTTTCTTGAGCTGATTCCCTATCTGCCAATCTCATGTTTATAATGAAGCTCTATTTTCGTTATTGGTATGTTTTAAGAGCCAAAATATACCAACTTCGTCGTCCTCACTTGTTACCAACCAAGTGGTTTGCATAAGTTCAAGAATATATCCGCAGTTAACTAACAATCCGCCCCTTTTCAATGATGATGATGTACAGTGCTGCATGCTTGCACAAATTAGAGCGTTAGATACAGAAAAAACCGAGTGATCTTGAGTGAGAGAAATGGTTTCAAAAAAGAACCAAGGGGCAAGCAAAAGCAAGATGCAAGCCCTTCTTACGGAGACCAGAGCCACTAGATCCCATCAAATTGGCCAAGTAGATGTAGCAAAAACGACAGAACGAGAAAACAGTAGACAGAACCATAGTTGGGAAGGCGCTCCTCCACTCCCAGGAAGAACCACCGCCCCATCCTCATCTGGGCAAGCCATAATACCTAGAGAGAAGCCATCCACCAAGATCAGCTTCACTACAGTAGGCAGTCATATGAGTAAAAGGCATCGCCAGTCTAATTTCAGAAGATCGACTTCCCTTTATCTACCAGTACAGCAAATCGCCACAAAGAAGAAGAAAAGGAACGGCATGCCAAGCTCCAAAAGAAGTGGCCTATCCGCATATTTACAGGCAAGTTCTGCCCAATTTGGATGCAGCAAGTGCCGCTACAGTAGCACTGGGTGTGCTAAATGCCGGCAAGCTACCCATACAGTTGAAGCATCACAACCAGGCCGATCTTCCCATGTTGATGAGGAGGTGGAGAATCATGCACTTGAGCCAGTTGTAGTTGGAGCACCAGTGGTGGCAGCTCCAACAATTACAAAGAAAATGTTGGGCTGCAGTAAATGCAGATTTGCCAAGAGTGGATGCGCCAAGTGCCGCCCTACCATCAATGATAGTACTTTGCTTCCTGCTGCTACTGTTGTTGCTTCAGTGGCAGAAGCACCTCAACCCAAAGACGATACTACCGCTGTTGCTGGCCCATCTGAACAGCCAAGACAAGTTGAGCTGGTTCTTGCTGATTCGGTGGAACCTGCAAAGTCACTAGGCTGTAGTAAGTGTAGGTATAGTAAAACTGGGTGTGCCAAGTGTCGTTCGATGGCAGAAACTAATGATGTGGCTGATGATGATGAAGAAGAAGAGACTATCCCAGCTCCTACAGCTACCACAATAGGAAAGCTTGGGTGCAGTAAGTGCAGATACAGCAAGACTGGGTGTTCAAAGTGTCGCACAGTGGTCTCAACTCCAGCTGCAACTGAGGTAACAGAAGAGCCCCCAATAAAAACAAGACAGAAAGTTGCTGTTGCTCCTGAACCTCGAGTAGCAGCTCCAACCGCCGTAGTGGCTAGCTTGGGCTGCAGCAAGTGCAGATACAGCAAGGCAGGTTGTTCAAAGTGTCGATCAATTGCTACACAACAAGCTCTGCCTGCAATTGTTGAACAGGCGCATATTGTTGATGCTGCAGCAGAGATGGAGACTCGACCATCATCACCAGCAACCCAGCAAGTCGTTCGACTAGTTGAAGAAGTTGAAATGACTGATGCTCCATTATCAAAGAAGGCTCCAAAGCTGGGATGCAGCAAATGTCGTTATAGTAAAATTGGTTGTGGTAAATGCCGTGCAAGGGTGCCTGTTGCTTCAGATCATGGGACAATTGTATCAGATGCAGTGACTTCGAAAGCAATTCCAATGACAGATGCAGATGCTGGCAACAACATGCAAGTAGAAGAAGAGGAGCAGGAAGTAGAAGCTGATATCAGTCTGCTAGAAGTGGCTGTTGTTGCTCCTGCAAACAATAATAAGCTCGGGTGCAGTAAATGCCGCTACAGTAAAACAGGTTGTGCTAAATGCCGCTCAGCTTCTTCTTCTTCTTCTTCTTCTTCTTCTTCTTTGATTAACAGCGACCATCCGCAGCAAGATGCTCCAGCTATCAAAGAGGCACCCGTAGTTGCCAATGTTGTTGTTATCACTGAAGCTGCAGACGTTACCACTGATGCCGAGGCGCAGTTGAATCTTGACGCCAACCCCCCTAAACGTCAGAGACAGTTGGGTTGCAGTAAGTGCCGTCATAGCAAGAATGGGTGTAGTCGGTGCAAAATCATGGTGGCAGCTTCACAAGTCTCAGCCCCAACTGAGGCCACTGCAATACAAATCAATGAAGCTGAACCCCAAGTTCAGGATGAGGTGAAAGCTGCAACGGAACCCACGACCAGTACTGCCGGTGCAGCAGCTGATGCTGAAAAACTGGATGTGGTCAGTAGGGAGGTGAATGCTCAGCCTGAGTTGGCCCCTCCAGTAACTAGAAGAAGAGGAGTAGCTACTGTAGCTGCTCCAAACAAAGGACCAGAACAAAGAGCAGTAAAAGAGCCAGTTCCGGCAGTGATGGAACAGATAAGGCAAGAGAGAGTGACAAAGAGAAGACTGACCCAGTCTCCCTTCAACTTTTCAGCACCGTCCTCCCCAGCTGATGCTGAAAAGGCAATGCAAGTTATGCAAACAGAAGGTCCATTGGCAATCAACCAACCGCAACAGGTCAGCCCCATCTACCAACACAAAGAGCAACCTGGGCAGCAATTGGATGAACAGCAGCTAACAAATGCGCTATTTACTCTCTTCTCTCCACCTCCCCTAGCTGCTGCAGACTTTAGTCACATTGCTGCTGCATCATCCCTACCTTCGTCGTCTACGCGTATAGCTGCTGGATTGAATGCCATGGCAATCACCCCTGCTGAACTTTTCAATACCCTTGGCAACAACAATAGCAATATTCCTGACATTGAATTTTTGGGAGGTATGAGTATGGAATTAGAGCGCAGCTGCGATGATGCGCTACGTAAAGTTAGCGACCTGCTGGAAGGGTTTATTGATGACTCTCCACCAGTGGCAGTGAGAGCCAATGCACGATTGTTTACCCCCTTCTCTGCTGGTAGTGGTGCTGGTAAAGGAGTTGGTGGTATCAGTGCTAATGTTGAGGATAATGCCAATGCTGAGCTAGATTACCTTGCTGATACTCTACCACAAGAACAAGAACAACAACAACAACAAGCAGAAGCTCAACCCGTGCCCATCGTAGTAGTTTCAGCTGTTGCTGACCCTGCTCCAGCTCTCGTTTCTGTAAGTGGAGGAATATCCTTTGTAGATCCCAACCAACAGCAGCAGCAGCAGCGGCAAGATGCAGTTGCCAAAGTTCCAGAAGTGAGAAGGAGCAGGAGAAGGGTTAGATTTGCATTGGCTGCTAGCGACAAGGATGATAATGGCAGCGGCGCAGCACCCTCAGAGCTAAAATCTCAACAGCAACAACAGCAACAGCAGGCTCCGACCCCACTTCCAGTTGTTACACCAGCAGTTATTTCTGCAGTTGCAGATGCCGCAGTAGCAGACCTCCACAATGGCCTTGCCACTACCGACAGCACTACTGCTCAATGTACTGCTGTACCAGTCAGTGACAATAGGACAGGAATGCCACCACCAGTGGCAAGACCTACGACCGCTAACAAGTCACCAATTTCAACAACCATGGCAATGATAATGGGACTTAATGGTGGCAACAACATTGTGAGCAATAGTAATAATTTGATCAAACTGGGAGGTCCTGGATTTAAAATACCCCACCAACCACTACGTATGGGCTCACCAGCCTTCTCCACCCGCCCTCTTCACTATCACAACACTCGCCGTCAACAGAACCATAATCAACCCCAGCAACAAATCTACCACCAACAACAGCAACAGCCAACTGCTCTCTATACCTTTGCAGCTCCAGATGGTACTCCTTGTGTTTCTTTAGCCCCTCCTCTGACTGTATCTAACAATGGAGGAGAAAATGGTATAAAAACAACGACAACAACAACAACTGCAGGTGGTGATACTGCAGGTGGTGATACTGCATCCTCATTATTTGATACCCTCTCCCCAACTTCTCTAGGAGGAGACTTGGGTATGGTAGTCATTGATAGAAAGCTCAACCACAAACATGGCCTGGCCAGACGCCTGAGAGAATTCACCGTTGGCAGACAACCACCCTCCCCCAGACTAGGACTCAAGGCTGATGTTCACGAACTCAGAGAAGCCCTGTTGAATGCCAGACTCACTGAAAAGTGGGTTTGTCATGGAGAGACATGGGCTAGATTGGATTTGTCTGGAGTGGAGCTGTGCAGTGAACAGGGGGCTCTAATTGCTGCTCAGCACAGGCTTCAGCATGCAATGACTGAAGTGGTGATTGGGCATGGTGAGGGTACTGCTCAGCAGTTGTTGCAGCAGATGGAAACTGAGTGGGAGCATTTGAAGATGATGAGACAAAAGTATGTGAGCAGTCATGGTGAGGTGGAGGTGGATAATAATCGAGTTGATGGAGGTAATATGACTGTGGAGACAACTAATGAAGTAGTTGGCGTTTTTATTGGTAGAAGTGATAGTGGTAGTAATGAAGAGGTTGAGGCTCCTGCTGTTGCTCCTCCTCAGTTGGGCACCGTCGAAAGTTTGGAATCTGTAGTAGTTGTAGATGGTAGTGGCAGTGCCCCCCCTAGTCAGAATAAGAAACAGGTAAAGAGCATTCTAAAAAAGCGGCATTCGGCATCGCCTGCATTAATGATAATACATCAAAAGCAACAGCAGCAACACCAACAACATCGGCAAAGCATGCTCAATGCTTCTTGTGGTTTCAATATTTTGTCGGGAACTGGTAGTGGTGGCAGTGGGGAAATGTCTCCATATTTGATGCTAAATAGTGTTGTTGGTGGTGGTGGTAGTGGCGGTTTCAATTTTGATGATTCTGGGGCAGTAGCAGCTCTACCTCCTCTCCCATATCTGCAGCAGCAGCAGCAAAGTATGGGAGTGCTGGGAACACCACTGACCCCCTCTGTTGATGGCATATTTGCCCAACAGCAGCAACATCAGCAACAATTGCAGATGACGATGCCATTGCAGCAGCAACTTTCTACTGGAAATATGGACATTGGTGTCTCCAACAACAACAACAATAATAATAATAATTGGCCTGGCTCAGCTCAGTCGAGGGGAGTCAAAATGCTGCAACATGCTGCTCAACAATGGGAGGAGCGACAGTTGCTGTCACAGAGGGCTAATGGTGGTTCTAGTAGAGGTACAAGGTTGTTGAAATCGTTGAAAGAAGGAGAAGGAATGTGAGGGATTCAAAATGTAAGGGCAAGTTAAGAAAGAGTCTATGTTGTACATTTCGATCGTAATGAAGAATGACTGAAAATGTTACAGCACTACAAAAAGAATCAGAATTATAGCAGTAAACAGTATTCATTTCTCTATATACAAACACGATACATTTCCCCACCTTCCCCTCCTCTCACATTCGAGCTTCGCGTCGTTGTCTATACTTCTCATCTACCTGCCACCTCTTGAAATCCTCTGCTAATTTCTTCACAAAAATTGGAAGCAACGTTCGTGTCAATCCACCAAGCACAGTGTTGCACGTACTCTCTAATAGACTGATTGGAAGTGCATTAAAGGGAGGAATAACTTCAGTCAGCACCTCCAACTCCAGGGCTCCAGTGATGACTGCTTGTCGCTGCTCCACATTACTACTATTATTGCGGCTCTTGGCAACTGTCAAGTTGCTGCTTCCGTTTTCTACTGATGGATCTTTCCATGTTAGTTTAGTTAAGAAATGGAGATCAAATTTGTCATTTAATTTCATTTGTTGGATCCAAGGAGAGCCATTCAAGGTGCAAGACAGGCCTTTAATCAACACATGCGCTTCTTCACTTGTCGGGGAGGACAACTCACTTTGAGTTGTTACTTCGGTGACAACTTGGGGTTGCACCCAGATGTTGAAGAATTCCAGCTTGGGTACATCCAATAAAAAGCTGTTGTTGCCTAGAGGTTTGATCATTTTAGGGTCTAATTCATAATACTGCTCGGTAGGCAAGCGCATGTAGTGGTCTAGGGTGAGGGTGGCATCTGCTGAGGCCATGATGGGAATGTTTACGCTACTGCTGTAATTGGCACTGAGTCTTGCTCGATCCTTGAGAGACAGTTTTGCATTTGGTTTGGTTTCAGTATAACCTGCTCGTTGGCATTTTATCGTTAGCTGCCACATAGTAATACTTACAGAATCAAGAGATATCACTTTAAAGTTTCTTTCTTTCTCATTAAGTTTAGCAAATGCTATTGCATTACCATGATAGTGTCAGCATATACGTTATATTGGGTTGAAGTGGTAGTAGACAGTAGCTACAGGTGGACCAAATAGATGTTCTACGACGTTGCTGGCTCGACCCTTGCTCAGTGGCTCACCTTCTTCAGAAGAAGGTGGAGATGCTCCACTGCAAAGATGTGTAATATTGCATCTAATCAAGCAGGATAATGATGGGAATGATACTAATTGATAAAGAAAACATCCACTATTGTTAGGCACCAAGCCTCCACTCCAGTCCACTGCTGCAGCTATTTTATCAAGAGCACTAGTCTCTTTTTCGTCCTCTCCCCCATCTCCACACTTGGCATTTCAACCCTTTCTGAAACATGGCTCTCATAAACGAAACCAGACTTCCAGAGATTCTAGGAAGAAATCCAAAGCAGAGATTCTTCCGCATACTTGGTGGTAAGCAGGGGAAAACAAACAATAGAGGGAAAAAACAGTGCCACCTCCTACCACTCCGCCTTCCTCTACCTTCTCTTCTCCCTTTTTACTTTTATTACAGGAATGCTAGCTTTTACAGCCATAGCTGCCACAACACATAAGAAGGGAACGTTCAAGATGCATTCAGGCCACCCGTTGGGGAAGAAGGAGAGACGTTGATTGGATGGTTGGGGGAGAGGGTGCTTCGCGGTAACTGCAGCGCACTTTCTCATTGCTTCATTCTGAACCAAGGGCAAAGGGGGGGTATGTAAGATGCTCAACCCAGGCATAATTCATTAGTGATTGAATAAAACCTACACATACATATAATTGACTTGTCTGTGTGTTGTAAAGAATAGTTATGAAGTTCATAGTAGCCCTTACTTGCCTTTTGGCAGTCGGTGAGTGTCTCTCTGTCGGTCATTTCCAAAGTTTGTTTTCACTTTTAATCTCCACTTTTAGCGCCTTGGTAGGCCTTTCAACGCATAATAAGATCATTTTAAGCCTTCAGAGGTTATTCCAATGCTTCCAATGACACATTTCACTCATTCCTCCCTCGGCACCCTCTTCCAACCCACAGGTGCCGTCAGCGGTCGCCGTTCCCTATCCCAAGTTGAGACTAGTCTCTTCGCCCCCCCAGCTGAAGAAGACCAGCCAGAGCAAGAGCTGACCCAGCAGTTCATCAATCCTCAACCAGCTTCAGTGGATGAGACTGCAATCGAGGATGAAATCCTTGAGGCTTACACTCTCCGCTCCCCCTCTTGTGACAGCTCCGAGGTGCAGCAAGCCTTCGAGGAGGTCCAGCAGGCTCTCCAAAACCCCCAGCAGCTTGAGCAGACCATTGGCTCCCTGCTTGTCCAAGAGCGTGGCTTCTCTACTTTGGCCTGTATCTCTTCCAACATCATTGGAGAAGGCCAAGAGCAAATCCAGGAGTTTTTCAACGCTCTCAACCAGGCCTTCCAGCAAATCCAGCATAGCAACGAGCCACTCTCACCAGCTCAGTCTGAACATATTGCTGCCCTTGTCGCAGAGGCTTGGGGTCTTGGCTGGCTTGACCAAGTTGTTAGAGGAACCAACATAGAAAACTCGGCTACTGCATTTGTGTGGAGTTTGACCAATGCCTTTGGCGGCAAGGTCGCTCAAGAGACACTGAAGCAGGCTGTGGACCTGGAGGCTCGTTTTGGATGCGCCCCACCACTCACCGAGCTTTTCAACAATGTCGGTAATGTCTGGCAGCAGCTCCAACCCATGGAAGAGCAGCAAGGGGAAGAACAGCAAGGGGAAGAGCAGCAAGGTCAAGAGGAAGAACAGTTTATCGGTGTTCAAGGTGTGGATATTGACCCAGCTACTGGAATTCAGAATAATGTCCGCTGGATTCAGAACCACCGTCAAGTTCATGCATGCTTGTTGGCTGCTTACCCAGAATCTGACCAGTTCTTCCAGCAGTACGGATTTGGAGAAGAGGAGATTGGTCAGGAGGAGGAGGGTGGTATCCTTGGCATTGGCGCTTAAGAGCACGAGTTCTCGGGTTTTTATTTTTGCCTGCCTGCATGTTGTGTCTTGTCTTTCTTAGTACGTTGTCTGTAAACACCAACAGAACAGGAAATCGGAATTCATCCATTCATATACACATTTTTTACTACTTTAGAAACATAACTCGAAAGAAAGAGAAAACAATATCAATTGTGAGAGAGAGAGGATCTATAGATATCTAGCTAGCTATACACCAAATCCTCCTCCTCCTCCTCCTCCTCTACCCAGTCAATAAATCAATATACTACCCAGTAATCATAGTTCCTACACCTTCATCAGTCAACAATTCCATCAGCAGAGAATGTGGCTGCCTTCCATCAATAATATGAGTGGCCCTGACTCCCTGAGACAGACACCTGATACAGCAATCTGTCTTGGGAATCATCCCTCCGGCGATAATACCTGCATCTACCAGCTCATTGCACTCCCTGATAGATAATGCTGCATATTTAGTGGTAGGATCGTCTTTATCTCTGAGAACGCCGGGTACATCAGTCATGAGGATGAGTTTTTCAGCTTTAAGAGCGGCAGCGATTTCCCCTGCTGCAGTGTCGGCATTGACATTTAATGCTTGGCCTGCACCATCGGAAGCTACAGATGCCAGGACTGGGATGTAGTCGTCACTGACTAGGGTTTTGATGAGCTCTCCGTTGACCTGGGTTACTTCGCCTACGAACCCAATGTCCTTTTCTATCATTTGTCTGGCGATGAGGGTGTTGGAGTCTTTGCCGCACAGGCCGACAGCTCTGCCTCCTGCTTGTTGGATGAGAGTTACGAGGGATTTATTGACACGTGCACCAAGTACCATTTCTACTACATCCATGGTGTCTGCATCTGTAACACGAAGTCCATTTTTGAAGACTGGCTCAATGCCCAAACGACCCAGCCATGTGTTGATTTCTGGACCGCCTCCGTGGACCATGACGGGACGAATGCCGACACAAGATAATAATACCAGATCAGAAACAACTCTAGCTTTGAGAGTCTCATCCTTCATTGCTGCACCACCGTATTTTATAACCACAGTCTTGCCATGGAAGCGTTGAAGGTAGGGGAGGGCTTCTGACAAGACGGAAACTCGATCAAAGGCGGAGAAGTGGGAGATGGCACTCTCTAAGGTACCTGCTGACGGTGCAGCCACAGCGGTGGTCAATCTATTGTGTCTCGATCGAGACAGTTTGCTGCATGCCGCTCCATTAAAAGCCCTTTGTTGGTGGCGAGAAGGGTTTATAATCAGTTGATGTTGGGGAACAACAACGACTTTATTTGACGGTCTTTGCCATGGTAACACTTTCATCGTGGTTATATGCGATGTTGGGTTGGGTTAAAAAACAACGATACAATGCATGCCCCAGTTTTTGAGAGTTGGTTGAAGAAGACAAGAAAGCCCTTGTCGACCAGGAGCTTTGGGGGGAGAGAGAGAGTAAGAGAGAGCAGACCAACTCAAGAGACTGACAAGATTGGAACGCAGGGTTGTATTCCCTGTGCATATGTGTTTTATATGAGATATATGACCCATGGGCTAGATGTAAATATTGCTGATGAGAAAATATCAGTCAACGGCGCCTTTCAAAGCAGCGAGGAAAGGGAGGATTGGCCAAGTGTGAAGCCTCGAGGTGATCCTACTCAATGTGGGCTGTTACTTTAGGCTACGAATGCTTCTAATAAGTCCTTACATAGTCTCATAATATGCATTGCATGGTCTTCATACACTAAGAAATCATTATGGTGGAATGGGGAAGTGCACCACGATTGTGACCATTAGGGTCTACTGAACCTAGTAGATTGGCCCAATCCTGGGAAGCTGTAGGATATTTTCATAAAAACTGAGCGCCACACTGTCAGCTCCACACATTTAAACATAATAACCATAACCTATTTTGATAATTACACCTCGAAGACAGGTTCTATCACAGCAAACACCTCATTTCCCGCAAACAATTTTCAAGGTCAGTTTGTTTTGTAGAATGGCACCTCGAAACGTATGCAGGCCATTCAATATGTGAAGCAATGCATGGGTTGACGATTGCTAATGTTTGCTTCGTTTCGAATGCACTAGCAGCCCGGTTTTCCATTTGAGATTTGTGGTCCTCAAAACTCTACCACGCCTACAATATCGACTAATCAGCCTCATTCTTCACTTTCACAGACACCATGAAGACTTTATGCACCATTAACAACGCTACCATTCAGGTTCCCAAGACCAAGCCTCTCGGTCGCATGCAACACCGCCACCACTCGGCCATTGCTGCCTTCAACACCGCCGAGCAGCAACCACCCACCACCCAGTTTGCTTCCCCATTCATTAGGCCAGACTTACCTCCTCCAGGGTCAGAATTTAACAAACCCCGTGCTTCCAAGAATAACTCTGTCAATTTCATGCACGCCCCAGCTGAGGCTGAGGATTTCCACTCGTCCTCCGACCCCAAGCCAGTTTTCCGATCAGCTCTGGAACAGGTCTCATACTTGACCAACATGGCTGCTCAGGCTCGCCAGTGATTACTTTTTACAAAATTGTGGCAGCTATTTTGGTATCCATTTTTTGCTGCAGATTTTTACTAGAAAACAGGTAGAAAATAAATGAACCCCACAGAGGCCATATTGGGTTGGTGTTGCTGGTTGTGAATATGGCGAGTATATATTTTGACATATACACTTCTCTCTTATATAGAGCACTCAGTTCCAAGTTTTTTTAATGTTTTGGTATTTTCAATGCAATGACGAGAAGGTTGTTTTTTCCTGATTTGCGTTGAAGCAAGCCAGGTGCATACACCTCGACAATTTTGAGAAGAATATTAGATTTTGTAGCGCTATTTTGTTAACGAATGATTGATTGGCTAGTAGGATTTTTGTATTGAGATGCTAGTTTTGCTTACAAGGAAGGAATGTAACCGAGTACTAAGATAAGCTACGTGCCAGTGGGGATACAACCCAGAGGTGTCTTTCCTCAGAGAGAGAGAGAGAGAGAGCGGCATTGGAGAGGATGGGTGAGCTCGTGGGGATGTCACAATCCCTCATGTCCTAGCATATCATGCTTCCCCGTGCCTTCTAGTAACTATTAGAATGCCCTAGAGCCACACGCTTATGTTGAATTGGAAGGCGTATCTGGGACAGTGCACCCCATAGATAGTTTATTTGTAAAGATGGCTGCTTGACGCTCGAGTTGAATACTTGGTGTCCTCCTCGTTATCTATTAGTGGTTTAAAAGCTCTTAAATGATATCATAGTATTGGTCGGCTGACAGAAGGTGATAGTCAAAAGTTTATATACAACACTAATTCCTCATCACTTATGGCTCGTTCATACCATCCAGAACGCACCCGGTCTCGTTAGATCCCGGAAGTTAAGCTGGATTGGGCAGGAATAGTAGTGGGAAGGGTGACCGCCTGCGAAGTCCCTGTGACGAGCTGTACC
>Ga0209986_10003695_pt1 | contig 13317 bp, 11 predicted proteins | sample BlataG_FD_183168 | JGI IMG/M metagenome (GOLD analysis project Ga0209986, IMG submission 183168) | Deep subsurface microbial communities from Black Sea to uncover new lineages of life (NeLLi) - Black_00105 metaG (SPAdes) (version 2) | ecosystem: Environmental > Aquatic > Marine > Oceanic >...
CCCTGTCGATGCCCATTTTAGTGAGTGTTAGGGAAACAAAGATGCCGGCTGGTCCCGCCCCAATAATAATAACATCATAATCAGCCTTCATTGCTGCTATCCTTTTAAAAAAAAGTGATATCTTATTAAATACCTATAGATTTTTTAATTGTAAAGGATATCTATAGCTAAATAGAATTGTTACTTTGGATAAAATGTATTATTATGATCTTTAGAGAAATGAAAAAAGAGTGAACGCAAAGAGAAGATTATGGCTACTATAGGTGATGTTGTAGAGATTTATTATAGGGAAAAGCCGGCCTTTTTTGCCAGAATTGACTCAATTACACCAGATATAAAAAAGGATTGGTTTATGGTGGAGCTTTTGATTTTAACTATACCCCTGAGAAAAGTTACGTGGACATTGAGAGAAGAATATATAAATGGTGTACCATTCACAATGGAAGGAAATGAAATAAGAATAGAGGCTGTAAGCCCGCTTCCTATAGAGTCAGATTCTGAGGGTAGTGCAGAGCCAGCTATGAAAAAAGTCTCATCTAAGGATGGAAGAAAGATAATACCCTTTAAAAAACCTAAGAAGGACGCTAAAAAAGGGGCTTGATAAAGCCTTAATAGACATGCTAAATCATTTTATGAAATAAATGGGATGTCTTTGAGTAAAATGTCTTATATAATGAGGCCATAAAGTTATATTGACAATTAATATTTGTTTAAGTTAAATGAAAGTCATAGGGAATGTAAGTCAGAATATTGTAGGAGAGTAATTACTATGCTCAAAGCAATGACGATATCTTCATTAAATATGGACCCAGTAACGAATAGTCCAATAATTATCTTAAAGGAGATTGATGGGGAACAGACATTACCTATTTGGATAGGCCTGCTCGAGGCAACGGCAATTGCCAGTGAAATAGAAGGTGTAAAGTTTTCAAGACCCATGACACATGACCTTTTGAAGGATGTTATGGATAAAACGAATATCACGGTCAATAAAATAGAGATTTGTGACCTTAAAGATAATACCTATTATGCTATTATTCATATAAAGAGGGATGGTAAAACCTTGACAATAGATTCTCGTCCAAGTGATGCCATTGCCTTAGCTCTAAGGGCTGAAGCCCCTATATTTGTCTCGGATGAGGTTTTAAAGAAATCTAAGCAGATTGAGGAGACCAGAGAAAGCGAGGCAGTGGATAAAAGCGAGAAAGGAAAAAAGTGGCAGGACATACTTGAAAATCTTAAGCCAGAGGATTTTGGAAAATACAAGATGTAAGCCCGCTTAGCATATGGCTCATTTTAACGGGATAACAATCACAATAGCCAATAAGGAATATGCACCTTCAAATTATAGCTCATTGCCAACCAAGATAATCCATTTTAAATTCAATCAATGATAGATCTCCATACCCATTCCCTATTCAGTGATGGTGACTTGCTTCCTTCAGAACTTGTAAGACGTTTAGAGGATATAGATTATTCCTGTGTTGCAATAACCGATCATTTTGATTCATCAAACCTTGATTTTGTGATCACCAGGTTGGTTAAAGTAGCACGAGATTTGAATCAAAAACAGTCTGTTAAGGTCATTCCTGGTGCAGAGATTACTCATGTCCATCCAGAGTTGATTGGGCCTTTGGTCGGCCAGGCCAGGGAGTTAGGGGCAGAGATAGTTATAGTTCATGGAGAAACTATTGTAGAGCCTGTAGCTAAGGGGACCAACAGGGCAGCTATTCTTTCGGATTTTAATATTTTGGCCCATCCTGGCCTTATAACTGTTGAAGATATTAAGATGGTTGCCGAAAGAGGTGTGTATCTCGAGATATCGGCTCGCCTCGGCCATTGCCTTACAAACGGATATATAGCTCGATTGGCAAAAGAATTTGGGGCAAAACTTGTTTTAAATTCAGATGCCCATTCCCCTCATGATCTCATGAACCGCCAATTTGCTCAAATGGTAGCCCATGGGACTGGTCTGGGAGAAAATGCCCTTGAGGAGATGCTCGGTAATTCCCGAGACCTTATAAGTAAATGTATCGGAATTTCTATCCCGCTGTAGGCGGGAAAATCAGGTAATTTCAAAGAGCTAAAATATTACCATTTTTCAATAGTCAATATTTAATAGCCATTGGATTAAACCCCTGGCCCAGACCTGATTTGCACAGTGGAGTTTATCAGGCGATGCTTCCATAGCATTACAGCGATGGGAGCTTATCCCCTGAAAGTCGCGCCAGGGCAGGCCATCACTCCAATACTCCATTACTCCAACCTGCCTGCCGTCCGTCGGGCAGGGTCTGAGCGAGAGGGACCCGCCTGCCATTGCAAGGCACGAGCGGGCAGGTGGCTGGCAGGCACTCCAATTAGGGCGAAGCCCCTGAGTTCGATCCTCTGGGTTAGTCTCATTACTCGCTACTTACTACTAACTGCTTAGTATCTCAACAAACGCAATAAACACAGCAATGAAAAGATCCGTTATCTATAAGATATTAGGGGTTCTGATCGTTCTTTTCTGGCTTTTTGTTGTTGCAGAACTGGTAAAGAGGACAAATTTTAACCAAAAAAGCATAGATGTTACACCTATTGATAAGAAAAGCACCTTAAAAAACAGTTCAGAAGAATGGAAAGAGATCTTTTTAAAAGGGCGTAAGGTTGGATATACCGTTACAAGAGTTAAAAAGATTACCAACATGTTCGAGGTAAATGAGGAAATATTTCTTATCGTTAATTTAATGGGCTCAACACAGGAGATTCTTAGTTCTACAAGGGCGGAGTTAGATGAAAAATTTCTTTTGAACAGCTTTGACTTTTCACTTTCTTCTAACCTCATTGAGTTTAAGATATTCGGCAATATAAAGGGAAACAATCTTTACCTCTCCATGGGTGAGAAAGGGAAAGAGAAAACCAAATTAATTAGATTGCCAGCAAAGCCAATGATTAGTGCAGGCATGACAGAGTTTTTTAAGTATTGCAAATTCAAGATAGGTGACTCTTATAATTTCCCGGTCTTTGACCCAGTTACCATGACAACTAATCCTGCTGTTATCAAGGTAGTAGCCGAGGAAGTCATCGAGATTGATAGTAAACCATACAAGGCCTTCCGGTTGGAAATGAACTTTTTGGGAAGGCCTCTGGTTTTCTGGCTTGATGAAAAAGGGGTATCTCTAAAGGAGGAGGGTTTTATGGGATTTACGCTTGTCAGATCCGACCCTACTAAGGCCCCATTAGGATTAGATAGGTCAAAGATGGTCGATTTTTATGAATTATCAGCTATAAATATAGCAAAAAAGTTAAAAAACCCACGAGAATTATCATACCTAAAAATTCTTTTTGATCAGATCCCTTCACCTATGCCTGTTAATGGGCCAAGGCAATCTTTAACTGGCAGGGTCCTTACAGTAACAAAAGAAACCCCTCCCTTTACGGCTTCCTATACCGTCCCCTATAAGGGTAAAGAGGATAGCTTATTATATTCTCTAAGGCCGGAGATGTTAATTCAATCTGATGATCCAGAGATAATCAGCTTAGCCAGAGGAATAGTTAAGGAAACTACTGATCCCTTTCTTGCGGCTCAGATGATCATGGAGTGGGTTTTTGAAAATTTAGAGAAGGTGCCGGTGGTATCCATTCCAAATGCAAAAGAGGTTCTTACTTATAAAAAAGGAGACTGTAATGAACATGCCACTATTATGACCGCCTTATTACGGGCGGCTGGAATTCCAGCCAGAATCGTTGTTGGTCTGGTTTACAAAGATGGAAAATTTTATTACCATGCATGGAACGAGGCCTATATAAACAGATGGGTTTCCATGGATGCAATCCTAAAGCAGATGCCTGTTGACGCCACCCATATCAAGCTTATCGAGGGTGGGATTGAAAAACAGGTCCAGATTGCAGGAATAATTGGGAACCTCACATTAACTATTTTAGATTACAAATGAAAGTGGAATAAAGCGAGAAAAATTTAAAAGTTGAGAGTTGGAAACAGATTAATGATTTCATAATTCATCAACTTTAGGCACTTTTTAGAGATGATTACATTTGAGAACCTAACCAAGATATACAGTGGTATTAAGGCTGTTGATAACCTGAATCTTCATATTGAGCAAGGAACTATCTTTGGTTTTATAGGACCAAACGGGGCTGGAAAGACAACTACTATCAAGATGATGGCAGGTGTATTGCGGCCTACAAAGGGCCGTATATATATAAATGGATTGGATATCGCAAAGGCACCGTCTAAGGTAAAGAAGATTATTGGCTTTATCCCTGATAGGCCCTTTCTTTATGAAAAGCTCAGCGGTGTAGAGTTCCTTAGGTTTAAGGCAGGCATATACGGGATGACAGGAAATAGGTTAGGTGAAAAGATTTTATATTTGCTAAACCTATTCGAGTTAAGTGACTGGGCTGATGAGCTTATTGAATCCTACTCACACGGCATGAAACAACGGCTCATTATAGCCTCGGCTATGATACATGAACCCAGGGTTATTATTGTTGATGAACCGATGGTTGGCCTCGATCCAAGAGGAGCCAAACTGGTCAAGGAGATATTTAAAGAATGGGCCAGTAAAGGGGCTACAGTGTTTATGTCAACCCACACACTGGCTTTGGCTCAGGAGGTATGTCATCAAATAGCTATTGTAGATAATGGCCGTATTGTGGCATCAGGCACATCAGAGGATCTCAAGAAACAGGCGGGGGTAGAGGGAGATTTAGAGAAGATATTTCTTAAGATAACCGGAGGGGTGGCAACCAAGTGAGGATATTTAAACTTCTCATTTCCCCCAGGTTTATTGGTTTTAAAAATAGCCTCAAAAGATCCCAGAGTAATAGTAGGTTAAAGATTCTAACCTTAGCTGGAACAGGTATCCTATTCTGGTTAGTTCTGTTTTTCTTCACCTACAGGGTTCTTGCCTATTTTTCTTCCCAGGAGATGATCGGTGATATTCTCGCAAGGCATCTCCTCGCCATGGTTTTTTTAACCTTCTTCTCTATGTTAATCTTCAGTCATATTATAACTGCCCTTTCTAATCTATATCTCTCTCAGGATTTAGAACTATGCTACTCTTCGCCAGCATCACTTGCAGAGTTATTTTTAAGCCGCTCCTTCTATACAGTAATTGATAGCTCGTGGATGCTACTTGTATTTGGCCTTCCTGTGATGATAGCCTATGGTGTTGTTTATTCAGCTGGCCTTAATTATTATCTGAGCCTGATCTATGTGTCTTTCCCTTTAATTATCATATCTGCAAGTTTAGGCATTATGATAGTTATGGTTTTAGTTAGGTTCTTCCCTGCACAAAGGGCCAGAGATATTATTATGTATCTCTCTATTATTCTGATTATTCTACTATATCTCCTCTTCCGGTTTCTAAGGCCTGAGAGGCTGGTCAATCCAGATGCATTTATAAGCATAGCCCAGTATTTAGGTGCCTTAAAGGCCCCTTCTTCGCCTTATCTACCAAGTCACTGGGCAACAGATCTTCTGTGGGCAAGATTGACCATGTATACAGGGAGCCAGATATTAAACTATCTCCTCCTCTGGTCTACTGCCTTTGCTATGGTAGTAATAGATGTCTGGTTGGCAGGGCTTATATATTCAGAAGGTTTTTCAAAGGCACAAGAGGCAAAAAGGAGAAGTCATGCAGGCAAAAGGATGCTTGAAAAAATCGTATCAGCAGTGATCAAACCGTTTGGGCCAGAGAGTGCCTCTTTAATTGCCAAGGATGTGCGTACCTTTTTTCGGGACAACAGCCAGTGGTCCCAGCTCCTTCTCTTGGGTGCCTTGGTGGTTGTTTATCTCTATAATTTCAGTGTCCTCCCTTTGGAGAGAAGTCCGATAAAGTCCATCTATCTTCAGAATGCATTATCCTTTCTAAATATAGGATTGGCAGGGTTCGTTATTTCAGCTCTCTCCGCCCGTTTTATCTTTCCAGCAGTAAGCTCAGAAGGACGAGCGTTCTGGATTGTCCTTTCTTCACCTCTTTCATCAAGGCGTTTCCTATGGTCTAAATACTTTGCCTATCTCCTTCCCATGCTCGTTTTGTCTGAGGTGTTAATAATTTATACCAATTACCTCTTAAAGGTAACTCCCTTTATGATGGCCTTGTCCTCAGTAACTATATTTTTTTTGGTCTTTGGGATTGTTGCCTTAGGAATTGGCCTGGGTGCTGTTTACCCCAATTTCCACCATGAAAATATTGCCCAGGTAGCAACAGGCTTTGGAGGGTTAATCTATATGATAAGCAGTTCGGTATTTATAGCCTTGGTCATTATGCTGGAGGCCGGACCTGTGTACACCATACTTTCGGCACATTTTAAAGGGGTATCCATTACCCATCTTCAATGGATATGGGTAGTTTGCTCTTTTATTGGTGTTATCTTTGTTAATATTTTTGCAATCAAAAGGCCAATGGCCGCTGGATTGAAGGCACTTAATAGCTATGAGGGCTGAATGGCAATGGAGTTTCCTTTTGAATATGTAGGTAATCTACACATCCATACAACACGCTCCGATGGAGGCGGGGGTGCTAAAGAGATTGCTGAGGCAGCAAGGGCAGTAGGCCTTGATTTTATAATCCTGAATGATCATTCATATCTCACCCAACTTCATCTTGAAGACCAGGGTTATTATAAGGGTATTCTTGTCCTGGTTGGCTCTGAGATTGGCACCAGTTCCCATCACTACCTTGCCTTTAATATTACATACCAAGTGGATGATGAGAGCTGCTCCCCTCAGGAGGTAATCGATGCCGTAAACAGTCAAGGAGGCTTTGGATTTTTAGCACATCCTTTTGAAAGAGGAATGCATTTTTTGCAGAATAGCGTGTCCTATACATGGCGAGATTGGTCAGTGAAGGGCTATACAGGCATATGTATCTGGAACTTCTCATCACGATGGAAAGAAAATGTCAAATCTTTTTGGCATGGGATATTTCATCTTATCTTCAAAAGGTATACTCTAAAAGGTCCGAGTAAAAAGACTTTGTCTACATGGGACAGACTATGCTCTGAGGGACGTGTAGTAGCTATAGGAGGCTCAGATGCCCATGCATCTTCTATAAAGATAGGATTCATTAAACTTAAACCTCTTTCGTACCGGTATCTCTTAAATACTATAAATACCCATATTCTCACACTTTCGCCACTTAGTGGAGATGTAACAAATGATAAGGAGATCATTTATACCTCACTCAGGGAGGGCAATTGTTTTATAGCACATGATGGCCTATGCAGTGCTAAGGGCTTCAGTTTTTCCTTTCGTAGAGAAAAAAATAAAGAGAGGATTGAAATGGGGCAAGAGGCTCAATTCTCTCCGGGTGTATTAGTGATTAAACTCCCAGACCGTGGACTCACAAAAATTCTGAAAGACGGATCCCTTGTTAAAACAGAATATGGAAGTGGTCTCTCTATTCGGATACAGAAAGGGGGCGTATATAGGGTAGAGGTATTACGAAAAACGCATATATTTGGATGGAGGCCATGGATTTTTTCCAACCCCATTTATCTCAGGTAAACCCTGTTAGAATATAATCTGACGGGACAGTGTGTCCTAACAGGGTAAACAGTATTTCCTATTTTGAGTTAAATATCCTATTGTATTACTGGCGCGAAGGTTAGTAGAAAACAGGCGTCGTTACAAGCTCTTTACGAGTAGGATTCAGTAATCTTTCTAAAAATAGAGTTTAGATATGGGTAATTTACAGCACATGGGGAGTCATTTTAAACGTGTAGCCTGGGTTTACGGCCATGTTCGCAACACCGACCCCCAAATAATCGAGGAGATAACCCCATGTCTGCCAAGCGATAAGCGTCGACTCAATATAGCAGACATCGGCTGTGGAACCGGACGATATTCAAAGATCATTGCGGCAAAAGTTGATACCTGTCTGCAGCTTTTTTGCTGTGATTATACTGCCGCGATGCTACAACAGTGCCGCAAACGCATGAGTCTAGAATTTCCTTTCAAGAATACCTACTACTGCCTTGTCAACGCCAACGAATTGCCTTTTGCCCATGGTTGCTTCGATGCAGTCACCACCTTCAATGCCGTTCACCACTTTGACCTCGATCGCTTTGTTGCAGCAGCAGCACGCGTTTTGTGCCCTGGTGGCCTTTTGTCCATATATACCCGTACACCGGAACAGAATGAGCACACAATATGGGGGCAGCATTTCCCCGGGTTCACAGAACGTGAAACCCGTTTGTACCAGTGTGAACGTCTTGAAGAGGCGATCGGTAGAGTACCGGAACTGGAGTGGGAAGGCATGCATGAATTCAAGCATGTGCGGGTTGAGGCAGTGGAGTCACTGTTGAATAGGGCGCGCAATTTCCATTATTCGACATTTAGACTTTATCCAGCACACGAATTCAGATTGGCATTGGAGACATTTTCTAAGAGACTGACCGACCTCAGCAGCAAAGGCAAGATTGAACATACTTCTAGGAACACAATGGTATTTGCCCGGCGAATATAAGGAGTGGATTTACTTCCGCTCATCCGAGGCGTAGTCCTTATATTAAGCGAGCTAAGAACAGAAACACGAAAAAGGAGGGAACGATGAAACTGGTCTATTCGTATTATGTTTTAGATATTGTTCATAAGGGACATCTGTTAATGATGAAAAACGCCAAGGCAATAGCTGGGAATGATGGAAAGCTAATTGTAGGAATCCTTACAGATGAGGCGGTCATGGAAAAAAAGGGAAAGCCTATACTTTCATTTGAGGAAAGAATAGAGCTTGCAAGTGCAATAAAATATGTAGATGTTGCTGTTGCACAGGAAACTTACTCCCCACTGCCAAATGTAATGAGAATCAAGCCTGACATTTTGATGGAGAGCACAAGCCACGATGAAGAAGCAATTGAAAAGGCCAGAGAATATATGGACAGCATTAATGGCAAGGTTGTTGTGCTACCATATTTTCCCTCACAATCATCAGCCGAGATAAAAAAGAACATAAAGCAAAGAAGCTGAGAGCAAAACAAGGGAGGTGACGAAAAAGTGGAAAAGACATTAAGTACATCAGTATCTGAACTAATAGGTACATGGCAGAAAAAAATGTTCTGGCTTATGTGGGTGACCTATGCCTCATTTTATCTTTTACGGGTAAATATTTCCATTGCTATGCCTGAAATAATGCAAGAGTTCAGTTTGACAAAAACCAATATGGGACTTGTACTAAGCAGTTTGTTTCTACTATATGCAGTTGGCCAGTTCATAAATGGTCAACTTGGTGACAAACTGAATTCAAGGCGGATAATTACACTGGGTCTATTGTCCTCAGTAGTACTGAACATCATATTTGGCTTCAGTGGCGGAATATTAGGCCTTATGATAGTGATATGGGGCCTGAATGGGTATTTCCAGTCAATGGGATGGGGACCAACTGTCAAGGCCATGGCGAATTGGTTTCCAGTCAAAGCAAGGGGTAGACTTTCTGGGCGGTTAGGTACAAGTTACATTATTGGAGGAGCTATTTCCTGGTTTTTAGCAGGCACAATCATTAAGTATTTCAACTGGCGTTTTACTTTTTTTCTCCCCGCAATAATTTGTATATTCATTGCTATTCATTGGTTTATTCGCGCACGAAATGCCCCTGAAGAAGTGGGGCTGCCAAGCTTAGAGGAACAAGAAAAGGGCATCGAAAACAATGAGATTCGCAAGGATGCCCATATAGGTTTTCGCAACACTCTGAAAATCACACTCTTAAATCCTTATATCTGGTTTGCTGCGTTTGGGCTATTTGGGCTAAATATTGTTCGCTATGGTTTTATGTCCTGGGCACCTACATTCATGTTTGAGGAACAAGGTGCAACAATTTCTATGGCTGCTTATAAGGCTATTGCCTTCCCTGTTGCTGGAGGATTGGGAGCGATCTTTGCCGGTTGGGCCTCTGACAGAATATTTCAAAATCGCAGAGCGCCAGTTTCTTTTATAATGTTGGTCTTATTGGCTATCTCTTGTTATCTTTTCAAAATTGTTCCCGGTGATAATTGGATGGTAAGTTTGATTATTTTGTTATTTATTGGATTCTTTACTTTTGGACCTCACGTATTAATAGTAGCTGCAATACCTGCAGATTTTGGCTCGCGTAAAGCCGCTTCGTCAGTAACGGGTTTTATAGATGCAATGGGATATTTGGGGGCAAGTTTGACCGGTGTGGGAACAGGTTATTTAATAGAGAAGATTGGCTGGAATGCTGGTTTCTACTTTTGGATTTTTGGGGCAATTTTTGCGGCAATCATGACATTGCTTATTTGGATCTATAAGGAAAGAGAGGTTGGATCTGTATTAAGCCAAAGGGCTACGATAAAGTTATGAAAATGTCTCTAACAGAAGATTTGTAACTGTTGAGCCACAGATTCACACAGATGAACGCAGATAAGTTTAAATATAAAGAAATTACAGATATTATTCTTAGAAAATATCAGCGATAATCAGCGTAAATCCGTGGCTGAAGATTTCATCTAAGGAAAAAAAGAGGGTTAAACATGAAGTGCCTAATCATCGCTGATGGGCGGGAGAGCAGACTGTCAACTAATGGTGATTCAAAGCCCCTTATTCAAGTTTTGGGATTATCACTCATTGAAAGGTTGATATTAAGCGCAAAGAATGCAGGTTTAACTGATTTCTATGTGGTAACTGGATACAATGGTGAAGAGGTGAGAGAGTATCTTGACAGATTTAGCCAGAGAAGAAATATAGATATAACCCATATCACAAATGAAGAATGGGAAAAGAGAAACGGCTTATCCATTCTAAAGGTAAAAAAATTATTTAATGAGAATTTTATTCTTTTGATGGGGAATCATATCTTTGACGAATCCATACTGGTAAAACTAAATAATGAAAAAATAGCCGATGACGAGGTTATGCTGGCTGTAGATTATAACATCAAAAACAATAAGCTTGTTGATGTTAATAATGTTAGCAAAGTTGTTGTCGAAGACAGTAGGATTTTAGATATAGGGAAGAATATCAAGAAATACAACGCCTATGATACAGGAATTTTTCTTTGCTCTCCAGCAATATTCAGCGCTATCGAAGAGAGTTTGCCTCATGGCAATGATTCTCTTTCAAGAGCAATAGGGGTAATGGCTGGAAATGGGAAGGTTAAAGCCGTCGATATAAAAGATGATTATTGGATTGGTGTGAATACAAAGAAGGATCGCAGAAAAGCCGCAAAACTATTGTATAATAATTCAATAAAACATGCTGGTCCAATAACTCGATATATCAATGCCACATTTGCTACAAGGGTTTTCACACCTCTCCTTTTTAAAATATATAAGGGATTTACTCCCAACCAGGTCTCTTTCTTGAGTTTTATTGTAGCCTTAATAAGCAGCTTATTTTTTATTCTTGGCCATGCAGTTATAGGAGCATTGTTGATACAAGTATCAAGTATATTGGATTATAGTGACGGCCAATTTGCAAGACTCAAGCATATGGCATCCCGCTTTGGACACTTCACTGACATAACACTTGATCGCTATGCCGATGGGTTCATACTTTTGGGGATGTTTTATTACTCACTGTCTGTAATAGGTGGTAAAGAAATAGTTGGAATTTATTGGAGCCCTTTGATTATTAGTAGCATCTCTATATTGGCTATCGTAGGAAACTTGATGGTCAGTTACACTTCCGCAACGTCAGTAGTTAATTTTGGCTATGTATATAAAAGGAGAGGGATTGCTGCTGGAAGGGGGAGAGACATTAGGCTATTTTTGCTTTTCATCGGGGGCGTAATGAGCTTTTTTCATCCGATTTATGTATTCCTTGCCTTATTTGTTATAGCCTTACAAGCCAATACAATTGTAATATCCCGAGTTATTCTATCCCGGAATTATTTTACCAGAGAAGCTACTTTCAGGATGATAAACGGAACCAAAGCAATTATTTTCGATTTTGATGGAACATTAGCAAATACAATGCCTTTCTTAACGGAGTTGGCTGTAAAGCTCATTACTGCGAACTACAGTATCTCTAAAGAGGAGGCTAAAAGAAGATATTTAGAGACGACTGGCTTAGATTTTGCGAGCCAGTTAGAATCCATTTTTCCCAATCACCCCGATAACCAAAAAATGGCTGCTGATTTCGAGGAAAGGAAGTTGGGAGGTATTTTTGACCATCCTGTCTTTCCTAATGTCATTCCCACTCTGGAGTATTTTAGAAGTAAGAACATTAAGACATTTATTTGCAGCAGTACAAAACAAGAGATTATTACAAAATATTGCCAGTTAAACAAAATTGATATTCTGTTAGACAACCTTTTTGGCCATAAACCGAATTTTAAAAAAGTAGAGCAGTTTGATTTCATCCTGCAACATTACAAATTGCAACCCGATAAGGTGGTTTTTGTCGCAGATTCTTTAAGAGATTATGATTTTTCGAGAGATAAAAGAATTAATTTTATTGGAATTTCTAAAATTTTTAAAAAGAAGGCGTTTCAGAAAAAGGGAGCGTTAAACGTTAAGAGCCTGAATGATCTTACAAAGTTTTTCGATACATCTGAGGATTATCTCAAATATGTAGAACAGGCAAGATGAAACAATGAGAGAGGAATATTTTGCCAGGATGAAACATATTGCCTTTAATGGTGGGAAAATTGCTCTCGAACTAATTTCGAGCAGTAACTATCATTTGAAACCGGATAAATCTGTTATAACAAAAGCGGATATGGAGATATCAAAACTTTCCAGTAGTGTCATAGATGATCTACTTAAAACATCGGATCATATACTAATTGATGAGGAAGATACTGACAGTGCCGAATATTTTGACCAATCTCATCTTGAAGACACACCTTTTATTTGGGCAATAGATCCAATCGACGGAACAAGATCATTCTCGAATCGTATGCCTAATTTTGGTATATCAATAGGCTTACTCAAGAAATTAAAACCTTGGCTAGGAATAGTATATTTTCCAATGCTTGGGGAATTGTTTTACTCTGATGGGAAACAGTCTTTCTTCGTGCAGAATGCCTTTACAGAATGTGAAGAAACCAAACCCATTTCTCCAATTGACCACCAGATTTCAAGTCAATCCATATTTATCTGCAATGATTCTTTCTTTGAAAAGTTCGATTGGAATTCTTCTGACTGCCAATTAATGAATCCTCTCTGTGCAGTGTTAAGTTTATGTTGGCCGACTATTGGCAGAGGATGTGGTGCCTTTTTTGGCGCACATATTTGGGATTTTGCAGGTTCTTGGCCGATTTTTTTGTCCGCAGGATTAAGTCTTCGCTCATTTCAGACTGGTAATGAAATAACCCAATTAGATACTGTACTATTTGCCAGAGAAAGTAAGGTCCC
>Ga0209986_10003699_pt1 | contig 13296 bp, 11 predicted proteins | sample BlataG_FD_183168 | JGI IMG/M metagenome (GOLD analysis project Ga0209986, IMG submission 183168) | Deep subsurface microbial communities from Black Sea to uncover new lineages of life (NeLLi) - Black_00105 metaG (SPAdes) (version 2) | ecosystem: Environmental > Aquatic > Marine > Oceanic >...
ATCACGAGGGCGAAGGCTGGTTGCCCCCGCTGTCACCTTCTGGCAACGCCAACGACCTGGCTAACGGTTACGACACCCGTTACACCTATTCGTTCGGACCGTTTGAAAGGATCAGTCCGGGGGACACCCTCAAGGTGACGGTTGGCTACATTTGTGGCGCCGACTTTCACGTCCGTCCGGATGACGCCGACGCCTTCATAGAGAGCCCCGACGACCCGGCTGTGGTGAACGAGTATCATTCCCGCCTGGATTTCGCCGATTTCGCCATCAACGCCACCTGGGCGGGGTGGGTCTACGATAACCCTGGGGTGGACACCGACGGCGACACTTATCGTGGTGAGTATGTCTTAAGCCCTGAAGGTGATACTGTTTGGATCCAGGGCGACGGGGTTCCAGATTTCGCGGGACCACCGCCACCACCCTCACCACAGCTAACCTTCAGGGTCTCACCCGGAGTAGTCACCATAATCTGGAACAGTCTGGAGTCTGAGAACGACAAGGACACATTCAGCGGGCTCAACGATTTTGAGGGCTACAAGGTTTACTGGTCCAAGACCGGACGGCTGGATGATTACGACCTTCTGGCGGCATACGATTACATCGACTATGACTCCATGTATCATGAATCCGGCAGACTCAAGAAGTGGAAGAAGCCGCCGATTCGCTACGAGGCTTTAAAGGAGAAGCATCCGGACATTGACTTTTACATGTTTCCTCCCTATGCCCCCTTGCCTCAGGGGGGATATGACACCTTGTATACGCCTCACAGTTTTAACATAGGTTTTGGAGACAGCATCGATCTGGAGCTTGATCCTGACCGGGAAGTGATACTCGACTCCACCACCATCTATGTTGACGGGGTCGGGGACAGCACCGAGGTTCGCTGGTACTCCAGGACCTTCATCAACCTTTTGGAGAGCCAGGCGCTGTATTTTGCGGTGACTTCTTTTGATTATGGGAACCCCACGACCCAGTTATCGCCGATAGAATCATCGAAGGCCATAAACGCCACCTTGCTATATCCCACGGCGACGGGTGAAGACATCACTGGAGATATCTTCGTATTCCCCAATCCTTACCGGATAGATGGTGGATATGCGGATGCCGGTTTCGAGGACCCTGGCCGTTCGGGTTGGACTCCCTGGCATCGGCGAATCTACTTTGGCAACCTGCCGGAGAAGTGCACCATCAGGATATTCACACTGGATGGGGATTTGGTGGACACCATCGAGTATGATCGCAGTCTCCCCGGAACCTTGGAGTTTGCTGAGTGGAACCTGATCTCTCGCAACACCCAAGCGGTGGTCTCGGGGCTGTACATCTTCTCGGTGGAGTCCGAAAGCGAAAACTACCTGGGCAAGTTCGTTATCATCAAATAGAATCGGTGTGGAAAAGAGTGATCTGAGATAGTTAGGAGAATAATATGAAGAAAATCACAGTCGTCGGCCTGGCGATTCTTCTGACGTTGTCGGTCTGTGAGCTGGCTTTCGCGCAGGCCAAAGTCGGCACCGCCGGAGGACAGTTTCTGGAGATCGGGGTGTCGGCGCGAGCGGTGGGGATGGGGGAGGCCTTCCTCGCAAACTGCGACGATGCCTCTGCGGTCTACTACAATCCGGCCCTGATCGCAACCCTCCCCCAGGCTCAGGTGATGCTCACTCACATTGACTACCCTGCAGATATCAACTATGAATTTGCGGCTCTGACCCTACCGGTGCCACAGCTCCTGGGGGCGTTGGGTTTCGGCTTTTACTACCTGTCGACCGATGATATGCCGTTGACCGATTATACTTACCCGCGAGGTAGCGGACAGACCTTTACCGCTCGAGACGTTGCCGCCAGCGTCTCTTACGCCGCCAGCCTTACCGACCGTTTCTCGGTCGGCATCACCGTGAAATACATCGGGGAGTTCCTGGAGGAAGAGAAGGCCGTCGGCTGGGGTGCAGATGTCGGCACTCTCTATGAAACCGGCTTCAGGAATTTCAAGATCTGCATGATGATAGCGAATTTCGGCTCGGATAAGAAGTTCATCGAGGAAAGCTACCCCCTCCCGATGGACTTCAAATTCGGAATGGCCATTGACGCTGTCAGTAACAGCTCTCACCGGGTGGTGCTTGCGGTCCAGGGTTCCCATCCCAACGACAATCTGGAGAAATATAACACCGGGATGGAGTACTGGTACAATGACATGGTGGCTCTGAGAGTCGGAAACAGGTTCGAAGATGATGCCGGAGGCGGTTTCACCGCCGGAGCCGGAGCGAAAATCCCGCTCTCGGGAGTGACTCTGCGAGCCGACTACGGATATCACGACTTCGGCTGGCTTAAGGAGGTGCACCGCTTCTCCTTAGGTTTCTCCTTCTAAGGTTTTGAGCATTAGCGATTGCAGGAGGACATTTTAGATGTTAACCAGGAATAACTCATACCTCAAGCTGGGGATAGTTTTTGCGATCACCATCGCTCTGGCACTACTGATCGGTTGCTCTTTGAAGAAGAAGGGGACTGCCTATGTAAATATTCCCCCGGTGGTCTTTTTCGCCAACGTCCCCAACGATTCTTCTTCTCTAGGTTATAATCCGGTTGTGGCCTGGTACGGGACCGACATCGACGGCTACATAATCGAGTTTCAATACGTTGTTGTGAAGGACGCCGATCTCGGCGGAGTCTCACCGGTCGATTTCGCACAGGACTTCGCCGACACCATCACAGATTGGATAGCAGTGGGAGGGACCAGGGATACGGTTCAGTTGTACGCTGACACCAGCGCGAGCGTGTATATCAAGCAATATATATTCCTTCGCGCCCTGGATGACGACTCCGTTTTCTCCAGCATCAAATTCCGGACCCTCTGGAGGAATAACCACCCGCCGGCCACCGAAGGATGGTATCTTCTGCCTTACAGCCGTTTTGAGCAGTGTGACGGTGATTCGTTTCCAATCTTCTATTGCTTGCCAGAGTTGAGCGACCAATTCGGGGGGATAGTCTTCGAATGGTCTGGTTCGGATACCATCGATTACCCCGGAGACCAACCCCCCTTCGAATACCACTGGGCGCTTTACGGTCCGCACGATACCTCCTACATCGACACCGCCCAGGTGGAGATATACGTTAACAATGGGGTGAGGTATGAGTCCTACGATTCCACCGCCGGTGATGTATGGGTCACAGACCAGTTTGTGACCATGGCGGGTCTTCGCAGTGGCTATTATCTGTTTATGGTCAGAGCCCGCGATGACGCCTTCGTTCCCGACCCCACCGCCGCCACCGGCCTCATGCACGTAGTCGAACCGCTTTTCATAAGCGACCCGGATTTGGCTACGGACATCGCCTTTGTTGACCTCTCTCGTTACGACCAGCATACCACCTTCAGGGTCGGCCAGGAGACTGTCCCCGATTCCCTGAGGGGGTTTTTCTATCGGGCCTTCGAATTTGCCGGCGTCGATTCTGCAACTCAAGTCGCCTTCTTCAGTGAGCCCACCGGGGCCAATCAAGATCCAATCCCGTTTCTGGAGGTGTTCAACTATAAGCTTTTGCTGGTAGTCAACGAGGGGTACCGTTTCGCCATTCAACAGGATAAGCCCTGTGAGGAGCTTCGCTGGTATTTGCAGGCGGGCGGGATGGTGTGGATTGTCGGGAGACAGTGCTTTAAATATCATAATACAGACACCCTCTGGTATTTCGAGGAAACTTTCGAAAGTGACCTCTTGGCGGCTGATTACCTCGACCTCGAGACCAGTTGGTTCATAAGGTGGATACCCAGTCCACGATACCAGACCCAGGAGTTCATAGGAGCCTCTGCTTCTGCTAGCGATTTCCCGGATTTGTCAATTGACTCAATCCAGGTGGCCAGAATCTACTACGGTAGAGACTGGGATACCACCAAACTGCCAGGCGTGGAACGGTTCTCCAGGGGCAGCAATTCCGAAACCCTGTATAAGTTCATCTCTGGCGAACCGGAAGGCTCCAGCTTTCACGGCTGGCCGGTAGCAAGTCGCCGAGAGGGTCCCAATTACAGATGTTCCTACTTCGCCTTCCCCCTCCACTACATCAAGCAAGAGCAGGCTAACCAGGTGATGTCCCTGATGCTCGGGTGGTTTTTCTCACAACCGCCGTCAATTCACAGACAACCAATACCTAATTACATCAAGCAGAAGCAGATTAGTGAGATGATGCCCACCACCGTCAGATTGCATTTCTCGGAAACGCCATCAATTCACAGTAACAGGGAATCGACACCTCAACTCTCCTCTGGTCGTTCCAAAGTCACTCGGCACCCCTGAACAACTTTCGCGTAAACTGAGATGCAAAAAAGAGGCCGGTTATCCGGCCTCTTTTTTTCTATCTGCTTACTGGTCACAAGCTCATCCCGGGTTGAGTCCACAGTCCATAGCTTGCGGTTCACGGACAGACTCAGGCCCCGGTCTGCTGCCTACTGCTTACTGTTTGTTGGCTACCGCTGACGGGGTCTCACCTCAACTGCGACAAATATCGTTCCCTGACTCTTAGCAAGAAATCCTTCACCCTCTTTGTTCGATAATCGGGATATGTCCATTCCAGCTCCTCAAACCTGCCCTGTTTGAAGATCAGAGTCACCTCGGCGAATATCCCCTCCCGCAGGTAGACGCGATGGGAGAAGTTTTTGGTGCTAGCCAGAACCAACTTGCTGGCTTCGAGATAGCCGGGGTCGATATTCACCCTCCTTCTCAGCCTGCCCTCAATTGTCTGTCCGAATTCCCGCTCCAGACGATTCGTGAGAGCTTTTGTCTCCGCCAGTCTTCCGGGATCGATTAATCTCTCAAAGCTCAGAAACGCCCGTCTCAGATTTCCGCCCATCTCCTCGCAATAATACTGGGTGAAGTCGAAGACAAAGGGCTTGAGCTCGAGATCGATCGGCCCGAGAGACTTAGACAATTTCGCCCTTACACTTTCGAAGGGTATATTCTCGGAGAGAATCAGCCCACACAGAAGCTTGACCCCTTCAGGCTCTCGTATCTCGCCCACTCTCCCCTCTACAGGCCTTGACGCAGAGGCCACAGATGTGCTGCCCCAAGTTGTCTTGCTTAGAGAATCTCCGCAACTGTTGGAAGCAAGCCAGATGGTCGAACTCCTCCGGCCTTTCTTTGATGGCTCCAACTGGACAGATCTCCAAACAGGCTTTGCACTCACCGCAGTCCCTGTTTACAGGTCGATTCGGAGTCAGAGGAATGTTGCTCAGCACTGTCACCAACCTCATCGCGGAGCCGAAGCGAGCATTGACCAGGAGATTGTTTCTTCCTAACCAACCCAATCCCGCCAGTTGAGCGATCCTTTTGTGGGAGAGATGAGAGTTCTGCCTCTTCCAGTCAACGATGTAAGAGGCTGCAATTGGCAGAGCATCAAAGCCGAACATAGTGATTCTGGATGAAATTCTGGTGGCGAGGTTATCCAAAAACATGTTGGTGTGGCGATAATGGGTCTTGTATATGTGGGTAGGTCTGTCGATTATAGTCTCAAGCACTGGTGCAGACAAGACCGCCGCCATTGAGATGCCATACCTGAGCTCCCTTGCCGCCTCTCTGATCTCCTCGTGGAAACTCTCTCTCTCAGAATCAATCTCCGCCACGCCAAAGAGCGCGGCTCCCGAAGAGAGAGCCTCACCCCTCAAAAGCTCAGTATAATCTCCCTCTCTTCCTTGTGACATAACAGCTCATAATAAAACCACGGCGAATCAAAAGTCAATCTCCTGGCAAGCTCTGAACAGCTGACGGAGGGCCAATTTGTGTTGACTTCACACGTTACGAAGGTTAGTTTTTGAGAAGAGGGTAGTCTAGGATGTACTGTAAGAGGAATCCAGATGGCCGTTGAATCCAGAGCAAAACCTTTCACCTACACTCCCGTAAGGGCACCTCGGGGGAAAAGCAGAAGCTGCAAGGGCTGGCAACAGGAAGCGGCGTTGAGGATGTTTCTGAACAACTTGGACGAAGAGGTGGGGGAGAACCCCAGGGAGCTGGTTGTTTACGGAGGTACCGGGAAGGCTGCCAGAAACTGGAAGTGCGCCCACGCCATAATAAGGTGTTTGAGAAAGCTGGGAGATGACGAGACCCTGCTGGTGCAATCCGGCAAGCCGGTCGGAGTCTTCACCACGCACCCCTGGGCTCCGAGGGTCTTGATTGCCAACTCCAATTTGGTTCCCAACTGGGCCAGCTGGGAGCAGTTCCGAAAGCTCGACAGATTGGGGCTGATGATGTACGGACAGATGACCGCCGGCAGCTGGATCTATATCGGCACTCAGGGGATCCTTCAGGGGACCTACGAGACGTTGTCGGCTGTGGCGAAGAAACATTTCGGAGGTGACCTCTCCGGTAGGTTTGTCTTGACCGGCGGCATGGGCGGCATGGGCGGAGCACAACCACTTGCGGCCACTATGAACGGCGCCGTCCTCCTCTGTGTGGAGGTGGACAAGTCCAAGATCGAAAAGAGGCTCAACATCGGTTACTGCGACAGAATGGCAACCGAGTTGGACGAAGCTCTCAAGTTAGTCCTCGAAGCTAAGGAGCAGAAAAAATCCCTCTCCATCGGGCTGGTGGGAAACTGCGCCGACACCCACCCGGAGATCGTCAAGCGAGGCGTCACTCCAGATGTGGTGACAGATCAGACCTCCGCCCACGATGAGTTGAACGGATACGTTCCCGGCGGGATGAGCCTAAAGGAAGCCTTGGGCCTCAGAAAGAAAAATCCCACAGAATACGCAAAGAGATCTTATGAGTCGATGGCCAGACACCTTCGGGCGATGCTCGATTTCCAGAAAGCCGGCAGCGTGGTCTTCGATTACGGCAACAACATCCGCGGTCAGGCTCAAAAGGCGGGAGTTGAGAACGCCTTCGACTTCCCCGGTTTCGTTCCCGCTTACATTCGACCCCTCTTCTGTGAGGGCAAAGGTCCCTTCCGCTGGGCGGCTCTTTCCGGAGAGCCGGAGGATATTGAGAAGACCGACGACATTGTGTTGAAGCTCTTCCCGGAAGACGAGGCTCTGGCTCGCTGGATAAGGATGGCGCAGGAGAAGGTCAAATTCCAGGGGCTGCCTGCTCGGATCTGCTGGCTCGGTTACGGGGATAGAGCTAAGTTCGGCAAGGCCATAAATGACGCCGTCGCCAGAGGGGAGATCTCCGCTCCCATCGTCATTGGTCGAGACCATCTCGATTGCGGCTCTGTCGCCTCCCCCTACCGTGAAACCGAAGGGATGAAGGATGGCTCCGACGCCATAGCGGACTGGCCCCTTCTGAACGCGTTGTTGAACACCGCCTCGGGAGCATCCTGGGTCTCAATTCACCACGGAGGCGGAGTCGGCATGGGATTGTCAATCCACGCCGGGCAGGTGATCGTCGCCGACGGGACTAAGGAGACAGAGAAGCGTCTGAACCGGGTGCTCACCAACGACCCCGGAATTGGAGTTGCTCGCCACGCTGACGCTGGTTACGAGAAGGCCATCGAAGTCGCCAAGAAGAAGGGGATAGAAATACCGATGCTGGAGTAGTCTCCTCAACCAAAGAAATAGGCCGGGCATTCCTGCCCGGCAGACTGCAAGAGGGTCGTCCCTCACAAAAAACCCCGCACCCAGGTTGTCCCCCGTAGTCCCCTGTAGCCCAGCTTGTCCCAAGCTGGGCTTCTCCTCCAAAATACAACTCAAATCGTAGTGCGGGGAATTCATCTCCCTTCGGATCCGTATGGACCCGCAACTTCTCATACGAACCCGTATAGACAGGTATCTCTCTTTAAAAACAGCGGGTAGCCCAGTGGCCTCTGCCACTGGGGATTGAATCATCCTACACTTTTCATCTACGGGTTGCTTTTATGTTTCCAAAATACACCTCAAATCGTAGTGCGGGGAATTCATACCCGCATAACCATGGATGGGATAAATTCCCACCCCTACGAGTTTCTTAGAATAAATAGGTCGGGCATTTCCTACGGATCCATATGGACCTGCCCGGCAGCCCTGCAAGAGGATCATCCCTCAAAAAAAGACCCCGTAGCCCAGGTTGTCCCCGGTAGCCCAGCTTGTCCCAAGCTGGGTTTCTCCTTTAAAAACAGAAAACCCCTCCCCCAAACAAGGGAGGGGTTTCTGATTACCCTTGAAAGGTCGCTTTACTTCAGCAGCGCCATCCGCTTGAAGGAGGTATAATCTCCAGCGGAAAGCTTATAGAAATAAATCCCGGAAGCAGCCTCAGAGGCATCCCAGGTGACCACATGCCGACCGGCAGTCTGAATGCCGTTCACCAAAGTGGCAACCTTCTGGCCGCTGAGGTTGTATACCTCTAACTTCACATCCGAGGCCCTCGGCACCTGATAGGTGATCGAAGTTTTGGCATTGAATGGATTCGGATAATTCTGAGCCAGGGTGTAAGTATCCGGCAACCTGCCTCCAGCGTAATGCTCATCCTCCACCCCGATAATGTCTGTCCACTCCACCAGAAGCCTTATGGCAACGTCCTGGGTCTCGCGGTTGCGGTCCGGAGCCACCATTCCGGTGTACTCGAAACCGCGGTTGCTGCGCGGGGAAGTGTAGGTGGCATCGTGACAGAAAGCGAAAGTGGTTTCGGTCGCGTGAATACCGGCTATCCAGACCTTGGTACCGTCCACGACGATGTTCTGATTGCTCAAATCGACCGTTATCCACTGGAAGTACTCGTAGTACGGGATGTAAACGGTGTCGCCTCCGATGATGTTACCGGGATTGCCGAACCCATCATCCTCATATACCCGGACGATCAAGTCGCCACCGGTACCACCCGCGACCCCCTGTATCGGTATGTAAGCCTCCTTGATTTTGAAGGGCTCGGGAGCTTCAAACTCGTTGGCGTAACCGCCGGAATCACCCTGCCAGGAGCTGCAGCTTTCCAGGGTGGTATCGTCCCATAGAAGCAGGGTCTCGGTTCCCACACCACCATACTCGATAATCCGAAGCTCCGCGATCTTGCGGTTGTTCCCCGGCACCTCGTCGACAACCTGAAGCCGGAACTCGATCGCATACTCCCCGGTCATGGCGGGTACCAAGCTCGGAGAATACTCCAACCAGACTGATTCCTGACGATCAAGAGAAGCGATGAAGATCGTATCCCGGAACAACTCCGTCCCCTCAGGATCCCGCACTATCACCCGGGTTTCGATATCGTATTGGGGGTCGGTTCCGTTGTTTCTGTACTCCGCTGTCAGGACTACCTCGTCCCCGGTGAAATAGACCGGCGCGATGGACTGCTCCGTCAGGGCACTCTGCACCCCGAGATCGTAGAACTCGAAGAGGGTATCCGGAATCGCATAGAAGCGGACCGCTAAATCCGGATGGAACACGTTTCCGGAAGGCATCCCAGTCTTGCAGTATTGCAATCCCACAGTACCGCTGACGTCCTCCATGCCGATGACATATTCACCGCTGCCACCCTCGTAATGGCCGCGCTGCTCACCGTACATGAAAAAGAGATTGCTGTCGGCGGCGGTGAGGATTAACTGGAAGGTGTGGGTGCTGTCGGCCTGGCCGGGGTCCGGGTAGAACTCCGCAACATTTATCCAGGAGACCACGAAGGTGTCTGCGTCGTTGGACCAATACCAGCACTCCGGATCACCACGAGTGAAGTCGATGTCACCCGCCAGGGGACAGACCAGGTTGTTCGGCCTGGCCTCGCTGGGAAGAGTGGAAAAGGGGTGGGCGTAGTTATCACGGTCGGTGAAGGAGACATAACCGTTGGAGCCAATAATGACCTCGTCGGCGGTGTACCAATAATAGGGGAAATCGAAGCCGATGGCGTAGGGACCGCAGTTGTTGTCGTCCCCCAGCAAGGAGGTCACCTCCACTGCCCCGGGCTTGGTGGTAATGTCAATCCATTGATACTCCGGACCGCCGACGGTATCGCTGTCGATCCACCAGTAGCCGAAGGCATCGGGACCGCCTCCCCCGGTTACAAAGGAACCTGACCCTGACTCTCCAACCAGACTTGCCGCCCGGAGCGAGACCGCCGATAAGAATAGAAACGCCAAGCTGATTACTAACACATGCTTTCTCATAATCCTACCTCTTAAAATAGCTCTTTTTGAAGGTTTTTTGAGGTTTGAGTTCAACGGTTTAGATCGGTGGCATCACCTCCCCGACTCTGAGAATTTCTGACGTTACCCTAAAAGCTCAGCTCATCAGGCCAAATATCATCGAAGCAAGTTAAGAATCATAGACGTAACGAACATCGCCTGAAGTTCCACCCTTTAAGATAACACCCAATTCGCAAAAGTCAACACCTTTGGGGCAAATTTTTATTTGATGCCAACGGGGGCCAAAACCGAGGTACTCTTAGAGGGGTCAAAAAGAGGGAACAAAAAAGGCAGGGAGAACCCTGCCTTTGATTACTATACCGCCTCTGCGTTGGTCAGCGCCACTTCTTCCAATTCCTTCTGACAGCGGGCTTCACGATCTTATAGCGCCCTTCCCCAACGCGCCAGGTGAAGACATACTTGCAGGGGGAATTCTTGCGGTTCTTCTCCCCGGTGGCCAAGACCGAACCGATGTAATCTTTGGAGTGCTTTCTCCCGTAACGGTTCCACAGCATCCGCGGGGTGACCACCTTACCAACACCATAGTCGTGCAGGATCCTCTCACGCAGGGTGGGATACTGCTTTTTCTTTTTAGGCATATCCACCTCCTTTTTTTTACGCTTTTCGGTCAAAATATCCAGAGCTTTAGAAATTCAAGCCAATTTCTTTGCGGAAAACTGCCCGGCGTGGACCCTGAGGGCTGAATGGTAGACTGTCCCCCTCTCCCGAATGTATGATTCCCTATGACTTTTTGCTATTAACCGCTCGGGTCAGTTCTCGGGACCTGTGAAAGCGAAGACATCCACGGTTATGCTCTGCCTCTCATCGAGTTTCAAAAGAGCGGTGTGGGGAATCACGATCCCGAAATCTGAAAGCAGGATGTCGAATCTTGCGATAAGGTGGAGAAGGTCACCTGGCTGTCGTGCTCGAGTCACCTCGCTCTCCCTGACATACGTGAGCCGAAGGGAGACCTTGACAGGTCTCTCGATCCCGTGGAGAAAGAATACTCCGGAGATAACCAGCTCAAATTCCCTCTGGTCGACCAGCCTCCTGCTGCCGGTTTTGGTTATCCCCTCCAGCTTGAAGGTGGCTTTGGGGAAGCTGTCGACCTCCAAGAACTCCTCCCGCATCTTTCTATCTCGAGCCTCAATTCCGGTTTTGAGAGATCTCAAGTCGACCTCTATGTAGCAATCGGGGGAATCGAGAATGTCGTCGGGGTTGACTTCGATATAACCACCAACCTGGTTGGTTATCCCGACGATGGTCTCCAGGGTGGCACGGGAGGTGAATTCCACCAGGTTGCGACCGTAAACATCGTCCACGATGAATCTCTCAGCTCGGGCCCCGGTCACGGCAAGAAGGCCAAGCAGGAAAAACGCCTCCAACAACCGGAGAGAATTCATCGATCTCTTTTTGGTCCCTTGGGGATTCACTTTGTGTTCGCTGGGATCACAAAAAACGTGGCTTTACCACACCCCGGGATGGTCCTGTCGCCGTGAGCTCCCAGAGCAGTCCTACCAGCGAACGTTCCTCCTCCGCCAGCATTGTGAGCAGGTGTTTGAGCTCCCGGTCGTCGGTCCTTTTGGAGAGCTCCTGGTAGTAGTGGCGTATCTTCTCTTCAACTCCAATCACCGCCGCGAGGCGCGCCTCAATCTCCCCGGTGGTGTCGATCTCACCAAAGGAGACCGCCCCCTTCGGTGGCAGACCCTCCGGTTTCTCAAGGGTGACCATCACATACAGTCCTTCGAGGGTCGCCTTATGTTTGGTCTTCAAATGGGTAATTCTTCTCAGCTTCTGCCTCTGCTCCTCGGAGCTAACCACTTCCAATAGCTCCGCGTAGAACCTCAGAGCCTCGCTCGCGGTTACAATCGCAGATTTGAGCAGTTCCTCAATTCTGACATTGTCTATCTCGAGGCCGGAGTTGTTCATGGTAAGAGTTCGCCTCTTGGATACTTCTTCATTCCCACTCTATCAGCATAAAGGGGAGACATCTCTAAAAGCCTCTCGACAATCGGCGGCATGATCTCCACAAGGTAGTTGATCTGTTCCTCACTGTTATCCTTTCCCAAGCTGAAAGTCAACGAACCGGCGCAGAACTCCGGAGGCACACCAACCGCAGTCAAGACATGAGAGGCGCTAAGGTCGGTCTCGTCTCTGCCTTTCAGGTTCGAAGAGCAGGCGGAACCGCTCGCGGCCATCACCCCTTTGAGATTCAGCATCAGAAGAAGGGATTCCCCCTCCACATATTCGACCCACAAACTTACGTGCCCGGGGAGACGCTTTTCGGGATGCCCGGTAAAATGCAAGAACTCAACCGAGTTCTCCAAACCCTCCTTTAGCCTCTTAGCCAGACTCCTGAGATGCTTGTTTCGGAACTCCATCTCACTTTGGGCTAATCGGGAGGCCTTCCCGAAGCCGACTATGGCTGGAAGATTCTCGGTCCCGGGACGAATCCCGTTTTCCTGAAAGCCTCCCTGAAAAAGAGGTGAGAGCTTTGTGCCCTCCTTCAGGTAGAGAGCGCCCACGCCCTTGGGACCGTAGAAATTGTGCGCCGACAGGGTCAGAGCATCAATCTTCAAATCGTCAACATCGACCGGGATTATCCCGGCGGCACAGGCGGCATCGGTGTGGAAATAGACACCATGCTCCTTAGCAATTCCGGTCAACACTCTAATCGGCTCGATGGTCCCGATCTCCGGATTGGCGAGCATGACTGAGACCAGGCAGGATTCCGTTTTCAGCCTCCTTCTGAGCTCGTCGGGGTCAACTAGGCCCTGTTGGTCAACCTTGAGGAAGCTCACCTCGTAACCCTCCCGCTCTAGGCTGTAAGCCAGATTGATGACGGAATAGTGCTCGATCTCAGAGAAGATGAGGTGGTTACCTTTGTCTCGGTTGGCTTGCAAAAAGCCTCTTATGGCCAGATTGTTGCTCTCGGTGGCGCCGGAGGTGAAGATTATCTCCTGAGGGTTGGCGGAGATCAAGCTGGCCACCTCTCCGCGTGCCTCCTCCAGGGCTCTGCCGGCTATCACCCCGGCCTCATGGATGTGCGAGGAGGGGTTGCCGAACCTCTCGGTAAAATAGGGGAGCATCACCTCCACAACCCGGGGGTCGACAGGAGTGGTAGAGACGTGGTCGAAGAATATTTTTTTCTGTTTCTCCTCAGTCATAGAGAATCGCCAACTGAGCTTGAAATGAGCAACGGATCGGGTCTGTCTTTCTGTCTTTACCTATCGGAATTGCTCTCTT
>Ga0209986_10003700_pt1 | contig 13292 bp, 21 predicted proteins | sample BlataG_FD_183168 | JGI IMG/M metagenome (GOLD analysis project Ga0209986, IMG submission 183168) | Deep subsurface microbial communities from Black Sea to uncover new lineages of life (NeLLi) - Black_00105 metaG (SPAdes) (version 2) | ecosystem: Environmental > Aquatic > Marine > Oceanic >...
GATCTCAGCAGCTATCGTCGCCATGTCTGAAGCCCAATCTCTGTTGGTTTCAACGAACATCATCTGGAGAGCTAGTTTGCCTTTGTACTCGCCCTTGAAGCGTCTTAGGGCTTCTATTATCTCGTCAAAGTGCGTGCCGGGGACCGGTCTGTTGATTAAGGTCAGTAGTTCCTCATTTGGTATGTCTAGTTTTGCCACTACGACATCAGCCTTGGCGAGTTCGCTCCGCACACGCTCTTGGGGCATTAGGGATGAATTCGTTAACACTGCCACCGGGAGGGGTAGGGCTGACTTCACTACCTCTATGGCCTCCCCCAGGTTGGAAGCTAGAGTTGGCTCTCCTGTGCCGGAGAACGTGGCGTAGTCAGCCTCCACATTTACGGTCGATTCTAGCTCTCTGGCCAGTTGGGCTAGGCTTACAAACTCCCGTCGTTCACTCAGGAGATGGACAGTCCTTCCAAGTTGGCAATAGATGCAATTAAAGGAACACGTCTTGCCTTTGACGGACAAGAGGTCTACGCCCAGCGACTTGCCTAGCCGCCAAGAACCAACGGGTCCGTAAATGATCGACATCGCAACGCTTGGCTCTCACATCCTACCGGCTCTATCAGCTTCAACCGTCCGCTATAGCAGTGCTCCCGGTTTACCGCTCTCATGGCTCTTTCCTCAAGCAAATCTGCAGGCTCCTCACGTCTCCTACCCCTTTCAAGCTGGAGACCATGCCGATAAGGACATTAGTCATGATATTCTTGGGGAAAGTGGTCAGTGTTATGGGGATATTATTCACATAGATAGAGATACGCTCTTGTTGAGGTTTTATGAAGCCCTTTTCCAAGAGGTCAGCTATTCCTTTAGTATCCTGCAAGGAGAACTGTCTGGCTTTGGTTGCAAGTGGCTCATCAGTCACTATGGCTATGCGTTTCCTGATGGTGCTAAGTGGTGCTCCAACCTCCTTGCGGTGAACTTCTATCTTGGGCGCGCTGCTCCGCTTAAACCCTTCAGCGAGGATGATGTCATGATCATCACCAAAGAGGCGGACTATCTCATCAAGACTGACATCCTGTTTCACAGGCTTGATGAACACCAAATTGCCGGGCGAACTGACAGCCGTGGCTTCGCTCCCGGCCTGGATGTGGCGCCAGCTGTCCTTGCCCGGCTTGTCGAGAGTGAATCTGCGGGGCGCGTGCTTCGCTGTGGCTACTCGGTAACCCCTCGACTTTAACTCCAAGATCAGTCTTTCTATGAGGGTTGTCTTTCCCGATTTTGATTTGCCTACAATTGAAACTACGGGTGGCATTTCTCTCTTCCTCTCCCTTCCAATTGTGTTTCTTTGGCTCAGTCCTTCCTGGCTACAATCACTGTGAACCCGGCGTTAGGAGAAAAACCCTGCTGTGGCAACTCCATATGCTCCACCTTGTCAGGCTCCTGAAACAGAGTTGAGACAACCTTTTCAGTTGAAAAGCCAGTCCGCGTTAGGTATGTCTCAAGTTCTGCGTAGCTGTAAAAGGTGGCATGCTTGTAGAAATGGTGTCCGGCCTCCTTCTTCATCTCATAGGATTGCCCCCAAGGGCTTTCTCGTAGCAGCAAGCCAAACACTATCGTTCCGCCCTTCCTAAGGAGACGATTAGCTTCCGTTATGACCTTCAAGGATGAGTCCACAAAGCACAGCGTGGCAATGAGAAACACTGCCCCAAAGATATTGCTCTTAAAGGGAATTGCCTCTCCTCTGCCAAGAAAGGTATTTACGCCTCGATTTCTCGCCATCTTCAGAAGCTCAATTGACGGATCTAGCCCGTTCTCTATGCGTAGGGCTTGGGCAAAACGGCCGCTACCGACTCCGATTTCGAGCCAGGGTTTTGGCAGCAGAGGCAAGACTTCCTCAAAGGCTTGAGTCTCTATAGCAAAGACAAGTTTCCCTTTATGTTGGAACCAGGAATCATATTCCGAAGCCATGGAATCGAACGCAGAAGTTCTTAACTTCGTCATCTCCTGTAAGCTTTTTTCCACGGCTCTCTTTTTAACGCTAGGTAGTCTCGAATTGCTGCTTGAAGGGTGTCTGCAGCCAGGAGGGCACAGTGAAGGCTGTCCTCAGGCAGCCCCCCTAGATTTCCTAAGATCTCGGTTTGATTGATAGCCAGAGCGCGGGCGACATTCCTGGACTTAACCATTTCTGTTACCATGCTGCCACAGGCGATACTGGTGCCGCAACCGTCTGTCCAAAAAGCAGCATCTGCCACCTTGCCGTCCTTCACCTTAAGCCATATCTCCATGGTATCCCCACAGGGACCGGTAACGGAACCAAAACCGTCAGCACTGGCGATGCTGCCTGCATTTCGAGGGTTCATAGCATGGTCGATAGCCGTTTCGGTGTACACCTGTTTCATCTGAGCCATTACCTCGTTTTGGAGTTCATCAAATTCCGTGGCCATCCTTGGTCTCTCTACTGGCTTTTGTTATCCGTTTTGTTTTTTCTTCCAAGAGGCAAGGCCTGGGTGAAATTCCGACTCAGTATATCGAAGACGTCGGAGCTATATCGTTCAATCTCGCCTTTGTCGCAAAGCTCAGCCAGCTTTGGGTCGATAGGTATCTGCGCTAGAAGCGGTGCGCCGGCTGCCTTTGCCATCTCATCGCCTCTGCTCTTACCAAAGAGCTCCAGCCTTTTCCCGGTATCAGGCAGAGTGAAGTAGCTCATATTTTCCACCACCCCTATAATGGGGACACTCATCTGTCGAGTCATGTTCACCGCTTTCCTTACCACCATTGCCGCCAGCTCTTGGGGGCTGAACACTATGACCACCCCTGACACCGGCAGAGATTGCATTACGGTCAATGGAGCGTCGGCCGTCCCTGGTGGCAGGTCGACTATAAGGCAGTCAAGCTTGCCCCAGAGCATATCTTCCCAGAATTGCTGGATGGCCTTGCCAATCAGAGGGCCACGCCAGATAACCGCGTCGTCCTCATGCTCCAGAACAAGGTTGATGGACATAACAGCGATGCCCATTTTGGTCAAAACCGGCATCATACCAGTATCACTGCCACTGGGGCGCGCACCGCTTAAGCCGAACACCTTGGGAATGCTGGGGCCGGTGATGTCAGCGTCGAGGATGCCCACCTCCTTCCCCTGGCGGGCAAGTGCAATGCCGAGAAGTGCCGCCACGAGAGATTTGCCTACGCCACCCTTGCCGCTCATCACGGCAACCACCGTGCCCACCTCGTTTACTTCCTTCGGCTTGGCCTCCGTGAACGCGACGTTTACCTGCTCAATGCCGGGCAGCGACCCAGTGCCCTCGCTGATCTTTGACTTCAGCCAGTCCTGGGTACCGGGATTCAAAGCGGTTGAGGCAAGAGTAATGTCCACCTTTTGGTCAGATACCGCGATTTCACGGACCAGATTCAGTGCCACCAGGCTGCGCATGGCACCTGGAACCAATACTTCTTTCAAACTCTCTCTTATCTGCTCTTCTGTTGGCATAGACCTCTTCTCCTAGCATTCCTTGTCTCAGTGGTCACATATATTGTCGCCTGTAGCCAATTTGCCGGCTATGCAGTCCAGAATTGCCTTCTCGGGGTCGTCTTGTAAAGTACCAACGACAACCTGGATTTGATTCTCTCTGAACAGACTCTGTGCTCGGGACCCCATGCCACCGGCTATGATGACAGAGACCCCCTCATCTGCCAGCCACACCGGAAGCAACCCGGGCTGGTGTCCGGGAGAAGCGAGGACTTCCTTTCTTAGAATCTCTTTCTTCCCCTCGTCAACATCGAACAAGATGAACTGGTCACAATGACCGAAGTGGACAGCTATCTTACCATCCGTCACTGGAACTGCATACCTCATTTGTGTCCTCCTTGGTTCAGTTTAGCTATGTTTCAATCGACTTTAGTCTCTACGGCAGGCGCCCCCGGTCGAGCACGGCGGTGCTTCGCAACGCTCTGCCCTGCCGCAACATGTAGTGCCAGGTGCTCTGGCCTCAGTTCTCACCAGGTAAGAAGCAGAGATGAGCTTCTCCAGGTCCTGACCCCCACAGGCGGGGCATTTCAGCTTGTCTTGGTGAGGGCTCCGAACCAATATCTCCGATACCATTCCACACTGGGTGCACTTGAAATCATGAAGCGGCACTGCCGTTCTCCTTCTGGCTTTCGTCTAGTCTGTCTTTAGCTCGTACCTGGGTTGTCCTTCAGACAAGTGTATTGTCAACTTGACTTCCTTACCGTCGGCAAGATGTTTTTCGGACTCATCGCGCAGTTTTACCAGCTCTGGCGATGTCAGTAAAGATATAAGAGCCTCAAATCTTCCCTCAAGCTCTTTCTTCCCCTCTTCTCCCTTGAGGAGCTCTCTGAGGCAGTTTCCATATTCCTGTTCAGCCAGGCATTTAATGCATTTTCCCGGTATCTCCACGGTTGAGTATCCGGGCTTAAGCTCTATCTTGTCCATCTCTTCTACCTCCTGTGTCAACCCTCACCCCATGGAGCGGTTGCAAGAAAACATGAACTCCGCGCTACAAGCTCTATATTCTACAGGTTTCAGTCGCAGGTTGAAAGCGGCCCGCCGAACAAGGGCGACAGAACCTTGGCTTAACCCTGCGGTTCTGAAGCTCGTCTTTATTCTCTGTTTGATGTGTTATGTGCCCGTGGTTCTAGAAATTACCTCCCAAAGTGTCCTCACTTCCTGAGCAACTTCGTTCTGTGAATACTCTATCACTGGCAGACCTTGAATCAGGGCCTCGGTAACCACATTATCAAAGGGGATCTTGGCCGCCACTTCTACTCCCTGGTCAAAACAATAGCTCTCAATCTGCCGAGTGTTCTCCTCGTTAATGTCATACTTATTTATGCACACCACGGCGGGGATACCAAAATGGTCACACGTGCCCAGGACTCGCTCCAAGTCATGTATCCCCGATAGCGTAGGCTCAGTAACGAGCAAAGCCAGATTGGCTCCGGATAGGGACGAGATGACGGGGCAGCCAATACCCGGTGGACCATCGGTGATAATGTAATCGAACCCCTGCTTTTCAGCAATCTGCTTGGCCTGTTGCCGCACCAGTGCCACTAGCTTGCCCGAGTTCTCCTGGGCGATTCCTAGTCTCGCATGAACTAGGGGGCCGTGCCGTGTTTCAGAGATGAACCAGTGCCCGGCGAGGTTTTCCTGCATGGCAATGGCCTCAGCAGGGCATACGTGGTAGCAGAAGCCACAGCCCTCGCATGAGACAGGGTCCACCCTGAAATCTTGAATAGCCTCGAAGCGGCACACTTCCTGACAAAGCCCGCATTCGGTACACTTATCCTCATCAATGACCGCCACCTGTCCGCTCCAGAACGCACTCTCCTCTTTCGTTGAGGGATTCAGCAACAGGTGAAGGTCAGCAGCATCTACGTCGCAATCGGCCAGCACCTTATCTCGAGCTAAAGCAGCAAAAGACCCGACTATTGTTGTCTTGCCAGTTCCACCTTTGCCGCTTAGTACTACGATTTCTTTCATTCAGTCCTCAGTATTATCCTGTTCCTTTGGCCATTCACCTTTTGGTCGAGTGTAGATTCTGTAAATGGCCTCGTTGGCTGCTGTGTAACATTCGGTGCAGCCTGTGCACTCTTCAGGTTTCACTTCCTCAAGATACACCTCAATTCCCAGTTCCTGATACATCTCCAGGGTTCTCTTGAGATGGATGCCCCCACTGACTGACGCCAACTTCCAGCCCCCGGGTTCTGGCTGATGTTCGACCTCAACTGGCTTGTCCATCTCCCACGGCCCTGATTTTGGCATGAAGCTCAAGAAACTGATTCCTCCATTTCGGAACACCCTCCACCAAGGGGATTCCTCTCGAGTATTGACTGGCAATCTCGGTATCAAGTGGGATCGTAAGCAGGACGGGGATACCTTCTCTATGGCAATACTCGTCCACCTCTCCATTCCCCAGCCCCGTGCGGTTTATTACGACACCGCAGGCGATTCCGAGTTTTCGTACTACCTCCACTGCCAGGACAAGGTCATTAAGGCCGAAGGGCGTCGGTTCAGTCACCAAAAGGCAGAAATCGCTCCCTTTGATTGACTCTACAACAGGGCAGGAGGTTCCTGGCGAAACGTCGATGATAACCATCTTTTCCGGATTGATGTGTTCCTTTACTCTCCGAATGATTGGCGGTGCCATGGCTTCTCCGACATTGAGAAGGCCCTGGACGAATTCTATCCCGTTGGCACTGCCTGTCTCGACAATTCCTATTTCTTTGTCGTCCTCTGAAATAGCAGCCTCGGGACACAAATAGGTGCAAGCTCCGCAGCCGTGACAAAGCTCAGGGAAGACGAGCACCTTTCGGTTTATTACGGCGATGGCATTATAGGCACAGACCTCGGCACACTTACCACAATAGGTGCATTTAGCTTCATCCACCCTGGGAATCGGAACGCAGACCTTTTCTTGATAGCTGAAATCTGGCTTGATGAAGATATGGGCGTTCGGTTCTTCCACATCGCAATCGAGAAGCTGTACCTTGTTTTCTTCTTTTAGCGAAAGAGCAAGACTGGTAGCTACGAGGGTCTTGCCTGTCCCGCCTTTGCCGCTAGCAATGGATATTATCATTCTATCCTCTCGCCATCTTTGCGCCACACTTGGGGCAGCTCAGATTGTAGCACGGAGCCCCTGTCTGATGAGGCATTCTGGTGCCGCAATTGGGACAGATACACTCCCCACTGGGCCCGGCCCCGGGTCGTGTTCCTCCCATTCTACCGCTACCACCTCTCCCCATACCTCTGCCTGTCCCACGGCCACTCCCCCAAGGGGGGCCAGTGCCATCTCCTCTAGGCATGATGCACCTCCTGGAAAGTCTTTTCAGTATGTTGCGCTGAGCTATATGCGCTAAGGCACCAAACTGGTGCCGATTCTTAGACCGCTCAGGTAGGGCCGACGCAACTTGACCCGGATAACTCGCTGCCTCCTTGACTCCGACCGAAGAAGGAGGAGATTAGCCTTTTGAGGTTGTCTGCGTTGCATTTGGGGCACTTCAACTGCGACCCATCTTCTCCGATAGACTGGCGAACCGTCAGTTTCTCGCCACACTGGGTGCACTGGTATTCATATATTGGCATAGCAGGTCCTCTTACTTATTTTTCTTCTCAAGCTCCTCAATTCGCCGTTGTATCTCGGTTAACTGTTGCGCCAGCATCTGTGATTGTCCTTTAAGTGCCTCAAGGTCCTGCTCTGGACTCATAGGTTGAGGCGGCGGGGTAGCCATGGGCATCATGCCACCACCCATTCCCATGCCGCGTCCCATGCCCATACCACGGCCCATGCCCATACCACGGCCGCTGCCTCCGCCCATGCCTGTGCCCATTCCACCACCCATGCCGAAGTGGGCAGTTACACTAGGTTGAGACATTGCCTGAAACCGGCCGCTTTTGTAGGCTTCAATAGCATCACGCAGTTTTCCTGATACCCCGGTGATTACCTGAATCCCTGCCGCCGACAGCGTTTGATAAGCATTTGGGCCACAATTGCCGGTAAGCACCACTTCCGCTCCTTTGCTGGCAATCGTCTGGCCAGAGGAAATCCCAGCTCCGCCCCCAGCCATGGCACTCGAATTTTCGACAGCTTCAAATGCCATCGTCTCAGGGTCAACGATAATAAAGTATTGGCATCTACCAAAACGTGGGTCTACCTCAGCGTCAAGGCTGGGGCCTGTCGCCGATATTGCAACTTTCATAACTTACTCCTTTTGGCTGTTAACCATGCAATTAGTGTTTAGGTCTTACTTCCAAGCTGCTGGATCCTGGCCTCTATTTGTTGTAGTTGTTCCTTCATAGCTTGAGCCTGCTTCTGAAGGAAATCAAGCTCCTGCTCTCGGCTCATTTGCGGGGGATAAGACATCGCCCCTGTAACTCCAGGCCATTGGCCAACCATAGCATAAGGTGGTACTTGCGTGGAACCATACCATCTCCCCAGCCCCCCTGGGCTGCAGAAACCTCTTCCTCCCCCTGTCATTGGACCCATTCCCCGAGGGCCGGTGCCGTCAAATCCTGGCATAACTCACCTCCTTTATTTCGCCGCTGATGTGCGCTGCTTATTCGTCAGCGTCTCGCATAGTAGTCTCTTACTCTTGACTCTCCAGATCATGCACTCTGGCCTCTATTTGCTCAAGCTGCCCTCTTATCGCTTCTGCCTGGCTGGTTAGGAAGTCAAGCTCCTGTTCTGCAGTCATTTGCGGTGCAAGGGGTGCAGTTCCAGGGTAGGGTGGTTCTCCCGCATAGTATGGATATGGGCTCTGCCAAGTGCTGAACTCGGGACCGATAGCGAAGGGGGGTTGTGCATAGGGCGATCCGGTAGGCGCCCAGGCGGCTCCGCTAAGGAAATAGCCGCACCTTGGCAGTCCTCCTCTACCTCGACCGATGAAGGGCCAGGGTGGGGAGCTGCCGCGAAATCCGAATCCCATACCGCCTCGGAATCCAAATCCCATTCCTCTTCCGTTGGGCATTTCTCACCTCCTATTTCTTGAGTTCTTCCAATCTCTTCTTGATACCATCCAACTCTGTTTCTAGTATCCTCGCCTGTTCTTCAAGCATAGCAGTCTCTTGGTCCTTAGGCAAGGGAGCCCATGGCCAGGTATATGGGGTCATCCCCCAGTACCTGGGCATCCATCTCCAAGGACGCCAATGTGGGTACCAAGGCCACATTTTTACCTCCTTTTCCGTTGCTTATTACGCTCGCCTATCTTGGCTGAAGGCCGCTAGGCGAGGCGGGCGAGCTTGTGTATCCCGGTCAATATCCCGGATAGCCGTAGGGTGGCACGTAGCCTGGAGTGTAATACGGGTAACGGTAGCCCCTGTAAGGGATGGTGGGGCCATATCCGGCGGCGAAGGGATAGGCATATGGACCTCTCCAACCCCTGCCTCGCCCTCTGCCCATTCCCCATCCCATGCGCATACCCATACCGCGCCGCATGCCTCCTCCCAGCATGGGGTTAGCGAATCCCGGAGCGCCGAAACCGGCGCAAAAACCGGCTCCTCTTCCCGTCATCGATCCCATTCCCCTGGGTCCAGTTCCATCTCCAAAGGGCATATTAGTCACCTCCTTCCCGCTACTTGCTGTTTAGTTTCACCTTCATTTTCACTACTCGACAGCTGTCTCTGACATTTCGGGCAATAACCTATCAAGCGTACCTCGGTGTCAACTATGTCAAAGCCACTGTCGTTGCTAATCTTGGTTCTCAGCCGCTTTGCTGATGGACAGTGAAACTCAAATACGTCGCCGCAGCCAACGCAAACGAGATGCTGATGGTGCCTTCGCGTTTTGGGCTCATAGTAGCGACGCCCATCGGTAAACTGGTGCTCATCCACTATACCCAGTTGCTTGAATAGACTCAGGTTCCGATAGACGGTGGACAGGCTCAGGCGTGGCTGTCTTTCTCGGGCACGCTCGTATAGCTCACTGGCATCCACGTGGCCATGGAACTCGCGGATTAGACGCAGCAACAGCTCGCGCTGGGCTGTAGACCGTTGCCCGGGCTTTCCATTCGGGTAGCTCGTTGCCGTTCTCATGTCTTTTTATTGCTCCGGTCTCTCTCCATAGTCAGAAGTTGGATTTCCCTGATCTGACGCAAGGTTGCCCCCTGGCTGACGTGTCGCAGTACCGTGTCGGTGTCCGCCACCCTGGTGCCCGAGACAGCATTTACCCCGTAGTCAAAGAGGATGGGCGAAAGCGGCGTTGTAGCCCCCAGAACCACGACATATGCCTTGGGGCTACACAGCCCCAGCAAGTGGTCAATTGTGTGGTTGATAAAGGCGCTTCCGGTTATGCCGACCACATCAGCTTGGGGTATCAGGCTCTCCGCCTCAGTTTCAGCAATATCTCCCTCTTGTGGATGCCTCTCGATACCCCATAGGCATCTTGCCGCTTCACGCAATTTGTTTACAAAGGGAAAATGTCCAATCAGGGCTACTTCCTTGCCTTTCCCTTCCTGGGCGAGGAGATCGCCCCCGTTCGTGTCAACACAGCGCTGTCTGTCAACATCCAGAAGCGAATTGATCGTTGCCATACCAATGGCGGCCTCAAAAAGATTCGATGACTGAGCCATTTGGGCTAGTTCTGATGCTTCCTTCTGCATCAGGTATCCAGCATCGTTCACCGGAGCTCTGTTATGGTGATACCCTGGGTCATGAGGGGTTGCTGCTAAGCCACAGTTTCGGGTCAGCGCCGCTGTCTGAAACGGACCCTGGCGCACATCCTTTACGGCAGTGTCCAGGTTCAGTGTAGATATCAGATCGCTGATCAACTCCATTCACGTACTCCGGCCTTATCCTGTCGGCAGTTTGGCACTCTCACCAGCCGCGCCTACCTCTGCGGTGCCCTCTGCCCCAACCTCTGTTGCCCAAACCGCACCCTGGGGGTTGGATAGGCATGATGTTTGGGCTTTTGCAGGTCGGGCAGGGTTGGGGAGGCCCAGCTATCATAGCCTCAAAAGGAACTTCCCACTCGTGTCCATCTGGGCATCTGAAGCGGCGCATTGCCATTTCGAAATTGCCGCCGTTTATTCTTATTGCTTTACCGTTGAGCAAAGCGTCAGCCAGCTTGTTTCTTGCTGAACCGAGCACTCGGTGAAAGGTAGGTCGGGAGATACTCATTCTTTCAGCACAGTCTTCCTGCTCCAGCCCTTCCAGGTCCTTGAGCCGAATGGCTTCGGCTTCCTCTATAGAGAGACACACCTCTTGAAGGACCGCCATAGGAGTTCCCGCAGGCTTGAAATAAGTCACTTCTGGTGCGAAAGCAACTCGACGTGACTTGGTTGGTCTGCCGACGTTACCTCTATGTTCGGGCTGCCCAATTACTGACATATGTTCATAATTATACTAACATACGGAGTCCGTTCTGTCAAATGCTCTGCTCAAGTTTGCTTGGCTCCAACCTGCGTCTGTATGGTCTAGTTCGGGGAGGTGGGTTTGGGTGGAATGCGTTGCGGGTTTAGAGATGCTCCTGCTTCCCGCCGCACCTAGCTGGGACATACTGTGTGGCACTATTTGTCCAAACGGGCTATAATTGTGGGGGAATTTTAGAAAGGAGGTTGCTATATGGCTTACGAGACCTTGATTGTTGAACGGGAGGAGAACGTCGGAATAATCACGCTGAACCGGCCGCCAGCGAACCCGATTAACCTTGCCGTTCTAAACGAACTCGACGAAGCCGTAACCGAGCTGGAGCAGGACAAAGCGATAAGAGCGCTAATCATCACTGGTGCCGGTGAAAAAGGGTTTTCCGCGGGCTTCGACGTGAAGACGGCTGGGACGCCGGAGGCGGAGAAAACTCCCGCTAGAGGCCACGAAGTGTTCAGGAGAATCGAGAAGTGTTCTAAGCCGGTAATCGCAGCAATGAATGGCTTTGCTCTCGGTGGAGGCTGTGAACTGTCGATGTCTTGCCACTTCAGGATAATGGTAGATTCCGAGCGAGCGGTGGTTGGCCAGCCTGAGATTGACCTGGGCATCATTCCTGGCTGGGGTGGAACCCAGAGGTTGCCTAGATTGGTGGGGAAAACGAAGGCGCTTGAGATGCTTATTCTCGGGACAAGAATCAGGGCTCCCGAAGCCCAGAGTATCGGACTGATTACTAAGGTGTCTCAACCAGGGGAGTTGATGGATGATGCCAAGGAGTTCGCCAGAACGCTGGCCAAGAAAGCACCGGTTGCGGTAAGGATAATTCTGGATGCGGTGACTCGGGGGCTGGAGGCAACACTGGACGAGGGTCTGAAGATCGAACTGGAAGGCTCTCTACAGGTAGGAAAAACGAAGGATGCTATGGAAGGAATGATGGCGTTTGTCCAGAAGCGTGAACCAGATTTCAAAGGAGAGTAGTCTTCTCAGGCTGAGAAATCATTAAACCGAAAGGAGAGCATGAGATGAAAGTAGATGACATCAAGAAAGTAGTGGTGATGGGAGCAGGCGACATGGGCCACGGAATTGCCGAGGTAGCACTGCTTGCTGGCCTGAAGGTTGCAATGAGAGATATTGAACAGAGATTCGTCGACAGGGGTCTTCAGAGAATCACGGAGAGCCTGGCAAAACTCACGGAGAAGCAAAGGATCACGGAAGACAATAGAAAGGCGATGCTCGGGAGCATTGAAACCTTTGTCGACGTTGGAGAGGCTGTCAGGGATGCGGATTTCGTTATTGAAGCCGCCCCCGAAATCATGGATATCAAGAAGCAGCTTTTTCAGGAGCTCGACAAATCAGCGCCCAAACACGCAGTGCTCGCCTCAAACACGTCCAATATGAGTATAACCGAGATAGCGGGAGTGACTAGCAGGCCGGAGCAGGTCGTTGGGATGCATTTCTTTAACCCTGCCGTTCTAATGAACCTTGTGGAGGTGATAAAGGGGGATAAGACGAGTGAAGAGACGATGCAGTTGACCTATGACCTGGTGAACAAAATGAACAAGGTTCCGGTCAGGGTGGAGAAGGACTCCCCTGGTTTCATCTATAATAGGGTCAACGCGCCAAATTCAATTCTACTCGGCGCCATAGTGGAGAGGGGGATGGCCGCTCCCGAGGAAATCGACGCTAAGATGAAGAAAATGGGCATGCCTATGGGGCCGTATGAGCTGATGGATTATGTGGGGTTGGATGTTGCCTATCACAGCGCGCTGTACCTTGTTGAGAGCCTCTCGCCCGAGTACACGCCTCCCAAATGGCTCAAGGACAAGGTTGACTCAGGAGACCTGGGTAAGAAGACAGGAAAAGGAGTCTATGACTGGTCTGCAGGGAGGCCAACCATAGACATGGGCAAGGCCAAGGAAGACTTCGATCCAACTGACATGATTGCCATACAGGTCAATGAAGCGACGAAGCTGTTGGAGGCGGGGGTGGCCAAGAGCGCGGAGGATATTGATAAGGCGATGGTCAACGGAGGGGGAGGAGGAATTGGGCCCTTCCAACTGGCTAAGGGAATAGGATTTGACAAGCTAGCCAAGCGATGCGAGGAGCTCGCTAAAGAATACGGCGTGGAGTCATTCAAGCCAACTGGGACATTGAAGAAAGGGAGCATCTGAAGACGGTCGCGAGGGAACTCAATTAGACAATTCCGCTGTGCCGTCCTTTCTGCGAATGTGAAGTGTCGAGTTCGATGCTGAAGCGGCGTGGGGCGAGTTGGGATTGCGCTTAACACAATAGCCGCGGTCCGAGAATCAGGGGGGGGCCTGGGCCGTGAAGGAGTTTGACGATCTTTCACGGCTTTGGCCCTTTCTTCCGTTTCTAGCTCTTTGTTGATAGGAGCTTTTTTGACATGGTGAAGCACAGGATGCCTACAATGAGGAGT
>Ga0209986_10003701_pt1 | contig 13290 bp, 14 predicted proteins | sample BlataG_FD_183168 | JGI IMG/M metagenome (GOLD analysis project Ga0209986, IMG submission 183168) | Deep subsurface microbial communities from Black Sea to uncover new lineages of life (NeLLi) - Black_00105 metaG (SPAdes) (version 2) | ecosystem: Environmental > Aquatic > Marine > Oceanic >...
AATGGTATCTGGAATCGGGGCAGGGCATGGGCGCTACGCTGAGAATCGCCTCCGAAAAGGGGACATATACCCTTACCGATCGCGCCACCTACCTGTTTAACAGTGATACGTTGGATCTGGACATTCTGGCAGAAGGAGACCCGGTTTTGCTGAACGTCTATCATGTCATGATCGTCAATCCGGAGAAGTGGGACCATGTTAACAATGAGGGCGGGCGCGCCTTTGCGGATTACCTGATATCGCCAGAAGTGCAGGCGCTGATCGCGGAGTACGGTGTGGAGGAGTTCGGTCAGCCGTTGTTCTTTCCGGACGCGGAAAAGACAGACGCTGATCTTGGTCTGGAGTAAGCTAAATATACAGTGGAATTAATTTGGGAAGGAATCAGACAGGCTTTTTACCTGCTTTTTAGCGGTGACCCCGAAGTATGGGCTATCACCTTGCTTTCGTTGAAGGTCTCCGGCTTGGCGACCATCCTCAGCCTGTTCATCGGACTGCCGCTTGGCACCTGGTTGGCTCTGGGGAAGTTCACAGGTCGTGGCTTCTCCATCAGCCTGATCAACACCGGTATGGCTCTGCCGCCGGTTGTGGTTGGGTTGTGGGTCTCGATCTTCCTGTGGCGCAGCGGACCGTTGGGCGACCTGCACTTGATCTACACACCCGCCGCGATAGTGATCGCCCAGACGATCATCGCTGCGCCGGTGGTCACCGGGCTGACCGCCGCTGCCCTGCAGCAGTTAGATCCGCGCCTGTGCCTGCAGTTGCTGGGGTTGGGTGCTTCGCGGGTCCAAATGATCGTCGTGCTTTGGCGGGAGGCACGCCTGCCGCTGTTGGCGGCGTTGATGGCTGGCTTCGGGAGCGTGATTTCAGAGGTGGGAGCCTCGATGATGGTGGGTGGCAATATCCGGGGTCAGACGCGCGTCCTGACTACCGCCACAGTGTTGGAGACAAGTAGAGGTGAATTTGGCATGGCGATCGCACTGGGTCTGATCCTGCTGCTCCTGGCTTACCTGGTGAATCTGGCGTTGACCGGCATCCAGCAGCGAGGCGCAAGGAGTTAGATGGGCGTCCTGCTGGAGGTGAACGATCTGCTGGTCAGGCGCGGGGAGCGTGCTGTGCTGGATGTAGATCATTTGGAAGTGCTGGACGGGGAGGTCTTGGCTGTTATCGGCCCGAACGGCTCTGGGAAGAGCACCCTGCTGCTGGTTCTCAGCAAGCTGCTGCAGCCTGCACAGGGACGCATAACCCTGCGCGGACAGCCCCTGGAAGATGAGAACGAACTGAAGTACCGGCGCCGGATCGGTCTGGTATTGCAGGAACCGCTGTTAATGGACACCTCTGTATTTAATAACGTAGCGATGGGGCTGCGCTTTCGTAAAATCCCCCGCAGAGAAGTATCGCGGCGTGTGAATGATTGGCTGCAGCGCTTGGGTGTGGATCACTTGAAAGATCGTCCGGCGCGTACACTCTCGGGCGGAGAAGCCCAACGAGTCAGCCTGGCGCGGGCGTTTGCCCTGCAGCCTGAGGTGCTGCTGCTCGATGAGCCCTTCAGCGCCCTTGATGCGCCCACCCGCGCAAGGCTGTTGGAAGATTTTCAGGCTCTGCTGGTAGAGACGGGCATCACGACGCTGTTCGTGACCCACGATTTGGATGAAGCCCTGTTCCTGGGAGACCGGGTTGCGGTGCTGCTCGGAGGTCGCTTACGCCAGTCGGGACCGCCACAGGAGGTATTCAGTGCGCCGGCGGATCGCGATGTGGCCGCGTTCGTGGGTGTGGAGACCGTTTTAACAGGTCAGGTAGTCGCAGCCAGGAATGGGGGTGTAAGCGTAGATGCTTCCGGCGCGCTCTTTGAGGCTGTGGGGGATTTGGATATCGGGCGCGCGGTGATGCTCTGTTTACGCCCGGAGGATATCACCCTGTGGCCGGACGGGATTACGCCCCGGCGGGAAGGTGCACCCGCCTCGAGCGCCCGCAACCGCATTCAGGGCAGGATTACGCGCATTATCCCTCAGGGTCCGCTGGTACGTGTCCAGGTCGACTGCGGATTTCCGCTGGTAGCTTTGATCACGCGCGCCTCGACTGAAGATTTAGGGTTGGTGGAAGGTAAAACGGTGAGCGCGACTTTCAAAGCCAGCGTAATACACCTGATACCACGCTAGATGAAATATATTTATTTGGCTGGAAATTGCCTATAAATTGGTGCACTAAAATTAGAATGATCTCATAAATGTAACTTTTACATGGTCCTGATCATCAAACATACATAATAATGTATAATAGTCATAAAAGGAGATTGAAATATGTCAAAAGAAGAACTGATTAAGGGTCTGAATGAAGACCTTGCAGCCGAGTGGGGGACGGTAATCCGGTATACATATCAGGCAGGTCATTCCTTTGGTGTTATGGGAATTGAGTTAAGAGAGATGTTCGCAGAGGAGACCGAGGATGAGCTCGGTCACGCCACTTTTTTGACGGATTACATCATTGATCTTGGAGGAGAGCCTACAACAATACCAAAGAGCTTTGATAAGCCGGATTCTCTGAAGGAGATGTTAAATCTGGATATTAAAATGGAAGAAGACGACGTGGCGAGTTATATGAAACACGCCGAACTGGCTGAGGAATTGGGATTTGTTGAATTAAAGTTTAAACTTGAAGAAATGGCAGCAGATGAAGCTGGTCACGCACGAGGGCTGCGCAGGATCGTAAAAGGGCTGTAATTTTCTAACCCATCTCCTGCCTGCCATCCAGTGCCCTCAGCAGCGTGCTCTGGTCGGCATATTCCAAATCTCCTCCCATCGGTAGTCCGCGCGCTAGGCGGGTCACCCTCACACTCAGGGGTTCTAATTGCTGCACGATATATGCAGCGGTATAATCACCCTCCATGCTGGGGTTGGTCGCCAGGATGATTTCCTTTATCTCACCATCTTTCACACGCTCGACCAGCTCGCGAATCTTCAGGTCTTCAGGTCCAATACCGTCAATCGGTGATAGCGCTCCGTGCAGCACGTGGTAGCGCCCCAGATAACCGCCCGTGCGTTCCAGCGCCAGCACGTCGAGCGGCTCCTCCACCACGCAGACCAGCGCTCCATCCCGCTCCACGCTGGTACAGATTTCGCATTCGTCGCGACCGGAAGCGGTGATGTTAAAGCAGGTACGGCAGAATGTGGTGCCGGACTTCAACTCCAGCAGCGATTCGCCCAGGTCGCGCGCCAGGTCTTCGGGGGCGCGCAGCAGGAAGAACGTCAACCGGGAGGCGGTTTTGGGGCCGATTCCCGGCAGGCGTGAAAAGTTATTGATCAGATTTTGGATCGGTTCTGGGAGGGACATCTAGAAGGGCAAACCGCCTGTCAGCGGTCCCATACGTTCAGCAGCCAACTCACGCGATTGGTCCAATGCGCTGTTGAAAGCCGTCAGGATCATGTCCTGCAGCATTTCTGCATCAACGTCCTGCAGCACATCGGGGTCTATATGGATTGCACGGCAGCGTTGGTCGCCCGTCACGGTTACCGTGACCGCACCGCCGCCCGCAGCAGCGGATACAGTCTCTTCAGTAAGTTGAGCTTGGATCTCTTGCATCTGTTCCTGCATCTTTTGCAATTGCCCCATCATATTCGTCGGGCTGGGTAGTTTTCCACCTTTGAATCCCTTTGCCATATATTCCTCCGCAAATAATTATTGGATGTCTACAATTTCGGCGCCCAGGTCGCGCACTGCCGCCGCCACCATGCCATCATCGCCTAATTCAGGCGGGATGGTGTTGCGTTTGGTGGAATCCACTTCGCAGCGCACAATCAGGTCTTTTTGAAGAACCTGTACCAGGATCTGGCGGAAGATTTCGAGGTTAGCTTCTTTTTCCATCAACTGTTTTACTATTTCGGAATTGAAGCACAGCACTACCTGGTTGCCTTTGATGTAGCGCGATTTTGTTGAATTGAGCAGACCGTATGCCTTGGGGTTGTCCCGGCGAACCTGTTTTATGATCTCTCCCCATGCCGCATTGAGGGACTGCATTGCTTCCTGATCCTGGGGGCTTACTTCGATATCTGGCTCCCGCGTTTTTGGGGCTGCCTTTACAGCTTTGGATGGGGGCTTTCTCTCTGGCGCCCTCTGCGCTGGAGCCTCTTTTATCTGTACGGGTGCAGATGTGGTTTCAATTGCCTCCAGAAAGGCCATTTCAAGCGGCAGGGCAGGCTGCCAGGAGGCGCGCGCCTCGTAGGCAGCGTGGTTGAAGACCCGGATCAGGTCCAGGAGTTTATCGACGCTTAACTGATCGGCGTGCTTTTCCATCTGCAGCTTCACATCCGCAGTATCTTCAATCTGCCCCTTATTGCCTATTTTTATTAACAGCAGACCTCGCAGATAATCCACGATCTGGCGCGCAAACTGGCGCGGGTCACTCCCGGCGTCCAACGTGGTGTGAATTTGGTCTAAACCAGCAGGGGCTTCATTCGAAATAATTGCATCCATTAAGTCCAAAACTGATTGGCTGGTGGCTGTGCCCAGCACATCCTGAGCCATCCCCAGGGTGATCTCCTTGCCGGTGGAAGCCAATTGGTCGAGCAGCGATATGGCGTCGCGCATCGAGCCGGTAGCCTGGCGGGCGATCAGTTCCATGGCCTCATCACCCGCTTGGATACCCTCGTTTTGGGCCATCTTTTTTAATTGGGCGATAATCTCATCGATAGATATGCGCCGGAACTCGTGGCGCTGGCAGCGGGAGGTCACTGTGGCGGGAATCTTGTGCGCTTCGGTGGTCGCCAGTACGAAAATGGCATGCGCAGGCGGCTCTTCCAGGGTCTTCAGCAGGGCATTGAAAGCCGCTGTGGAGAGCATGTGGACTTCATCTATGATGTAAACCTTGTAGCGACCCTGGTTGGGGAGGAAGTTGATCTTGTCGCGCAGGTTACGCACATCGTCCACGCTGGTGTTGGAGGCCGCGTCGATTTCGATCAGATCTAAGAAGCGACTTTCATTGAGAGCCTGGCAGTGTTCGCATTCCCCGCACGGTCGCTGCGCCGGGTCTTCAGATAGGCAGTTGACGGTCTTTGCCAGTAAACGAGCGGCGCTGGTCTTGCCGGTGCCGCGCGGCCCAGCTAACAGGTAGGCGTGCACGATCCGCTCAGCCTTTAAAGCGTTGCAAAGTGTGTCGACTACGTGATCCTGACCGATCACTTCATCCCAGGTTTGGGGGCGCCATTTGCGGTATAGAGCTAGGGTCATGTTAAGAGTCTATCAGAGAGATTCTATGAGGTCAACCTTATGTCTTCTTTTTTTGGTGATAGATATTTTTTTTGTTCTGTTCAACCTGGCGCCTTGAAATTGGTGGGAAGTAAGACCTTTATGGTATGGTGTAGGTTGAGCGTATATTACCTGCTGCATCTCGCAGTGTCACCTCTTCGCCAGAATGCCAGACCGGACTATTCAGACCACCGTACAGGTCCACCACGGAGTTAGCGCCAGAGCGCGTGTGCACATAGACAGCACCGTTTTTGTAAAGCACCAACTCAGGTACCTGGGGGAAAATATAAATGCCACCCTCCTGATTTTCTAAGCGCCAGCCGCTGAGCGAGAGCTCGCCATCACCATGATGCTTGAGGAGCACGCTCTCCGTTTCCAAATCACCGGCGCCGATCACGCTGTCTATGACCACGCTCCCTTTGGGGTGAACGGGTATTCGCAGAACTTCTCCCTCTCCCAGGGGCTGAGATTGGGTGAAACCGTTAATAGCGATTAACTCTTCCGCACTCATGTCATATTCTTCTGCGATGCTCTCAAAAGTATCCCCCGACACTACCTGGTAAACGAAAAAGGACTCTGTGGGTGTGGCTTCTGGGAGGAGATCATTCTCGGGACGTGGGGTGGCGCTAGCGGCTGCTGGATCGAGATCAGTACCGCGGATCGCGGAGATTAAACTGCCCGGCAGCGTGTTGTGTGTGCGTTCCCATGCCACCAGAATCGTGAGAATCGTGCATGCGGAGACCAGCACATTTATCATCAGGTAATAGAGCAAGCGCTTCCAACCCTTCATGTTGTACTCTCCACGGGAAATGATAGCATATTTTTTAATTGACGTGTGGCGACTTTATAAATACAATGTAGGGACTTTAAGTAAGACTGCCTTTGGATGGAGCGTGAAACGAACGCGCTCGCACCTATGGCACTTTGCAAACAGGATAAAGTGTATGCCTTACATCATTGACGGTCACAATTTGATCCCAAAAATAACCGGCATCTCCCTGGATGAAATCGATGACGAGAATCAGTTGATAGAGCTGTTGCAAGAGTTCTGCCGCCGGGAGCGAAAGCAGGTGGAAGTATTCTTCGATAACGCTCCACCGGGTGGGGCGCGGGCGCGTAACTTTGGCTCCGTAACCGCCAGGTTTGTCCGCCAGGGGAGAACTGCGGATGACGCTATTAGTGCAAAATTGAACCGCCTGGGGGGTTCAGCACGCAATTACACGGTGGTGAGTTCTGACCATGCCGTACAAGCCGCAGCGCGCGCTAAAAGGGCCCGGGTTCTCTCGTCTGAAGAGTATGCCGTTTACTTGACAAGCGTTCGTTTTGATAATGGACAGGAGCAGGGCAAGGGCACAGAGGCGAATCTCAGTCCACAGGAGTTGGAAGATTGGCTGCAGATTTTTAATTCGGGGGATGAGGGAGAGATTGAGAGTTAATATTCGGATAAACTCAGTCAGCGATTTCTAATTCATTTCTAATGCCGTTTAGACCAAAATAGGGTATATTTATGCAGCCGACACCTGCCCTCCCATTTATTGGTATAACAGGTGTCGTGTCATCGGTAAGCTATCAGCACGTACTCTGTGTTGGGCTTCCGGTGACCCTCCTTAAATTGCCGGGCGTGCCCCCCCCACGTCCGGTGATTTTTTTTATTCCTGCGGAGTTTGGCGGCTGAATACCACCAGAGTCTGGTCATCGGAGAGAGAGTCAGAGTTAATAAACGAACTTACGGATTGGTCAATCGTCTCCAGGACGATCTTGGCGAGATTTGGTGTGCCCTCAGGCTCATTTGGAGCATGTTTGCATACGTCCTGGATTGCAGTCCTCAAACGATCTTCGCCATAGATTTGACCGCCTGGGGAAAATGCTTCGGTAATGCCATCGGTATACATAATCAGGCAGTCGCCGTGGTCCAGCAGGGCAGTTTTGCCCCTGATCTGGAACCCATCCATCACACCCAGCGCCATGCCTCCCCCCTCCAGATGTTCTAATTCGTCCGATCTGAGGCGTAATATTAGAGGCAGATTGTGCCCGGCATTTGCATACTTGAATTCACCGGTTTCAAGGCACAAGACGCCGTACACCATGGTGACGAACATGCCTTTCTGGGCATCGGGAAGAATTATCTCGTTTACATATTCCAACACTTCTGCTGGGTCATCAAACTGCTGTACAGTTTCACGAACCAGAGAGCGTATCATGGACATAAATAAAGCGGCTGGCATCCCTTTGTCAGCCACGTCGGCAATGATCACCCCCAGACGCTTGTTGGGAAGCTCAAAAATGTCGTAAAAATCGCCGCCAACCTGGCGCGCTGTTCGCCACAGGACTTCATAATCCCAGCCGTGCAAATCGGGTAATCTGCGGGGCAAGAACATCTTTTGAATCTCGCGCGCATACTGCATTTCGCGCTCCAAACGCTCACGTTCAACCATTACATGCTGCAGGTGGTCGTTTTGAATCGCCATTGCAGCTTGCTGGGAGATTCCAGTGATGATTTCTAAGCGCTTCTCGCGCGTCTGCCAGATGGAGTCACGACTGTAATGGCTTTCAACGGGAGCTGGGTGCCTCTCTTCAACCAGGAGAGCCCCGAGGAAATCTTCTTTCACGGACAGTGGGAAAGCAATCAGCAGGCGATCTTTACTTTCAAGCAATTCGTTGGTTTTTTTGATGTTAGATGCATCATACCTGCTCCACACCTCGGTAACGCTGCTGGATTCTTCCTCAGCGGGGGAAAGTGGGGCGGCTAACACTTCATCCCTTTTTTGGACGGCATCTAGAAGCGGGAATTCAGCGGGAGTGACCGTGTTTACATCCTCTGCGGCAGGAGGGAAACCGTAGGCTTCCCCAAGATGGAAGGTTGAGCTGGCTTTATCAAATAAATATATAGCTGCACGCTCTACACCTACTAAAATCGGGGTGATGCGAACAATAGATCCCAGGATCTCATTCAGGTCCTGGGCGCTGACAACCGCCTGGGCAACCTGCAGCAGTGCTACTGAAAGGTAGGCTTCTTCCTTTTGAGATTTAAGCAAGCGAATATTCTCTACTGCGGTCGCTGTCTGGTTAGCAATCCCCTGGACAACTGGGAGAGTCTCATCAAAGAATGGTTCCAACCCCTTACCGGGTTGACTCCCGGTCGGTTCGCTGCTGTAGTGGATCAAGAATGCCCCCAAAATTTCATTATGTGTCATGAGCGGAACCAGAACGAACAACTCGGAATCGGGGGGATGTTGGTCACCTTCATCAGCGTGGAAAATGCCGTACAGGGATGCGTCATCTTCATCCAGGCTGAGGATCACGGGCTGGCGTTCTGTGATCAGTTGGTCCAGAGCTGGGACATCGCCGGGAGCGAAGCGCCAGTGCTCAAAGTCGGTTTGCTGCGCAGTGGTCAGTCCCGAAGCCGCGGCGGGCATAAATGTCCCGTCGTCATCTAACAAATAAAGGATGGACCCCTTTACTCCAGCCAACATGGGTGTGAAATCAATAACAGTGGTCAGCAGATCATTCAGATTAGTCAGTGACTGGAGCGTTTCTGAGACCTGCAGCAGCATTGTAGATATCCATGCTTGCTCGTAGGCGGCTTCATAGAGGCGTGCGTTTCCAATAGCTACCGCAGCATAACTGGCAAAAGTAGTCGTCAATGCCCGCGCTCCACCCCCATATCTCCCTGGAGTACGGTGGGCTAAGGTGAGCACACCCAGTTCCTGTTCGCCAACTCGCAGCGGCGCGGTTATAGCGGAATAATTGGGCGGGAAGGCCAGGACAGCTCCCAGCGGTTCGTAAGGTGACTGCGGGGTACGGACTATTGGGTGACCGGCTCCGATGGCTTCCTCAAGCCATGTGGATGTAGGTTGTGGCTTTCCTGTCAGTTCATATTGGGCATATAGTTGTTCTATCTCTTCCGGGCTCGAGCCTAGATACCTTTCAAGAGCCTCGCTGCCCATGCCGTGGACTGCAGCAAGGCGCAGGGGCGGTCTGTCTAAAAGCGAGTCTGCTGGAGTGTTTTCATCCAACAGCCAGATTGCCGCCACGTCCAGCGGCAATAAACGCTCCAGTTCAGTGAGAGCTGATTCAAGGATAACATCCAGGTCTACGTCTTCGGAAAGCAGCCCGGCAACTTCGCTCAAGCTATCGGCTGCCTGGCGGCGCCATTGTTCCGAGTGATATAAAGCCGCATTGCGCATCGCGATCGCGATGTTATCCGCCAGTGCTTCGAACACAAAGCGGTCTTCATCATCAAAGGCATACCGGTGATCGCTTTGGACATCAAGCACCCCCAAAACTGTTTCATCAAAGATCACGGGTACTGCCAGCTCGGAGAGGGTCTCGTCGGGCGATAAGCCTGAGGAACGGTAGCGTGGCTCTAACTCCACATCGTTTGCCAATACGGTCTCAGCATGTCGTGCAATCCAGGGGATGATGCCCTCTGGATCACCAATATCGTAAACAAGATCTCCTTTTAGAAACTCCTGGCTGTACGAGCCGCTGCCAGCTTTGTAAACAATATTGTGGTGCTCCGGTTGTACAGCGAACAGGTGCACAAAAGGGTACCCGAACCGTTTTTGGATCAGGTTTACCACTTTAGTGAACAGTTCATCCTTGTCTAAGATCGAAGTGATCGCTCTGCTCACCTCTGAGATCGTCGCCAGATGGTCAGTGTGACGTTGTAAGGCGCTGTACATGCGCGCGCCTTCAACAGCCACAGCGATATTCCCTGCCAGAGCTCTCAAAGTGAGCATGTCAGTTTCTTGAAAACACTGTGGTTGGTCGCTTTGAATGTCAAGCACGCCGAGCACGCGCTCTTCAATCTTTAACGGTAGTGTAACTTCAGAACGAGTCTCCGGAAGCATTTCTTCATCCAGATAGCTAGCTTCGAGGCGGACATCGTTTGCCACCAGTTCCTGCCCGGTCAGGGCGACGTGACCGATAATGCCCTCCCCCAGTCGGATTGCTAAGGCAGGCGCACGCATCTCTCCAGAAGCACCTTCATTGGGGGTGTCGTTCGAGCGTACCGGACCAGCGCTGGCTCGGAATCGCAAGACATCCTGCCCGGGTTCCAGTGTGAATATGGCTGTGTAATAGAAATTAAAGCTGTGCTGGATTAGTTTTACAACCCGGCGGGAAAGCTCGTCCAGATCACGCAGGTTGACGATTTCGGCGCTTACCTGGCGCACCAGGGATAGTTGCTCTAAGTGCCAGCTTTCGTTCAATCTGTACTCTTCTTACGCTTTATCATTGTGAGGACGTTGCATTCACCCTCCCCCTCCGATTTTGGAATGAAGTTAAAGCTGACTTCATCCATGAGTTGACGGATAAAAAATACGCCTAAGCCTCCGATCATGCGATCATCGAGATCAGATTCCAAATCGGGCTCAGGCACTTCTAATGGATTAAAAGGTTGACCACAATCTATCAGGGTGATCGTAAGACCTTCGTCATTGGTTTGGCATGAACACTCAACCTCTTCCTGGCACTCTCCACCGTATGCGTGTTCGATGATGTTGGTAAAACCTTCATCAACTGCCATTTTGACGGCGAATATCTCATCTGGCTCAAAACCACACGCTTCAGCTTGCCGGGCGGCGAACTCTCGTACTTCGTCGAGGCTTTTGAATTGAGCGGGGAAAGTTGCCGATTGAGTTGATTTTTTTGGTGCTACATTCGCCTGCTCTCGAGTTAAGTTTATATTCGGATTTTTTTCGGTCATAGCTTGGGCTGCTGCCGGTTATCCCCGTTATTTATATTAAAACAAACCGACGGCATCGGTGTCATTTTCGGTGATCTTGAAAAGAGGAATGAAGCCCGCCAAATCCAAAGCGGTGTACACACGCTCGGGAACTGCAGACAAGACGAGTTCGCCGCGGTTGAGCTTTTTGCATTTTTTTTGTGTGCTGATGAGCACACGTAGACCGGCGCTGGATATAAATTCAACGTCGCTCATGTTCAATACGATTTTATAGTGACCCGCGTTGATAATCTCTTCCAAAGCCTTGTCCAGATCGGGAGCCGTATAACTGTCCACACGCCCGTTTGCTTTGACCAGATCACAGCTCTTATATTGGGTTGTTGTGATTTCCATCGGCGAACCTCCGTGTTGCTAGTATTAGGAGAAAAATTATTGATGCCAGTGATTATATCACGAGGGGCATATTAATGGGATAAAAACTATCGGCTTTATGGTGTGATCAATCCTGAAGCAGTTCCTGCACGCGGGGATTATTTGCGTATACGCCGCGGTACTCGTATGGAAGCAATGCGGCAATGCGGCACATAATCTCATTTGTGTTTTGTTTTAATGCCTCGTGCCGGTCTTTCCCATGAATTGGAGGCAAGGTGAATGGTCTCCCGAAACTTACGATCACGGGGACACGCCGCAAGCGCAGCAAATGGGCTTTCACGTTCTTGTCCAGTGTGCCAATCGTCGCCTCAGGCAAGAGCGGTAAACCGGTCTTGGATGCGAGATAACTGGCTCCATCGCGACCTTCTTGCAAAGTTCCATCCGGGCTGCGTGTTCCCTCTGGGGCTATGACCACCACGCCGCCTTCCTGCAGACGTTTGAGTATGGTGCGCAGGGCATTGAAATCACGGTTGTAACGGTCTACCCAAACAGCATTCAGATGCTTGACGAGCCAGCGCGCCAGAGCATAACGCTGGTGTTTCTTTGCTATCAGCATGATAATGTCTGCGCGGTCCAATAAGTAGTAAGCCAGGGGTCCTTCGAGTACGCCAATATGATTGCCAACAGCGATCAGGCCTCCGGATTGGGGGATATTTTCAATACCGTGGACCTCTAATCGAGTTATCAGAGGAATAAACAGTTTGAGGAGTAAGAGGATGATTTTATATGTCATGGATAGGTAACTGCTGGTTCAGAGTTTGGACGCTTGGTTTAAGATCGAGATCATCGATCAATTGGTCCAGTTCAGTTACGCTCAGGGGTCTGCCTTTATCAGAATAAGCCGTCAGCACTGCCTCCATCAGGTTGACACCGAACGAGCGCCCTTCATAGCGCGGGGTAGTGGTGATCACCGTGGTCACGCCGCGCTCACGCAGGAGTTCAATATCATCATTGGTTGTCGTATTGGTCAGGACGGTTTTGCCGCTCAGGTCTTCAGGTGAATATTTTCGAATATAGTGCATATCTCCGGCGATCAAATCGGCGGCTTCCCAGTAGCGGTCGAATTTTGGCTGTACCCCCTCTTCCTTGGCTCCGGGTGGGTAGAGCATCGAGATGGGCAGGTAGCCGGCGACCGGCAGCAGCAGTCGCGCCAGCCGCTTGAAATTCTCCAGGCCGCGCACAGGAAATGGAAGCCCGAACAGGAACATTAAATCGCCGATAAGGACCTCGTCGGCGATCCGGCTAACAGCGGTGATCAAACCAATGCGGTCGGCGCCAAAGGGGATGAAAGCTATGTTGAAGTGAGGTATGCCCCCCAAGGCGGGTTGTGCTAGTTCAAAGACGCGCCTCTCTAAAGCGTACTTGAGCAGCCTCCCGTCGACCAGAGGCGTTTTATGCACGTCTTGAACTAATTTCAAACCCGCATGAACCGGGTAGTCGCGCCCGTCGAGGCGCACATACAGATCGATACCGCCCACACTCAACGCATCGACTTTCCCATCTAATTCTGAGAAGAGTCGCCGCGCAGCGTCCCCATTCCCTCCCGTACCGATGCGCTCGACGCAGATCGGCATTCCGTTGAGGTCTACGGTGACCTTTTTGTCGCGGGTGGGGCTTCCCAGGCTTACGCTGACGGCGCGTTTAATTTGATCGTGCATAAGTATGCATATTATATATCTTAAATGGGGCTGGGGTGGGTGAAAAATCGCCTCTTATAAATAGGAAGCGACTTACCTGCGCAAGTTTCTGTAAACTGAAATCGGTTGGTGGTTATGATGAATGTCAAATCGACCGGTTTGGCGAGTTTTTTTGCTTAAGGTTATAATCTCGGTAGGTAAAATCCATTTCTCTAATGAAGGAGCAGCTATTATGAAATACCGCCAGTTTGGACGAACAGGATGGATGGTCAGCGAGATCGGTTACGGGATGTG
>Ga0209986_10003702_pt1 | contig 13289 bp, 8 predicted proteins | sample BlataG_FD_183168 | JGI IMG/M metagenome (GOLD analysis project Ga0209986, IMG submission 183168) | Deep subsurface microbial communities from Black Sea to uncover new lineages of life (NeLLi) - Black_00105 metaG (SPAdes) (version 2) | ecosystem: Environmental > Aquatic > Marine > Oceanic >...
AATTGGGTAATTGGGTAATTGGGTAATTGGGTAATTGGGTAATTGGGTAATTGGGTAATTGGGTAATCGGGTAATCGGGTAATCGGGTAATCGGGTAATCGGGTAATCGGGTAATCGGGTAATCGGGTAATTACCAATTATTCAAACAAATATAAATATTATTACGTTTTCCATTTCCATATATATATGGAAATAAATAAACCAATCATAAAAACATGTTGTGCGGAAGATGAATATTGCCTATGGTGTTTAGGTGTCCCAGATTATTGATGGGTGCAGAATGTTATTTCATTTTGGAAGGCTCACTTTCCTCCATAAAAAATATAAAAGATTTCTAAAATGGATGATTTTTGTGCTACCTATGAGCGTGTCTCACAAAGGACTCCCTGTGATTCTGATGAAGAAGTCCCGAAAAGAGAGAACAAAAAAATAATTTACTTACGTGGCCCTATGGGGAAAGATGGTAGACGAGGTTTACCCGGCGCCAGAGGAGATCCTGGAGAAATGGGGCCTCCAGGTTGTAAAGGGAAACCCGGCCCTATAGGACCTCCTGGACCTCCAGGACCTCAGGGGAGAAAAGGTCCTAGAGGTCCAGGAGGTCCTATAGGGCCACCAGGACCACGTGGACCTTGTGGACCACAAGGACCACGAGGGGATAAAGGTGATCCTGGTGGTCCTTGTGGACCACAAGGTGTGCAAGGTCCACCAGGAGATCAAGGTCCGATCGGGGTAGTTGGGCGTAAAGGTGATAAAGGAAAGAAAGGGGTGAAAGGTCGTAAGGGGCGCGTAGGAGAGGCAGGTCGACAAGGTCTTCCGGGAAGACCTGGATTACAGGGAGCAAAAGGGATTCCTGGAGGAGTTGGAGCACGTGGGGCACCTGGATCTAAAGGTCCTAAAGGGGTGGTTGATAACGACTTTACTTTTTATGTATTTAAATTTTGGAAATTAGATGATATATTCAATGATATTCCTAATTTAACAGACCCTACCAATCCTAGAGATTTCAATGATTTAGGTAATTTTGGATTATCGTATTCTCCTCCTCCTTCCGGGGTTATTACGTTAGAAGGAGCAGATATTTCCAAGGATCCAGATAAACGGCAACTCTTTTTATATCTCTCGTTTCCTGTCTCTGCTTTACCCGATAATATATTTGGCATTTTTCCTGGATATAAGGTCGGTACAACGCCTAGCCCAGAAGTAGAAAAATTAAATGTGGTGACTACAACAACCTTTAAAGGTGAATTTGGAAAATGGAAGGTGACGTTTACCTTTCCCGACGATACTTCTTTTATGTCTTATCTGAATCAAGGGGTTGTATTCTATATCAATGTGCGGTGGACTGCTGGGACTACTGGTATTTAAATCGAATAGTATATGAGAATTAGCTTTAAGATCTCTATATTGATGCTAATTTTAGCAATATAAACTAAAAATAGTAAAGAATGTAACGATTACATTCTTTATCATACAAAATTGATTTTAAAAAATATAGATGGCTTCAATTAAAAAGGGTAAAATGAGCGCTGTAAAGGATATATGTGTTGGTATTGATCTTGGGACTACATATTCTGCCGTGGGTATCTATAAAAACGATCGAGTTGAAATCATAGCTAACGATCAAGGAAATAGAACTACGCCCAGTTATGTAGCTTTCACAGATACAGAACGGTTGGTAGGTGATGCGGCTAAGAATCAGGCTTCCATAAATCCTAAAAATACGGTGTTTGATGCCAAACGTTTGATTGGGCGTAAATTCTCTGATCAAGTAGTCCAATCAGATTCAAAATTATGGCCTTTTGAATTGGTAGCTCATGAAGGAGATAAACCTTGCATTCGGGTATCCTATAAGGGAGAAGCGAAAGATTTTGCCCCAGAAGAAATCTCGGCTATGATTTTAGGCAAGATGAAAGATGTCGCTGAGGGATATATCAATTCAAAAGTTCAATCTGCCGTCATCACGGTACCAGCTTATTTTAACGATTCACAACGACAAGCCACCAAAGACGCGGGCATTATAGCGGGTTTGGAAATAAAACGTATTATTAACGAACCTACCGCAGCTGCTATTGCCTACGGATTGGATAAGAAGGAAAAAGGGGAACAAAACATTTTGATCTTTGATTGTGGTGGTGGAACGTTTGATGTGTCCATTCTCAACATAGAAGATGGTATTTTTGAAGTAAAAGCTACGGGAGGAGATACACATTTAGGCGGTCAAGATTTTGATAACCGATTGGTAATGCATTTTTGCCAGGAATTCAAAAGAAAACATAAAGTAGATCTCAATGATAACCCTCGAGCCATTCGGAGGTTGAGAACCGCCTGTGAACGGGCTAAACGCACTCTTTCTACAGCCACTCAAGCTAGCATCGAGATTGATGCGTTGTATGGAGGAGAAGATTTTTATACTAAGATCACGCGAGCTCGCTTTGAAGAATTGTGCAATGATCTTTTTAGGAGTACCATGGATCCTGTTGAAAGAGTATTGGTAGATTCGGGGTTGGATAAGAAAAGCATTGATGAAATTGTGTTGGTAGGTGGATCCACTCGAATTCCCAAAATACAGCAGCTCCTTTCCAATTTCTTTAATGGAAAGGAATTGTGTAAATCTGTAAATCCTGATGAAGCTGTGGCTTACGGAGCGGCTATTCAAGCCGCTGTCCTTTCAGACGCGATAGATCAACAATCTAAGATAGGAGATATTTTATTACTTGATGTGGCCCCGTTATCATTGGGAATAGAAACGGCAGGCGGAGTAATGACTAAACTTATTGAAAGAAATACTACGGTCCCTACTAAAAAATCACAGGTTTTTTCAACATTTGCCGACAATCAACCAGGTGTTCATATTCAAGTCTTTGAAGGGGAAAGGGCGTTGACGAAAGATAATAATCTTCTCGGTAATTTCTTGTTAGAAGGAATTCCTCCTGCACCCAGAGGCGTGCCTCAAATCGAGGTTACTTTTGATATGGACGCGAACGGAATCTTGACAGTTAAAGCCGAGGATAAGACAACAGGGATAACCAATAATATTACTATTACCAACGACAAGGGGAGGTTAAGTAAAGAGGAAATCGAAAAGATGGTACAAGATGCAGAACGATTTGCAGAAGAAGACCAGCAAGTAAAAGAACGGTTGGCTAGTAAACAAAAATTGGAACAATTTGTTTATAGCACTAAAGCCATTCTTTCTTCCCCTGAAACATCTGATAAATTGGAAGAATCAGATAGAAATACTCTATCTACCGCTCTTGAAGAAGCTCAGGGTTGGTTGGATGGAAACCAAACTGCGGAAAAGGAGGAATATGAAAGTAAAATGTCAGAATTGGAAAGCGTGTGTCATCCTATAATCACAAAACTTTACTCGGCTTCCGGTGCTCCTTCCGCCGATTCAAGCACATTTAATAAAAATAATTTCGACACCCCCGAATCTACATCAGGACCCAAAATAGATGAAGTGGATTAGACCTTGGACCAATATATTTTTTAAAATATATAATGATATAATGATTATACATTTAAAAAAATGAAAATTTATACTTCTCTTTTTGACGTAAAAGATGCAAAATCCTTTGACTACATTATTATCTCCTGTCTATAGCGCCAGAGATGTTATTGATAAGATAAAAAATAACTTTAATTCAAGTGAAGAAAATGCGAAAAAAATCGTTGATGCTATACGAGATTCTAAAGAATCAATTTCGTTGAAAGATGTTATGAAATTTGAACAAGGTTTTGGGCATCTGAAATCTGAAAATCATATTTTTGGAGATTACGAAAGCGGTTATAAACCCTCCGAACTTGCTTTTATTCTAGACCAGTTATGGTGGAAAGGAAATATGGACGGAACAACATTTAAAGGTCAATTCGAAGATAAACCAAAGGGTTCTATTCTTGTTCGATTTAGTCAAGAAGAATGTTCTTTCAAGAAAGCGTTTGTCATTGGAATAAAATTAGAACAAGTGGATTTATGGAAATTTATACAATCTGCAGACGGATTTATCAATGTTAGCGGAAGGCCATATCGTCTTTTGCAAGATGTTGTTTCCGATTTCGCCATATCTCAAGGATATCCACTTGAAGAAAAAAGAGAAGAAATCTATACTTATGAACGGTGTATCCGTAAATGTTCTATTTCAGAATGTATTGTATGTATGGACGCTCCAAGACAAATCCTCCTAACTCCCTGCAATCATGTAGATGTATGTGAGAGTTGTTCCGAAAAAATAGAACGATGTCCAAGTTGCCGAACACCTATCGAAACCCGTTCTAGAGTGTTTTTATCTTGATTCTTGATTCTTGATTCTTGATTCTTGATTCTACCAATAAATCTGTATATTTATATACAGGTTTTTACATACTAAAAAATAATCATCAGTAATAACTTTTGGGGCTTTATTAAATGTATATATCCTCTCACTCCAATCGCATTTTTTGGTGGAATGCGTTGTCTATGTTCTATGGAGGTGCTTTAGGAGATGCTCTTGCTTTTCCTTTTGAACATTGCTATAATAATAATAATAATAATAATTGTATTTCATCCAAAACCGATCATCTTAAATTAGATCAATACCACGGTAAACTCGAATATCCTCCTTCAATACTAGCAAAAAAAGGTGTAATTGGACAAACTTCAGATGCTACTGATAGAATAATGGTCTTATGTTATTCTATTATTGAAAATGGGGAATATAACGCTGAAAGGGTAAGCTTAGAATACGAGAAATGGGATATAGAAAAAGATATACAATCAGATGATTCGCTTATGAGAAGTGCCGTATTTGCCCTTTTTCCTGGAGAAAAATATCAAAATGTAATAATAGATGTTGATTTAACAAATTCCAATGATCTAAATCGAGAAATAGGACTTATTTATGTAAAAATAATCCGAGAATTATTATTGGGTAAAAATGGATTATATCCACTGAAAGAGGCTACGATTCCCGAAATTATAAATGTTATAGAGCAAGCACAAAGAGGAGAAATTCGAGATTTTATTCCATCAAAAAACAAATGGATTGTAAATTCTTTTTATTGTGCTCTTTATTGCCTTTTTCATTTTAGTGATTATATGTCCGCAATCCATTGGGTTATACGGATAGGTGGAAATGCCGTTGTTGTAGGTCATTTAATGGGAGCTAAAATGGGATATAAACTGTTTTTTGTTCCTCAAATTGAAACCAATCTGCAAATATTGTTAACAGCCAACAACCCTTTACCATGCGAAATTTCTCAATTTGGAAGATACCATGCAGCATACTTCTCCAATATTACGATGGATTTTTGTGCTATGAATCCTTTACTAAAATTCAAGAACGACAATATTGTTCACACAAAAAAGTTTTATGAGAATGGCAAAACTCCAGTGATTATGAAACAATCTGCGAAATCCTCTTTTGCAGTTTACTTTTTTTTACCCAAAGAAATGGTAGGTGAAGTGGAGATACAATGGGTGGAAGACGAACTATATAATGCCCAATTCATCAAACTTGAACAAAAGATGTCCATAGAAGATTTTGTGGATGAAAAATGTATGGATCTTTTTGAAGCCTATAGGCTTCTCTATTTATTTGTTGAAGCTCTCCGAGATCGAGCTTTAGATGAAATAAACGCTAAGATTAAATTAATCGATCCCTTAGACAAAAATTTCGATATCTTATACGCTCGTGATTTTTTCTTGCTCAATGAGTGAAATAGATGTAAATTGGGCTAATAAATATTTATTAGCCAATTATATTTATTAGGAAGGTTCCTTTTTTTGCCATGGTAGTCACCAATTCCCAATTCTTACATTTGAAACGTGCATTTTAGAAATTTTCTAAAATGTTTAAAATGGATATTTATCTAATAAAAAATATAGAATGACCGAAAATTTAGCTAGAAAACAAATAATATTAGTATCAACCGGTGTTTTTCAAACATACATTAAAGAAAATGTAAATCAGTTACTTAAATTAGATTACGATATTCATGTCATTACAGATCTTCCATTTTTTAAAATGATGGACGAATATAAATCCTTGGTTACATTAATTGATACTGCTAGTTTACATACAGAGTTTGATAAGAATTCGAAATTAGACAAACGTTTTAGGGATGGGTTTTGGAATAATGCATCCAAACGACTCTTTCTAGTGTATGAGTATATGAAAATGAATAATCTTAAAAATGTAATTCATCTAGAGAATGACGTTTTATTATACAGCAACATGGACTATAATTTTGACGAAAATGTATATATTACAATGGATTCGGTTAATAGATGTATTCCTGGAATTATATATATCCCGAATTACAATTTATTAACAAATTTAATCGAAAATTACGATTATACACAAAATGATATGCTTAATTTGGCAAAGTTCTACACCAATAATAAAGATATTGTGAAAACATTTCCAATAATTGACGATAGTATTGACAAATGTATGTATAATGAAAATTTTCAAGAATTTAATAGTATTTTTGATGCAGCAGCTATTGGTCAATATTTAGGAGGTGTTGATCCAAGAAATATATCTGGTGATACAAGAGGGTTTATAAATGAAACGTGTGTCGTAAAATATAATAAATATAAGTTTAAATGGGTGAAATGGGCTAAAGAAAACGATTATTTCCCTTTTATTGAGATTAATGGCAAGTTAATAGCTATTAACAATCTTCATATACATTGTAAGAGATTAGAGAATTTCAGAATGGGAGGTCCAACCGAAAATAAATATATAACAAAACATAAAATAAATTTTATAACTGGCGAAAAAATACAATTCTCCTGTGATCATTTTGTAGGAACTGATAGAGATTTCAGATACAATCCAAATGTTGCACACTATAAAAATAGATTTATTTATTTGGGTAGTAATGTACACGTTGATAACAAACCTTTAGTATTTTGTTATACACATTTATTAGACAATATTAACGAACTGGTAAAAACATTAAAAGGTTTACAAAATCCATTCAAATTAGTGTTTCACAATTCCGACCATAGTTTTGATGATAAACACTTGATTCTATTTGAAAAATTGTCTTTATTACAACTCATATACACCCAGAATATAAATGTTAAACATGAAAAAGTGTTTCCATTACCAATCGGTTTAGCTAATTCGCAATGGCGTCACGGAAATCCAAAAATATATCAAGACGTTTATGATATGCCTATTGAAAAAACCAAGGAAATATATTTTAATTTTAGCATACTTACAAACAAAGAAAAGCGCAATAAATGTTACAATGATGTTATTAAAAAGGGGATAAAATGGAATACTAACGTGCCATATAGAGAATATTTAATTGAACTGAAACAGCATAAATATGCCATTTGCCCTGAAGGAGGAGGAATAGATACTCATAGATTTTGGGAATGTTTGTATATGAATACTATACCGATTTGTTTGAAAAATGTAGTAACCGAATATTATAAACAATATTTCCCTATAATTATACTAAACGACTGGAAAGAACTTGATGTGGATAAGCTCTCATATTCGTCTATTGATCATCAACGTTTAGATATAGGGTGGATTATTAAAAATCCTAAACACGTTTCATTTATAAAGAATGTTCCCCCGACAAAATATCCAAAAAAAGTATTTGATATTGTAATTCCAGTTGGACCAAAAGATAGCTCAATTATTAAAGAACAAATTAAATATACTAAAAATAACGTTATTGGTTACAGAAATATTTATTTGATTTGTTATGATCCATCGATAAACATTGATGGTTGCATCTCTGTCGATAAAACTATTTTCCCTTTTAATATGGAAACCGTGGCGAAATATCATGGAAAATTAAAGAGAAATGGGTGGTATTTACAACAATTATTGAAATTATATGCAGGTAAAGTCATCCCAGGTATTTTAGATAAATATCTAGTAATTGATAGTGATACATTTTTCTTGAAACCAACTACTTTTGTAGAAACCAATAAATGCTTGTATAATTATGGCACAGAATATCATATACCATACTTTCGCCACATGAAAAAATTAGATAAAGATTTGACTAAAGTTGATGGAAATAAATCAGGTATTTGTCATCATATGATATTTGAAACCAAATATATAGATGACATTATTTCTAAAGTTGAGAAAAATCATAATGATTTGTTTTATAATGTTTTTTTAAAGACAATAACAGAAAGCACCAGAACCCATTCTGGTGCTTCAGAATATGAACTTTATTTCAACTATATGTTAAAGTATAATCCTGATAAAATCAAAATTAGAAAATTAAACTGGAAAAATGTTGATAAACTTGAAACAAATAGTAATTTAGATTATATATCGTATCATTGGTATGCCCGATGAAAAAGGGGTTATGTCTAGAAATTTAGTTTAAACGTATAATGTATATATATATATATATATAAAGAATGGCTTATATGCATTTTAATAAAAAATATAGATGAAACAAAAGTAAAAACCATTTTCGAGTTAGGTTCCAGGGATTTAATTGATGCAAAAAAATTGATAAAACATTACGATAGTGCAATATGCTATTCGTTTGAGTGTAATCCTGATTCTTTGATTGAATGTAAAAAAACCAAAGCAAACTTTAATGAAGATGAAAATAAAAGAATAATCCTTATTGAAAAAGCTGTATCAATAGATAATAAGAAGATATTATTTAGACCTTTTGATTTATCTATTTACAATAATATGGGTTCATCATCAATTCTTGAAATAGATTTTTCTATGAGAAATAAAAACGACCCAGATTATAATAAAGGTAAAGTTCAAAAAGAGATTGAGGTAGATGGAATAAGATTAGATACATATATGGAAAATAATAATATCCAGAATATTGATTTATTATGTATAGATTTACAAGGTTATGAGTTACAAGCCATTAAAAGTCTAGGGGAAAAAATTAAAACAATTAAATATATTATCACTGAATGTTCTATAGTATCTACTTACAAAAATGGTGCTAATTTTTGTGAATTGAATGATTACTTAGAAAAATATGGTTTTAAGTATAATAACAGTAATAAATTCGGCTCCCAATTTCCTAATTTAGAGATAAAAGGATTTTCAGAATTTGATGCTTTATTTATAAATAAATCGACGTTTTAATTATTCAAAGGTGTAAAAGATGAACGTTAAAATATAACATGGAGTTATATTTTAGATTTATAAAATTCTGGAATTTTTATTACATGATAGCTTGTTCATAAAAAATCACAGATTTTTTTGAAAATGAAACCCCTCAAAGGATCAACATTTCAAATTCGGAAAGAAAATGATGTAAAACCTCGTGCTTCCATAGCACCTATCTCCATTCGCAGAGTGAATACATCCTCCAATCAACAGAATATTTCAACGTTTTCTACAAAAGAAAATATATATTATAGTCTTTCGGATATTCATCCTTCGTTAGAGCAAGAAGAAGATCTACCTAATAAGGTTACGGCTTCCTATATCAACGATTTTAACTTGTTCAGAATACACGATTTGATCATCCGAAAATTACGAGCGGAAAGAAGACAAATTTCTCGATTAGAAGACAAAATTAAAACTCAAGTTGAAGCCATCAAAAAACCCCAGACTGTGATTGAAAGAAAACGATCAAAAGAAAAAATAAAAGAGATCAAGGAATCCATAAGAGAGATTGAATCGGGCAGACGTATTAAAAAATACTTGGAATTAGCAGAACCGCTTATACATAAATATGAGAGTCTTGTTCCCAAATCAAGACAAGTAGATTTTACAGCAACCGATCAAGAAAAAATGGAGCAATTAGAAGAAGAAGAGAAGAACCCCAATTATTGGAAGAAAATGCAAATCGTTCAACAATATATCGATTTGGCCCAAAAATATATCACAGTGACGGTGATTCAAAAGAAGAAAAACATGAAAAAATGTCCCTGTGGATATGATTTGACGAACGTGTTTATTGATAATTTTGGGACTCAAATTTGCCCCGAATGTGGTAATGATCGATATATTATAGGATATAACTCTTACAAAAGAGACAACCTATCATCTCGCAATGATTATAGTGATAGGGACAACTTTGAAAAGGCTTTAATGCGTTATCAAGGAAAACAAGTAGATAAGATTCCTGAAACTCTCTTTGGAGATTTGGATGAATACTTCAAAATGAGAGGGAAATCTGTCTCAGCAGTTATTAAGTCTTTGCCGTATACGAGTAGAGGACGAAAACCCGGGACCGATTTGCCTATGCTTTACAAAGCATTATTAGAAACGGGATATTCTTCACTCTATGAAGATGCTATTCTTATTGCTCACAAATATTGGGGGTGGAAGTTGTCTGATGTTTCTCATTTAGAGGCTGTTATAATGCGAGATTACCAAAAAACACAACGAGTCTATAATATGCTCCCCAAAGAACGCAGTTCGAGTTTGGGGACGCAGTTCCGGTTATTTAAACATTTAGAATTGAGAGGTCATGTGTGTAGTGTAGGAGACTTCAAAATTGTGAAAATGCGCGATAGTTTAGAGTTCCATGATGAAACATGGCGTCAAATGTGTGAAGGCTGTGAAGATCCATCCATTTATTTCATACCAACAATCTAACGTCTATATTATTACTAAATATACGTCTAAAGACTTATATTTATTTTTTTTTATTATTTTGATACTCAGATTACATTAAATTATGTTCATATACCCTATCATCTGGAATAAAGGGAGTGTATAGTCTTCTTCCTTGAAAGGTAGGGGTCTATTTCCATTATTGTCTCCAAAGATCGTTACAAAATCGGGTTTGGGGAGATCTCGTATGCGTATACCATCTTTCGCCATCATTCTATATATCTTGTTTACTGTGCTCCCTTTCTTCTTACTCAATTCTAATCTCAAATCCAAGGCATTGTGTAGGTTAAGTCGAGTGTTGATATAACTAACTGGATTGTTCGTATCGTAAACAAGATAGTTGTATACCACCGGATTCTGGTTGTTTCTCCTTCTTATACGTCCGAAACACTGCCTGGCTCTTTGAGGAACCAAACGTCCGAAATCCATGTAAACGGCCGTATCTGCCATTTCAAAATTCGTTCCTTCAGAAGCCGAGAATATCGTAGTAACCAATACACATCTTTCCTTCGATTTACGGAACCTAGAAAGAGAGAACTCTGATGTGTTGTAGAATCTCACAAACCTATAACCTGGTACGTTTGATTTCAACCAAGCCATACCTTGTTTCATTTTTAAGGTATCCCAATGTGTAAATAGAACGATCTTGCGTCCTGTTATCTCCTTGGTTAGTAGATCTTTAATGAGGTCTACACCGGAACCCTTAGAAGAAACAAAAGAGTATTTCATCTTCACAGAGGACCCGTTTGATTTTTTATTCTTATTTACCAGGTCTAAGATCTTAAAATCGCGTAAATGGTCCATAGGAGAGGCTGAGAGGTATATCTTTCTTTCGAAGCTATCAATGTGAGCACTGATGCGGTCTTTTAGGAGATGAGATTCATCTACAATGATCTGTTTGCATAAGTGATGTAGGTTTACCAATCTAGTTGTAGCAGACCGAGAACTGTGAGACCCTCCCATGTAATATGTGGTGGTTAGAAAGATATAATGGGGTGTGGATTCTAGTTTTCTATTGCTAGATGAAAGAATGAAGTCTCTATGTCCCTTGCATGAAGAATGAAAAACAATCACATCCGATTTCTCAGGTCGTGATTTCACTAGTTTATAATCAAGCATCCTTATGTGATCTATCCATGATGTGAAACACTTAGGCGTGGCTACTATCATGGTTCTGATTCCATGCATCTTCCAAGATTCCTCCGCGTGCATTAGAGCCAACAACGTCTTACCTGAACTGAGAGGAGCCCTTATAAATATATTTTGTTCTGGATGTGCCTTGAGCGCCAACAGTCCCTTCATTTGTTCCTTGTACAACGCATTCACTTTACTCTTGGCGTATCTAGATGCCATGTATATCGCTCCTTCTTTTCCTCTCAGGAAGTACAATACGTTCGATCGAATCCTCCTGCAAGTCCTTCCAAAGTTAAGTATATCCTCGATCATTTCACATTCTCCAAAAATAACATGTATAATCTCTGGGGCTAGATTCAGAATCATGTATACAGGCGTGAGTCTTAAAACGTATAATGTATTAGTATAATCTTCTAAAAGATATTCAATTTTCAGAAGATCGATATTTGAACAAGAAAAAAAAACTTTTTGGGGATTATAAAACAGAATGGAATACTTACCGTATAAAATTGAAGAAGATTCATATCGAATCGAAATATTTCTGAATAAATTTCATGGGTTATTAACATTTTCTAGTCTTGAGGAGGGGAAAGAATATCTCCAAACTCAACTCAAAGAACGAATAAAATGGGAAGAGAGTGGTAAAAATGCGCAAAATTGCATTTATTCTGCAGACCAAGTCAGTCATTCGCTGTATGATGTGAAGGAAGGTTTGTTTGGAGAAGACTTAGAAGACGGTTATATCCTCAAAAAGAAGGAAACAGGATATTTTGGTTCTATCTACGTCAATGTCATAGGGTATTATATTTTATCCCCCTTTTCACGCCCAGTGAAGAAACCGGCTATTTCAATGCAAAAAGAAAAGAAATCCATTGAAGGCCCGGGATTTTCCAATGTTATAGCAGAATTAAGGACCAAGTTTGAAAACAGAGAAGAAGGAATACTAAAAACAACCGGGTTAATGGAAACATTGATAAACCCGAAAGAAGAAGAAGAAATAGTATCTGAGGATATGGAAGAAATGTATATAGAACCTCACAAATTTGACGCTTTGAACACAGAACGACTCTTTGAGACTTCATTACCTGGACTTCCCGATCTTCCCGATCTTCCCGATCTTCCCGAATTTTCTGAATTTTCCCCTCTTCTTTCTTTTCCCCATGTTTATTCACCCGTTCAAATTCGAAATTTTGATACAATCGAAAAAATCATTAATAAAGCTAATACAGAAAACAGTCAAGAAGATGAAAAAATAAATAAATACTGTCCCTTTGAACTAGAAGAACCTGAAGAACCTGAAGAACCTGAAGAACCTGAAGAAACAAGAGAGGTTGGAATAGAAACAAATACGGATGAATTAATGAAAAGAATAGAAATTGAAGAAATATTTATTGATTTCCAATTAGAGCAAATTCGCGAAAGGAACCGTATCATTGAAAAACAACTTTACGAGGAAACAGAATCAAGTAGTGAAGAAGAAACAGAATCAAGTAGTGAAGAAGAAACAGAATCAAGTAGTGAAGAAGAAACAGAATCAAGTAGTGAAGAAGAAACAGAATCAAGTAGTGAAGAAGAAACAGAATCAAG
>Ga0209986_10003703_pt1 | contig 13288 bp, 15 predicted proteins | sample BlataG_FD_183168 | JGI IMG/M metagenome (GOLD analysis project Ga0209986, IMG submission 183168) | Deep subsurface microbial communities from Black Sea to uncover new lineages of life (NeLLi) - Black_00105 metaG (SPAdes) (version 2) | ecosystem: Environmental > Aquatic > Marine > Oceanic >...
CCCTTCCAGTTATCAGAATACCCTAGTTCGATGCCGTAATAGTTGTTCGATGCACTTACGTTCTCTATTGTCGAATTGCTTGTATGACCAAATAGAACACTTTGATAATTCTTTTCCAGCATCAGGTCCTTGACTGTGACGTTAGTTGAATTGACGACGCCAACATAACCTGCATTGCTCGTTGAATCTATTATCCTGTCTTTTTCGCTCACCAGATAGTATATCGGCTTTCCATCCACTGTATTCGATGTGTCAATATTCTGCATGAATTGTGACAAAGACCATCCTTCAATACCAAAATTATAGTTGTTGTCTGCCACCGTGTTGTTTGTTAAGTTGTTGTTACCGGAATATACAAAGTAGATGCCGTAGTTGTTGTTCGAGTTTACGATGTTGTCAGTTAAGTTGTTGTCGCTTGAATCACAGAAGTAGATGCCGTAGGAGTTCGAGTTTACGGTATTGCCTTTTATAAGGATGTTGCTGGATGAGTATAGGAAAATGCCGGCAAGGTTATTTGTTATCAAATTGTTCTCGATTATCGTGTTATCTGTATTGATCCATAAACCTTCCTTATCTCCATACCATCCCCATGTATATCCGCATTCGTGCAGTTCAGAATTCCGCATCTTAAATGTCGAGCCAGAGAGAACCTGGAAGTAATACTCGTAAGCCGGATTGATTGCGGTGATATTCGACCTGTCAGCAGTCGTCGCAGGGTCATTGTCATAATCATAGATATACATCGCACCGCCGCTTTGAACTTCTATGTGATATTGACCATCACTGCTACAATTCATAATAAGCGTGGTGTTGCGTAGCTTAAGGCTGCCGGTCGAGTTAACTATCAGATTGCCATTCAGCATGAACGTTTCGTTAGTCCATAAGGTTTCGTTTCCTATTATGGTATCGCTGTATCTATTCGGAGACGTGCCATCTATGACTGCGCTCGCAGGTGCAGGTGTCATAAACAAAACAAAAACAAAAATTGCCATCATCGCTGCCACCTTACCATAACCATTCAGTTGCTTTTTTTTTTCATTGTTGTACTTTTCATTTTATTCCTCACCTCCTTCTATATCCATATCCATATCCTTCATCAATATATAAATAAAGATGTTTAAATGTTGGGAGTATAAATAATTTTTGGAAATGAGGAAATGAGCAAAAACACAAATACGAAAGTAAAAATCTGTGGCAACACGAATGTCGAGGATGCGATAATAGCTGCGGAAGCAGGTGCTGACGCTATCGGCGTGATAAACGTTGCTAATACGAGAAGATATATAGATTTAGAAGATGCGAAGGCAATATTCAAGGCTTTGCCAGTATTTGTATCAAAAGTTGTGGTTATGACGTTAGATAACATGTCCGGCGAAGTCGTGCATGATAAAATAAAATCAATAGAAGAGACAGGAGCAGATTGCGTACAACTTCACGGTGAGGAGCCGGTGGAACTCGTTGCGGATTTACGTGCATGTACAGAAAGCAAAATAAGAATAATAAAAAAGATTGGCGTGAGCGGAGATAAAGAAAAGTGCCTGGAGAACGCTTTAGCGTATGAAAGTGTCGTAGATGCAATATTGCTGGATACTATGCAAGGAGAAACAGGGGAAACAGGCGGAACCGGGAAACAACACGATTGGAGCATAAGCAAAGAAATTGTAGAGCGTGTGAAAAAACCAATGATACTTGCCGGTGGATTAAATCCCGACAACGTTGCCAAAGCAATAGCACTGGTGAAGCCTTATGCCGTGGACGTGTCCAGTGGTGTTGAGAGCGAAGTGAGAAAGAAGGATGCGGTGAAGGTGAAGAAATTCGTAGAGGCGGCAAAATCGGCAATAGGCAATAAGCAATAATTAACTTGACATTGTCAGATAGATTAACCGCAGAGTTCACGGAGAGCGCAGAGGATATAGGTTTAGGGGTTTAGCTAACGAGCTGAACCGCTAATAAACTAAACCTCTAATTCCGCGTGCTCTGCGGTAAATTTGAAATGTGACAAAGTCAAGTTACTTTATATTTGACAAAATACGATAAGCATATAATTAGTTTAATTGTATAAAATGGCAATGGCAGAGAAAGGGGGAGTCCGCAAAGAAGAAATAGAGAGAGTTATAATAGCTGAACTGCCGAGGCTGATGGCTGAATCACCGGCATTCCGACAGCAGTTAATAGGTATTGTAGCAGAGGTATTTGTAAGAAAGGAAGAGCTAAAGCAAGTGCTTGATGCGATAAGGGACCTGAGAGAGGATTTCAGTACAAGGTTTGAGGAGCATTCGAGGATTCTTGAGGAGTTATCAAAGCGACAAGAGGAGCATTCGAGAATACTGGAGGGGCATTCAAAAAGACTTGAGGAAATGTCAATGAGGCTTGAGGAGCATTCAAAGAGACTTGAGAGGCACTCTCAAACGATCGAAGAACTGATGAAAAGACTGGATGAGCATGCAAAGAGATTAGAATCCGCTATTGGTGGACTTGGTGCAAGGTGGGGGATAATGAGCAAAGAATCATTTAGGCAAGGACTAAAAGGAATCCTGCAAGACATTGGGTTAAAAGTCGAAAGATATCTTGATTATGACCCGGAGGGTTATGTATTTGGGCACCCGGAACAGGTAGAGTTAGATGTGCTTATCAAAAACAAAACTGTTTTACTTGTAGAGATTAAGTCCTCAATAAGTAAAGAGGAAATGCATACATTTCAAAGAAAGGTGGAATTTTACGAGAAGAAGAAAAAGATAAAAGTAGAAAGAAAAGGCGTTGTATCTCCTTTTGTTGACCCCTGGGCAAAGCCAGTTGCTGAACGATTTGGGATAGAAGTTTATACTTCCGGCTATGACGTGAGAATTTAGAATAGAGTAAGAATAAAAAATGTTGTCCAAACCTGATGAACATGGGAAATATGGAATATACGGCGGAAAATTTGCGCCTGAAGTATTGATGTCGGCATTAGAAGAACTCGAAGAGGCTTTTAATAGTTTTTCCAACGACAAAAGTTTTAAACAGGATTTAGACAAGCTTTTACGAACTTACGCAGGTCGCCCAACATCTCTTTACTTCGCGAAGAATCTATCTGAGACGTATGGTGCGAAGATATATCTAAAGCGAGAGGATTTGGTGCACGGTGGTGCGCATAAACTAAACAATACTCTGGGGCAGTGTTTGCTGGCGAAGCACATGGGTAAGAAACGAATAATTGCAGAGACTGGAGCAGGTCAGCATGGAGTGGCAACTGCGATGGCTGCGGCGGTCTTGGAGCTTGAATGCGAGGTTTACATGGGTACTGAAGATATAGAGCGGCAGAAATTAAATGTGTTCCGGATGGAGCTTTTAGGTGCAAAAGTAAGCCCAGTTGATTCGGGCTCGAAAACGCTAAAGGATGCAATAAACGAATCTATGCGAGATTGGGTGACTAATGTAGAAAATACCTATTACCTGATAGGCAGCGTGGTGGGACCTCATCCATATCCATTGATGGTGCGTGAGTTTCAGCGAGTTATAGGCAAGGAGACAAAAGAGCAGATTCTTGATGCGGAGGGCAGGTTGCCGGACACCATCGTGGCGTGTGTCGGCGGAGGCAGTAATGCACTGGGCATATTTTACGATTTCCTGGAAGAAGAGGAGGTGGAGTTTATTGGCGTGGAAGCTGCGGGAAAGGGTTTAGAGACTGGAGAGCATGGAGCATCACTATGCGCAGGCACTGAAGGAGTCTTGCATGGGATGTATTCGAAATTATTGCAGGATGAACATGGTCAAATAAAGCAATCATACAGCTTTGCCCCTGGGCTTGACTATCCCGGTGTGGGACCTGAACTGGCGTATTTAGCGGAGTCCGGAAGGGTAAAAATGGTTTCAGTAACAGATGAGGAAACTTTAACAGCTTTCGGGATTCTGTCCAGGAAAGAGGGGATAATTCCTGCCTTGGAATCTGCTCATGCGGTTCATTATGCGATAGAAGAAGCAGAAATTAAGGCTAAAGAGCGAAAAGACCATTTGATTGTGGTGAACCTTTCGGGAAGAGGGGATAAAGACATATTTATTGTGAAAGAGGTGCTGGGGGATAAAAGATGAAAAACGGTAGCAGAAATGCTCAGAAAAGATCTACGTAGAGCTGCATGGAGGCGAGGTGTGGGATACAAGCGAACTCGGAGAGGGCTCAAAGTTCTGACCTCTCAAACCCTCTATGCAAACCCCATTCCTTCGCAATATCTATTGCTTCCAGGTATTCACTCATTTTTAGCCCCCTGTTAAGTTCTTTATACCTATACGCTTTATACATAGGTCTATATTGCAGCATTATGTTTACATACGATTCTTTAGATATTTCAGTGGCAATGAACTTCAAGACTTCCTCAGAGCCTGCTATTCCATTCGGAAGCACCAAATGCCTTATCAGCAACCCTCTCGCCGCTATTCCTCTTTCATCCACTTTCAAATCCCCAACCTGACGGTGCATTTCTTTCACTGCTTCTTTGCATCTATCAAAGTAATCAGGTGCATTGGAGTATTTCTTTGCATTTTCCACATCTCCATATTTTATGTCCGGCATGTAGATGTCCACGATACCTTCTAACAACTCTATGGTGCTTTTTGCTTCGTATCCACCGCAATTATAGACGAGGGGAATACAAAGTCCTTTTTCTATCGCTATTTTCACCGCTTTCACGATTTGCGGTGTGTAATGCGTTGGCGTAACAAAATTGACGTTATGACAACCGCGTTTTTGCAGACTGAGCATGTTAAGCGCAAGTTCCTCCTCCATCATCCTTTGCCCATATCCCAAATGACTTATGTCATAGTTTTGACAGTATATGCAGCGCAAGTTACAGTTAGTAAGAAATATCGTTCCAGAGCCATGAGAGCCAACTAACACGTCCTCTTCTCCAAAATGCGGCTGCACGCTGGACACCATCAAATGTTTATCTGACTTGCAATAACCCTTTTCACCTTTGTTTCTGTTGACGCCACATGCTCTTGGACATAGTTTACACTCGTTTAATATATCCTCCAACTTCTCTATTCGTTCATCGAGTACTCCACTTTCGTAAGTTTCAAGATAAAGAGGAGTTATTTTTTTCATTCTATGACAATGTATTTAAAGAAGCAAGAGATAAATCTATAATTCTTCGGTAGGTTCAGCAGGTTCTATCATGCTCAAATACAATCTGCTCCACCATATAACGGTTAAGGGAGAAATAATAATAATTGAGAGTATCGCGCTTATTAGCCATCCGATATATTCTATAAAGCCAAAAGACATAGCGATTATATTTACTGCAAAAACAATAAGCCATAGCAAGAAGACAGCGACTTTGTTACGCATAAACATCTTAAATCCTGTTTTAATACCACTTATTGCTCCTAAATCGTCTATAACCACAGCATATCGTGGAAGTGCAAATATGATACTGATAATTAGGATGTAAAGAAACATAGCCAAAAAACCCAGTCCAAATATTGCAAATGCCGTAAACACTTCCTCCGGAGGTAGCACTGAAAGTACCCTTAATTTTGGAAGAATGTATAAAATGCCTGGGACCAGGAAAACAACACCAACAAAAGATATCAAACCAAGGATAATGTCAGTGAAGAACAGACTTATGAACTTCCTTTTTCCATATTCCATCATGTGAGAGATGTCGGTGCGTCCGGTTTCTGTCGCCTCTTTAGCCATACCAATAGCCCCAGCACAGAAAAATGCATTTATCAACATGCACAAAATTATAGTGACGATAATGGCGATTATGATTATGCCCATGCTTTGAAGGATTTGAGGCATAAGCTGAGGAATAAGTTCAGGCGATGGTTCAGCGGATTTGGTGAGGTATGATACCAAAGAAGGAATTATCGCCAGTATGGCAGCACCTATGATTATAATTGTCACTACGTGTGTTAGTATCACACTAAACACAAAAGGAAGACAAATAGTCAAATTATTTTTCCATGTGTCGAACCCCTTTCCTATTACACTGCCTGTATCTTCTACCATGTTATCTACCAGAAATTTTTAGAGTCTAATAAAGCTTTATGATTTCAAGTTCAAGATATACTTTTTTAGAAGCTACTCACTTTTGTGTATATTCCTTTCTCCGTAATCACCGCCGCTATCAGCTCAAAAGGAGTGAAGTCAAATGCAGGATTGTAAACCTTCACGTCGAGCGGCGCAATTTGCTTCCCCGCGAAAAATATTAACTCCTCTGCACTTCGTTCCTCTATCTCAACCTCTTTATAACTTCTCTTCAAGTCGAAACTGGAAAGAGGCGCAGCAACGTAAAACGGAATACCATGCTCTTTCGCTACCACTGCGTGCATATAAGTTCCTATTTTGTTTATCACTCCTTCTTTAACCACGCGGTCTGCTCCTACTATTACCTTATTCACTTTACCTTCTCTCATCACTGCTGCACTCATACTATCTGCGATTAACGTAACCGGGATTTTGTCTTGAAGCAGTTCCCAGGTCGTTATCCTTGAACCCTGATTTAAAGGTCGCGTCTCGCACGCTATTACTTCTATCCTTTTTCCCTTCTGTATCGCAGTTCTTATTACTCCCAGTGCAGTGCCCCAATCAACGCATGCTAAACGACCTGCATTGCAATGCGTCAACACGACATCACCGTCTTCAAAAAACTCACTTCCATAATCCCCTATCTTTTTGTTCACTGCAACGTCTTCGTCTGCAATCCTTTGCGCCTCTTCCAGCGCATACTCTTTCATCTCCTGCGTGGTTTTTCCGGACATTGCTGCATTTAATGCCCTGTTGACGCCGTAAGAGAGATTGACAGCAGTGGGTCTTGCTTTTTTAAGCATCTCAACCTCCCTCTCTATCTGTGCTTTGCTCTTCTCATTTGTACAAGCTAAAACAACGCCGAAAGCACCCGCAGCTCCCAATGCCGGTGCGCCTCTCACCCTTAATCTTTTTATTGCATCTATTAGCTCTTCTAACGTCTTGCACTCCACTATCTTATATTCTCCAGGCAATAAGGTCTGGTCTATTAGCTTTACCGCTTCTCTTTTCTCATCCCACTCGATTGTTCTCATTTTTATTTTCCTCCGCCAATGCATTCTGCGGCACAATCGGTAAAATAAGGATAAAGAGAACTAACACAAGCAAAACATTTTTTGCAACTTTGCCTTTCGTTAAACAGTTGCTCATTATGATCAATCCTCTTGGCAGCTTTTTCCCAGAATGTAGTGGAATAGTAGTTGTTCTACCATCCTCATGCTTCCGGACCGTATGACTGCCCTTTTGGTGAACCATTACAAACCCCAATTTAGAAACGATCTTACACATATCCTCTCCAGAAATCAGCGGTAATTTCATATATACTTCTGTTCAAAGGGGAATATATAATATAAAAGGGACGTTTACGTTTTATCCCGAAACGAGCGGCAACTTCATCTACACTTCCACCTCTATCTCTTGAATATCGGCGAATCTGGTAACAGGGAGCTCTTTCTCTTCTGCTTCAAACGCCTCCTTTAGATTCGCCATGAGTTCGTCAAGCGTCTTTCCATAGGAATAACAACCCTTCAGCGATGGAACTGTGCCAATAAAAACGCTGTCCTCATCCTTTTCGATTAATACGACAAAGCTTTGTTTTGTCATTTGGCTTTCTTTGAATACAATATATTATTGGTTTATTAAAACTTTTACATCCCTTCGATTATTTTAATTTCTTCTTCGCAAAGTGGATTTTTGGCTTTTGGATTTGGGAATACTTTTCTGGGTTGGTATAAAGGTCATCGGGATCGTTTATTCCATCGAAATCATACCAATCTTTAGAATTATCGGGGGAAAAGTAGTAGGTAGTAACAGGCTTTAAAATCCCTTTTTCCTCAAAATCAACAATTCTCTTCTTTATTGTTTTTATTAGTGGAAACAGGTCTTTTTTTGAAAAACTATCATTAAAATCAACGATTATTGAGAATCGGGATTTTATTTTTCACCTTCCACCACCTTCTCCTCCTCCTCCGTCAGCCCGTACAAATCATAAACCCGCCTGTCAATTTGCGCATCAACAATTTTTATCTGCCGTTCGTAAAGCTCTTTATCCCTGTCCATTCTCGCATTGGGGTATTTCTTCTGAAGTTCGAGCATGTTATCCCCCAAAGCAACGAGTTTATCGTGTTGCGCTTTTTCGGTTGGGTTTGAAAAATCAATGGTGCAGATCGGGAGCTTTTTAAGATTCACTACTTTTACTTCCGCAAAAATGCGACCTTTCTCTGGGATTAGACCCTGATACCACCAAGAAATAAGTTTTGAGTTCAGTAAGCCCAGAAGATATGGGTACGATAGTCTATTATCATTTATGCGTAGACTCTGCGTTCCATATGGGCATGCAGGCGGTGGTAACAGTGCAGTTCGTCAAATGCCAAAATTTAAACTACAAAACAACTCTTACTTTCTTTTAAAAAGAAAGCTAACCAGCTACAAGGTTCTCCATAAGCGATTTCCCTCGTTTTGAAAGTTGGTAGTATATTCTATCGTTATCCTCTATTTTATCCACCAATCCAAGTTCGAGAAGTGACTTTGACTTAGTGAATCCTTTGCCCCTTCCCCGTAATCCACCAAGGACATTTGTTGTAGCTATTTTTGTGTTCCTCGCTATGTTGGTAGCAGACGACGTCTTTGGATATATCTCATACAAATACATCACAATCTCTGTTCTTACCCTGCTCCTTCTTAACGAGCGCAATATCTGTATCTGTGATGTGAATGCGCCGTTTGCTTCCGTATTTACATCCATTTTTGCTTCCCCCCATATGTCCTTGCACTTATGCACCTGTATATGTATATATATGTATAACGGTATAAAAAGTTTTTCGGTTTTTTATGCATACCCATGATTATTAGCGACTTCTTCTCAACACGACATATCCTATGATACCATCCTCATCTCCACAATTCAGCCATTTATAAATACACGGAAGTAAAAGATTTTTTAAACTGAATGAAATCTAAATTTACCGGCGCATTGGTGGGCAGTGCCGTGGGAGACGCATTAGGCGCACCGGTGGAGGGATATAGCATGAAGAAGGTCATTTCGGTATTTGAAGAGGGGTGGGAAATGATTTCCGGTCGTTACACAGACGATACAGAGATGATGATAGGAGTTGCAGAATCATTGATAGAGAATAAAGGCTTCAATGGAGAGGACATGGCAACGAGGTTTATTGACAATTACGACCCGAGAAGAGGATATGGTCCGGGGTCTAAAGAAGCATTGAGAAGGATAAGCAAGGGTGAGAGCTGGGAAGAGACGTCGAAAAAGCTATTTGGTGGAAAAGGTTCGTATGGAAATGGAGCTGCAATGCGGATTGCTCCTGTCGGCATTTTTTATTATGACGATGCCGATAAGCTGCGAGAAATAGCCTATAAATCAAGCCACATCACACATTCTCACGAGCTTGGCAAAGAAGGAGCAGCTTTGCAGGCTTTCTCTATCGCTCTGTCGGTATCGGGAACTAAAAAGGGAGATATGTTGCTCAATTTGAAAAGATTTACCAAAAGCGAGGTATATAAGGAAAAGGTAAGAAATCTGGAAGCGCTTTTGGATAAAGAAACGACTAAAAGAGAGGTAATTTCCGGATTGGGGAATGGACAAGAGGCTTTTAACTCGGTGCCAACTGCAATTTACTCTTTTCTTCGTGCCGACAGCTTTAAGGACGCTGTTATTTATGCAGTAAGCTTGGGTGGAGATACCGACACCATAGGGGCGATGACTGGTGCAATAAGCGGTGCTTATTACGGGGAAGGAGCAATCCCAAAACGGTGGGAGGAGAAGTTGGAGGAGGGGAAAAAGGGCAGGAGTTATATAAGGTGGTTAGGAGAGGAGTTGTATCGAGTTAAATTTTAGCTTTTTTATCTGTTAATAACTCATAGTATAATAAAGAAATAGCCCGGTAGTGTAGGGGTCAATCATCCGAGGCCCTGGACCTCGTGACGTCGGTTCGAATCCGTCCCGGGCTATTTAACTCAACTCAAAAATTAAAATAATTTTGCGTGTGATGAAATGCCGATAAGAACAAGCAAGACAGAAATAAAGCATCTTTTTATCGCTTGGCTTGCCATTTCTTTTGCGTTTACCATAGTTCTCGCACGTCCCTATCTGAATATTTCATTATCAACTTTTCGCATTTTCTCCATCTCTGCTATTACAGTGGGATTCGCATTCATTTTCCATGAACTTGCTCATAAAGTAGTGGCACAAAGATATGGCGCATGGTCTGAGTTCAGAATGGCACCTTTTATGTTGCTCGTGGCAATATTAACGGCTTTTATGGGGTTCCTCTTTGCGGCGCCCGGCGCCGTTATGATAGCTAATCCGTATCTCACGCGAGAAGAAAGTGGAAAAATAGCGGTAGCAGGACCGATGATGAACGTGGCGTTGGCTTTCCTTTTCCTTCCCCTCACTTTCTTCGCTTACGGCATGCTAAAACAAGTAGGAACTTTTGGAGTGTTGATAAACGCATGGCTTGCTGTTTTCAATATGATTCCCGTTAGCGTATTGGATGGAAGGAAAGTATGGGCGTGGGATAAGGGGATATATGGAGTGGCTCTGGGGATTGCGATTGTTATGCTGGTGATAAGTATGGTAATATAACTCAACTGTTTTTGTTTTTTCAAAGTCTTGAAAGATGAAAGAACCACAAAAAAGAGAAGAAGGAGAAAAAGAGACATTAATAGACGATTACGGTAGAAAGATAAGGAGTTTGAGGTTCTCCATCACGAATCGTTGTAACTTGAATTGCATCTATTGCCATCATGAAGGGGAAGGGAAAAGAGAGGAAAGAGATAAAGATAGAAAAGAAATAAGTGCTGAGCTTATTATAGAAATAGCAAGAGTTGCGTCCGCTCATTTTAATGTAAGGAGAATAAAATTTTCAGGTGGCGAGCCTTTGATGCGAGATGACCTTGTGGACATAGTTCAAGGTATGAGAAATTTTGAAGATAACATCTCGCTAACTACAAATGGCGTATTGTTAAAGAAATATGCAGTTGAACTTGCAGATGCAGGTTTGGACAGGGTGAACGTCAGCTTAGATTCACTTAAAGAGGAAAGATATGATTTCATCACGTCTTCAAGAAACAATCTTCCCAGGGTGATTGATGGCATATATAGCGCAATTGATGCCGGACTTACGCCGGCCAAGCTGAACATGGTTCTTCTGAAAGGAATAAACGAGGATGAAGTGGTGAGCATGATGGATTTTGTGCGTGAGTGCAATAAAAGGGGAGGTGAGGAAATGGCAATCCTGCAATTAATAGAATTGATTCCTTCTTTTGGCGCACAGCCCAACAGTATGTTAAATTACCAAGCTGACTTTTATGAAGTCGAGAATGAACTCAAATCGAAAGCGTCGGCGATAAAAACGAGGAGGTTGCAGCACAGAAGGAAATATTTTGTTGATGGTGTAGAAGTAGAGGTTGTTCATCCAATAGATAACACGGAGTTCTGTGCAAATTGCTCCCGGTTAAGAATAACGTCTGATGGAAAGATAAAGCCGTGTTTGCTGAGAAATGATAATCTCGTTCCCATATATAGCGTGGATGAAGCGCATATAATAAACAAATTGAACTTGGCGATGCGGTATAGAGAGCCGTTCTATAGAGGATGGGAATGTGCTCAATAAAAAGACGGAAAAACTCTAAAAAAATATTTCGTGTTTAAAGTTCAAGATTTATTTACAAGTCCACGGGATATTGAGTAAAGTAATTACGAGGATGAGGTAAAGATGGAAGAAAAAGAGAAAGTAGAAGTGGAGATATTTGTGGATAATGAAGAAATAGGAGCAAACGAATTCGTGCAAAACGTGATGGGGAAGGCGATTGTCGGTGCGTTTTCCGCGTTAAAAGGCGTGAAGGAAGACTGGAAGGAGGTAGAGATAAAGGTGAAGAGGAAATGAGTTTGATGTGTGAGTAATGCAGAAAGATGGACGCAACTGCAAAGCGAGGGCTGTCGAAAAATTTTTATACTGTTAACGAAAACGTAGAAGTGCCATAATCAAAGGAGGTTAAAATGTCTTTAATAATTGATCGGGCAACGAAAGAGGATGTCAATGAGTTACTAAGCCTGTATTTTTCTACTTATGGGGCGAGTTATCCTCTTCCCTTAGGTACTGATAGAGGTATAATGTCCAAGATGATCTCTTCGGATGATAATATGTGGCTGGTAACCCGGGATACTGAAAAGAACATTATAGTTGGCTCAGTTGTCTTTGAGATAGATTGGCTCAACAAAATCGGGAAAGTGGTTGGGGTTGTTGTTCACCCACAGTATCGTAGAAGTGATATAGCATACAATATGATTTCCCAGGGGACTAATAAGAAATTTCTCTCTGGTGATAGATCGTTAAATTCAATTTATACTACTACCCGCACTGTATCTGTTGGGCCTCAACTTATGTTTCTTAAAGACGGCTTTCTTCCTTTGGGAATCTTCCAAAATGCTCATAAATTAAAGCAGTATGAAACATTGACTCTTCTTGCCAAGTTCAAGCCTGGGGTTCTGGAAAGGCGAGCCCCCTTTCAAACAATACCTGAAAAACTTACTCCCATCTTGCAGGTTATGAATGATATTCTCGAGATTAAAGATAGACCAGAGATTCTGGGTAGTAAAAGAAGAGAGCCTGCTGATGAGGAATTAGAGTTTGAAATTATTTTTGCTCACAACTATGTTAAGAAAAGATTTTATGAGACTTTTACTGATTCTGATGAGCGCTTCTATCCTTTTCACATTCCCAACTTGTTAGCCGCTTCAACCAATGGCGAGGTTGATCTCTATGCTTACTTCAGCAAGGTAGATCGTTATTGTCCGCTCGTTGCCGCTAATGTTCCTTTTTACACTCCATCAGGCAGGATGGCTGGCTTATTGGATCAACTTGAAGACTATGGGGCCGAAAGTTATACAGAGACTCTAACAAAACTTAATGACATCGCCTCTATCGAAGTCTTGCTAAATGAGGATTTTCTTCCATCGGCAGTGTATCCGGCTATGCTGGAGATTGATGAAAAAATGTATGATTTTGTGGTAATGTCCAGAACAATGGAACCTTTTAACTTCAAAGGGATGAAGATTGAAAGAGCATTCAAACCATACTTGGAGCAGTATGTTAATTTGTGGAAACAGATGCATTTAGATTCACTGGAGGTTTTAATGATATGGGGTCAAAATAAGGTTGGATTTTTAGGTTACTAAAATCCACCCACTGCATCGCATTCTACTTCTACGTGTTGAATCTGAGGTTTCTCACTAAAAAGCGATAATGATATATAGTAGTGGAACGT
>Ga0209986_10003704_pt1 | contig 13287 bp, 15 predicted proteins | sample BlataG_FD_183168 | JGI IMG/M metagenome (GOLD analysis project Ga0209986, IMG submission 183168) | Deep subsurface microbial communities from Black Sea to uncover new lineages of life (NeLLi) - Black_00105 metaG (SPAdes) (version 2) | ecosystem: Environmental > Aquatic > Marine > Oceanic >...
GCATTTTTCCTGTCTATGCGATTTGTGAATCCGTTGAGAGATCGAATCACTTGAAGAGAAAGGTAAGGATTTTGGAAGGGAGTAAAGCAAGGGTTGAGAGCCATAATGTTGGTCTTTCATTGATAGCCGCTGAATTGGTTATAAGTATCGCTGGTTTGTATCACTCATTAAATGGCTGGTCAGGTCCTGAAAGTCCATTTAACCTCTCGGATATTCGATTGTATATCCCTGCTTGAATATTCGAAAGAAGTTTCTATTGCTGGAATTATATCATCACAACTTGCAATGGACACTTACATTTAGTTGATTTTATGTAAAGTTGGAACAATGACGGTTTTTAAATGAATTTAAGTTCTATACCTACTTTCTTTAAATATTCCAACCCTTCCTTATCGCTGTATTCCCCCGACATCACCACCCTTTTTATACCTGCATTTATTATCAGCTTTGCACATATCTTACAAGGGAATGCATTTACGTACAGCGTGGCACCTTCTGCATCTCTACCCGCCTGTAAGAGCGTATTTTGCTCTGCATGGACACCCACGCACTCCTCGTGTCTTTCACCCGAGGCTATATTCAATTTATCTCGCCGGCATCCGGCTTCGAGACAATGCGGGAAGCCTCTCGGTGCGCCGTTATAGCCCGTTGATAATATCACGTTATTTTTAACCACTAAGGCACCTATCTGCCTTCGCAAACACGTTGAACGCTTCGTCACGTCGTTTACAATGTTCATCCAGTATTCGTCCCAGGGTATTCTCTTTGAGTTTTCCTTTTCTTCTCTTTGGTTCATTCTCTCTCCAACCTCTCAATTTCCTTTCGGATTTCTTCGATACTCAGGGTTATGGATTACTTTCTTTTTCCCTTCCTTTACCACCATATTTGGCAGTGAATTTTTGACGTGTCCTCTTCTGAAATTCTAAGTCATTGATGATATTTTCATCCATCTCGTTTCCTCCCTTTTTTATTTACTTCACTCGAACAAAAAATCAATTTCTATATAAATATAACTATCGGAGATACCTATTTGTAGTGTCCGCAGACACGTTGCAGTAACTTGACATTGTCAGATTAACCGCAGAGTTCACGGAGAGCGCAGAGGATATAAAATGGAGATATGTCCTTTTATCACCTTCACAACCTGAACCAATTTTATTTTTTTCAATGTAGCAATCTGCACTGAAATTTTCTCTGCGAACTCAGCGTTCTCTGCGGTAAATTTGAAATGTGACAAAGTCAAGGTAGATTCCCGAGGCATTTAAAAAATAGGAGGGTGGGTAAAGTGAGCTTGCCTTTTGACCGGGATTTTCTCCATGACAATCTCCATCCGGAAAAGCTTGCAGAACTTCGCAGGCGATTCATGGAGGAGTGGCGTTCCGGAGAATATACAAAAAAGGAGATGATGGAAAAGTTGCGTATCAATAAGCGCCCCCAATCCGCTCTCTTCTATCGCAAACAACCTGAAATCCGTTTTATCCGTATTTTGAGTTCTAAAACAGAACGCTTTCTTACCTTTGACCAATAATTCGTGGAGCCTTCCGGTGTTGTTTATGTATGCAGGATGATTGTTTCCTTTGAGTTCTATATTTACAACGAACCTGTTAAGGCGCTCGATTATTCTGCATTCCTGGGGATTGTCAATTCTGAAGAGTTTTATATTTGTCGGTTCTTCCACAGTCATAAGAAATCCAAGACTATCCTTTAAAAGGATTCTGCGAAGTTTTAAATATTAAAAAATCTGATGTTGAAATAGGTCGAGCATAATGAGCGGTAATCTTCTGCCAAAGGGAGGTATATACGAAGTAAATTTCGGATATCCACCCAAAATGAATGGAGATACGACATTGATATTGGATATACCGGAGTTAGGCGAAATTTGGGCTGATTAGGAGGTGACTTTATGGAAACTAAAATATTAGGACGAAACATCGTAGCCAACCCTGCCATCTGTCATGGCGAACCGACTTTTCGTGGCACACGCATCTTGGTTGCGGATGTGCTGGAACAGGTAGCCAGCGGCATGGCTTGGGAGGCGATTATCGAAGAATGGCGTGGCGCATTGACCAAAGAAGCGATTGCAGAGGCTGTTCGCTTAGCAGTCCATAGAACATGAATGCGTCATCGGCATCCGGTGTGTGTGCTATAATCATGGTTTAACTTATTGGATGGGTTATATAAAAGGATTCTGCGAAGTTTTAAATATTAAGAGTTCTGATGTTGAAACGGGTTGAGCATAATGAGGACTAAGCTTCTGCCAAAGGGTGGTGTGTACGAAGTAAATTTTGGATATCATTCTAAAATGGGTGGATATACGACACTGATGTGTGATATATCGAAGTTTTAAGGTGCGAGTTCTCTCCGCTTTAGTCAACCTTTTAATTTATATAAACCTTTGTTTTTTGTTCGGAAAATCCGCACGAAAAGATAGTTTTATCGGGGGTTTGAACGATACGATTAGTGAGTGCCGAGGAGGGGCGCTAAGAAGGAGGGGATATGAAAAAGGTGATGGAAAAGAAAAAGACAGGTTTAAAAAATTTAGGAGGTGATAAGATGACTAAGAGGAATTCTAAGGGGATATTGGTGGTGGCATTATTGGTAGCGGCTGCGCTAATGGTAGGGTTGTCTGGATCTACTGCGAATTCCGCTGATGAGCATAGCTACGTTGTATCGGAAGAGAAAGCTTTGGAGCATGCAACAGTGTATATGTTGGATGCGGTATTAACGCAGACACCCGGGCTTGAAGAATGGAGAGGGGCAATAGTAAATCCAGAACCTCTAACAATATATGACATAAATGGGAAAAAGCTCTTTTACGAATTCTCGGTAGAGAAAAACGGCAAGATGGTAGGGACAATCAAAGCAAGTGCGAGTGCTGAACTGGGACCTTCAGTTTACACGTTTGAGATAGGACCTCGTCCTTGGGATGCATCGACAGCAATTGAAAAAGCTAAGGAGCTGGCACAAGAGTACGATGGGGAAATCGTATCAGCAAAACTGGTGTGTTATAGTTACCCAAAAATCGGCGTAATGTTGACGTTCGCTGAGCAACCAGTGACAGGGGAAAAACGCAGGATGATTATAGATGCAGCGGATTATTCAATTGTACCTGATAAAAAGCCTGAGGCTGAAGGAATTGGTGTATGGTCGCTTTACGAGAGTATACCCGACGAAGAGAAATCGCAGCGCATGGCTGAGTGGGAAAGAGACGACAAATTTGTAAGCTCTGTAATGGAAAAGGCAAAATCCGTAGGCATCGAAGATTTAACGGGAAAACCCTTGTCAGAAAAGGAACTAAAGAGCCTTGAAGAACAAATCGTAAGGGTTAGAGCTCAAGTGACGCTTGGTGTTCCGCTTTACGGACAAACAAATGAGTACAGGTGCGCCGTAGCCACTGCACAAATGATCGCCAGATGGTATTTTGTGACCCATACACAAGACCATATCGCTAATGTTATGGGATGTGGCTGGACTGGAGGTTGCACTAATGCTCAACAGCTAACATACTATAGAACAGCTCGTCCCGATGGTTTAGGTAAAGCAGGTTCCAGCTTGGACACTTCGCCAACATTTGAGGAGGCTAGAAATGAGATTAACCAGGCCAGGCCGTTGAAGAGTGGTGTTCCAGGACATGCCAGGTGTTGCAGAGGATGGAGAACATATCCAGGAGAGTGGCTATACATCAATGACCCATGGCCAGTGAATCAAGGTAGAACATATTGGGAAAACTGGGAAGGTGTAACGCATACCAATTACATCTATGTAAGTGACTGAGTTCAACCAAATAAAAGGAAACATAAGAGAGGACTTAATTCCTCTTTTTTTCTTTTTTAAGGGGTTAAAAATGGAAGGAGCTGATAAACATGAACCAAAAAAGTATTGCCATATTGGTAGTATTAGTATTGATAGGGATGGGAATAGGAATAGCATTTGCATATATTGGAATGATGAACAAAGTAAAGATACCTTCAATGATAGAGGGGATTACAGGAGAGAATGAAACGAATGAAATGCCAGAAAATCCATTTTTATCAAAGGAGGATGCTGAAGAGATTGCTAAGTCTAAATTTGGACTTGTTCAGGAAGAAGACCCGATGTTCGAACCATGGAAACAATCCGTGCTTGGAGACCCTATCCTCGTGAGAACTGTGGAAGAGGAACCATCATATTGGTCAGTTCCAGTAATCCTTAAAGAGAAGGTCATAGGATTTATAGATATAGAAGGAGACGGAACAATCTCAAGATATGGACACTTCTACGAAAGCCCAGATAATCTGAGTGAGTGCCCAACCACACTCACGCGAATAACCGCGGAAGAAGTGGTAGAATTAGCTGAAGAAATCACTGTCAAATACCCCGATGCAGAGGTGAGTAAACCGATATTCGTCCACGACGGAGCGAAAAGCAAGATTGCATGGATGCTTAAAATAGAAAAGAAGGGAGAGATTATAAGCAGAGTATTCGTTTCAGGAAGGTATGTTTATGAGAGAAAGGAGGGGGAAGAATCTAAAGATATTGGGGGTATTTCAATTATGTTTGAAGAAAATATAACCGAAAATGAAGTGAAATTGATGCTCGACGGTTATGATTTGATATTGCCTTACGAATTAAAATTCAACCTCCCCTATTACTCTCCATTCTTTTATGTTATTGTTTCAGAAGATACAATTGGGGATATAAAAGATAATTTAAGAAAGAAAAACATTTTTCTTTCACAAAAAATATCTAAAAAAAGGAATAATGATGTTATTATTGCAATAGAAGGCGATAAAACCGAAAACGAACTGCGTCCGATAATGAATTCTTATGGTTTATCCATAAAAAAATTTGTTTGGGTTGAAATTGATTATAGAGGTTTAGGAATTTCAAATGACGATGGAAATACCTTAAAAGAAAATTTAGAAAAAAATGAAAAAGTTATTTCTGTACATTTGGACTACTATGAACGATTTGAATTAAAGTAACGGAATTAAAGGGAAAAGAAGGAGGTTTTAATGAAATGCTCGCGAGCGATTTCAGAATAAGCACAGGTTTGTGTTTGTGTGTTAAAGAGGCGATTGAGCGTGTTTAACTGTCGTTCCATTTTCTGGAACGCCTGTTCCACCTCGCTATTTTATGCTGCTCCACCGAAAATATGTATGCGCCGAGGAGGGGCGCTTTATAAATACCAAAAAAATATAAGGTAGAAAGTCCAATAACTTATTCAAAATGACAGATGATAAAATAGCACTTGATAAGCAAATCTTTAGTGCCTTATCATCAGAGACAAGAATCAACATCCTTAAAAAACTCAATTCTAAGCGTAGGACGCTAAAAGAGCTATGTGATGAATTAAATCTACCAAAATCAACTATTCGCGAAAATCTAACCGTTTTGGTTGAATCCGATTTGGTTAGAAAAAGGAACAGGGGTAATAAATGGGTCAACTACGAGCCAACAGAAAAAGGAAGAAGGCTGCTTCATCCACACGAAATGACAAAGATAATACTACTTCTGTCTTCTGCGGCACTCAGCTTTGTTGGTGGAATTATTGAGATATATTTGTTTATCAAAAGTGCTTTCCCGGAAGAAGTGTTAGAGGGTGGTGTGCCGCTCTACGAACCTAAGTATTTAATTTTCGGCGTGATTTTGCTCTCACTGGGTGTTCTATTTTCATACTTGGCTTTCCGCATGCGAAAAGTTAAAAAAGGAAACAGCAGAAGTAATTTTAATCAAAAGAGCAGAAGCAGATGAAAGTAAAGGTTTACAATGCGATAAATGAAGGTGGATTTGTTTTTAGGACAGGCGCGACAAAAGTCGCTTCGCAAACACGCAAACGTTAAATGAAATTTCAAACTTTCACAACCGCAAAATCTCATACCCCGTATTCCTCTCTGCTACGGGTCTGCCAACCGATTCCACCGCTTTGATGATTTCTGCAACCTTCGCGGGTTTGTGCACCTTCCCAGCCGCAGTAACAACGTTCTCCTCAAGTATCGTGCCGCCGAAGTCGTTCGCACCAAAAACCAGCGCCAATTTCGCCACGTTGAAGTCCTGCGTGAGCCATGACGCCTGTATATTCCTTACGGAATGCAAAACAATCCTCGAAATCGCTAACACTTGCAAATATCTCGTTACCGATACCGGCTCTTTTACAATCCCGTAAAGCTCCGTGTTCTTCGGCTGAAACGTCCACGGGATGAATGCAGTGAAGCCCCCTGTTTTGTTCTGCAAATCGCGTATCCTGAAAAGATGTTCTACGATGTCTTCGTTACGTTCAATATGCCCGAACATCATAGTTGCCGTTGTTTTCATTTGCAGCCCGTGTGCAGTCTCCATTACGTCAATCCAGCGGTCTGCACTGACCTTATCCGGGCTGACGACCTTTCGAACTCTATCGCACAGAATCTCCGCACCTCCGCCCGGGAGAGAATCAAGCCCCGCTTCGTTCAGCCTTTCCAGCGTTTCGCGTATGCTCATCGCTTCGTTCCTCGCAATGAAATATATCTCTGGCGGTGATAAACAGTGAAGCTGAACACCAGAAAATTCCTGCTTTATCGCCGAAAATAAATCCTCAAACCATTCAACGCCGATTTCCGCGTTAAGCCCACCTTGAATGAGAATCTGCGTCGCACCAACGTCAACCGCTTCTTTAACCTTTCTTATAATCTCTTCTTTGCCCAAAACATAGCACTCTTCTTCACTCTTTGCGTAAAAAGCGCAGAATTTGCATCTCGACACGCATCGGTTTGTGTAGCTTATGTTCCTATCAACAACGAACGTTACGAGCTCCCCACACCGCTCTCTCCTTATTTCATCTGCAATTCCGCCAATACCCGGCAAAGGCAAGTCGAATAGCTGCAAAGCTTCTTCAAAACTCAAATCCGCTCCTTCCAAATTCTTTGCCACATAATCCCTACGTTCAGAGTAATCCGTATTCATGACACTTCTCCTCGAACAGCTCAAGCCCTCTCTTTTCTTTCGCGCCCAGCCGGTATGTAAGCGATTTGAAATACTCGTGTAGGAATTCTACGGGCATTCCGAACTTCTTCCCGGCTTCCGCAACAACCACGTCAACGTTCCTCTTCCCCCACTCCACCGATTCCATAACTGCCTTATTTACTTCACTCATGTCCTTATCTTTCGGCGATGCTGAAATTCCAAAAACCATTGGATAACCGGTTAATTCACGCCATTTCTCACCCAGATCCATAACCACTCTATATGCCATCCTCGCCTTGATTGCTTCATCCCCTATAACGAGTGCATAAGTGCCGTGCTTAAGCAATTCGCTTGCTTTACTCGCATTCACAGGTGCAACCCCGTTTCTCATCCCGCACTCGTGCAAAATGATTTTAAGTAGATTTAGCGATGTTAGCGTTTGATTCGTTACTGCAATACGTCCTTTATCGTTATCGTTATCGTTATCGTTATCGTTATCGTTATCGTTATCGTCATCAAGCATTTTCCCCTCCGAAACGACGACGACACTCAAAACGCTATTCCTCGCGGCAATACAGAACTCATAGCTTCTTAACCTATCTTTGTTTCTGATATAATAGGACGAAGGAACCGGTGCGAAATCTATTTCTCTTTTCTCAAACATCCCGGCAAGCTCTTTTGGCGATGCTTCTATCACCCTCACGCCATTGTGCTCAAGCTGGTAATAGGGCAAGAAGTTGTTCACGAACCCGAATTTGCCTATTTTTATGCTCATCTCACGAATACACCTTCAAAATATTGTAAAACGTATCGCGTTCCGCAGGTATTTTGTTTGCACCCCTCGCAATACTTGAAATTTTATCTATCGGTAGCATAAGTGGTGTTTTAGCACCTGCCGCATGTGTAATCCGCTCCTCCATTAGCGTCCCATCCAAATCGTTCGCACCATAATTCAAAGCAACTTGAGCAAGCTTATCGCCGAGTGCAACCCAGTAAGCCCTTATGCTCTTAAAATTACGCAGAACAATTCTTGAAACCGCAATCGTTTTGAGAATATCCACGGGATTCATTTTTTCTTCGACCAACGAATCGAGCGCGGTGTTCTCCGGATAGAAAAGAAGAGGGACGAAGGAAACAAAGCCACCTGTTTTCTCCTGCAACTTCCGGAGCCTGTATAGATGAAGAGCACGGTGTTTTGGTTTTTCAATATGTCCGAAGAGCATTGTGGCATTGCTTTTTATTCCAACGCTATGCGCTATCTCCATTATCCGAAGCCATTCATCCGCTTTTACCTTCTTCGGGCAGATGACTTCTCGTATCGCATCGTCGAGAATCTCCGCGCCACCGCCTGGCATTGCTTGCAGTCCCGCATCCTTCAACCTCGATAGCACTTCCTCAATGCTCATTCTCTCAACCTGCGAAATGAAGTGAATTTCAGGCGCCGTCAAAGCTTTTATAATAACCTGTGGAAATCTCCGCTTTACCCGCCTGAAAATCTCCTCGAAGTATTCTATGCCCATTTCCGGATTGAGTGAGCCGACAATATGAAGCTCCGTAGCACCCCTTTTTATCGCATCCGCAACTTTCTCAAGCACCTCCTCAATCCTCATAAAATACGCATCGCCATCATTAGCGTCACGGTAGAAAGCGCAAAGTGGACATCGCGAAACGCATACGTTCGTGTAGTTTATATGCCTGTTGACAACGAACGTTACGATGTTTCCATTCCTTCGATTGATGGAATCTGCAAACGCCCCAAGCTCGTGGACGCCCAGTTCAAAAAGTCCTTCAATCTTTTTCGGTGTCCATTCCTCCATTTTTGTCAATAAAATTTTTATATATTTACCGCCGAGATCACGGAGAGCGCTGAGATGAGATATATGATATTCCCGAATCTCTGTGTTCTCTGCGGGCTCCGCGGTAAACAAGTCTGGAAGTTTTTATGTTTTTGGCTTTCTTGTCCTATCATATAAACATATACTTTTATGTTCATAACCAATAACGAAGATAACATATTACGAAGATGTCGAAATATGAATACATCGGAACCATTCTCGAATTCCTTATCAAAAAGGGACCGTCCAGCAAATATGCCATATCGAAGGGTGCTGCCATCCCGTATCCAACAGTTCTGAGGAAGCTTCCGGAGATGGAAGCGGCACATATAATCCAGAAAGTTGGCGAAGGAAAGAGGGGCGCGGAGATATACGTGATGACGCCCAAGGGAGCGCTTATCGCATACTTCGGCGGGCACGTGCGGACATCGGAACTCTTCGTTGCTCTGCCCGTTATTATGAAGCACGTGAGTCTTTCGTTAGATGAGTTACCCGCCGTCAGTAATCCATTGGGTTTCATTCTTGCGGAGCTTCCATTCAAGCTCTCACGATTGGAAGACTTGAAGGTAGAGGAGGCGGTGAGCATTTTAGGTGCGATTCTCGTCTGGAGACACGACGAATGGTATCACGAAATGGGGAAGGAAGAGTTGGAGCGGTTATTAGCATGGGAGGAGAACTACCTGATTTTAAGACTTCTAATCGCCGGCTCCATCAACACGCTCGAAAAGATGAGCGAGCAGGCGATGCGATTAAGCGAGCTGGCTGATAAATTCCTTTCGGAAATAGACACGCTGAAGGGGCGTAAAGTTTAGTGAATCTGAGGATTGCGAAAATATGTCGCCGAAAAAAATAGCAAACCTTAAATAAAAAGTCTTAGTAAAGTGAAGATGCAGATAACAAAAGGATAAAACGAGAAGATGGAAGCAATAAAAAAGGGCGGGATTTTCAACATCTCCGACTTGAAAAACGTGCGGATAAGCATAGGAGAGATAGTAGAGGAAGCAGAGGAATGGGAGCCGATGGGACCAACGCCGATGCCGAGCATAGCCACGCTTCGGAACTGGGACTTCAAGCTTTTGAACAGGTATAAGCCTTTTTATGCGCCGTTCTGCGACATGTGCTGTCTTTGCACGTATGGTAAATGCGACCTCACAGCCGGTAAGAAGGGTGCTTGTGGGATAAAAATAGATGCACAGCAGGCAAGAATCGTCCTGATAGCGTGTTGTATAGGGACTGCCGCTCATGCTGGACATGCGCGTCATTTGATTGACCATCTGATAGAAAAGTATGGCAGGGATTTCACGATAGATTTCGGTCCGTATATAGACATCGAAGCTCCGATAACAAGAACAGTCACGGGAATAAGACCGAGGCGATTGGGTGATTTGGAAGATGCACTGGACTATGTAGAAATGGAGCTTACGAATTGTCTATCCGCGGCGCACACGGGTCAAGAAGGAGCTTTTATTGATTTTGAGTCTAAAAATTTACACGTTTCTATGATTGATAACTTAGCAAAGGAAATAGCTGATATAGCCCAGATAGTGGGTTATGATTTTCCCTGCGGGGACCCGGATGCCCCTTTGGTTGAAATAGGTCTTGGCGTCGTTGATAAATCCAAGCCGGTAGTTCTGTGTATAGGGCATAATGTTGCGCCGGGTGCGGAAATGGTGGATTATATTGCGGAAAGGGGATTGGAGGGCGAAGTAGAAGTCTGCGGGATGTGCTGCACAGCGATAGACATAACGAGATACGAGCCAAGGGCGAAGATCGTCGGACACATAGCTCAGCAGTTATATGCCATAAGGTCGGGGATAGCGGACGTTATCGTAGTGGATGAACAATGTGTGCGGACGGATGTAGTAGAAGAGGCGATGAAGGTGAAGACGCGGGTAATAGCAAGCAATGACAAGATATGCTACGGTTTCCCGGATAGAACCGATGACGCTACGGAGGAGGTAATAACTGATTTGGTGAATGGAGCGCCGGGGGCATTGATACTTGATGCGGAGAAGGTGGGAGAAGTCGCTGTTGAAGTCGCTTTGCGGTTATCGCCAAAAAGAGAGCATTTAAAGTCTTTGCCTGATATTGGCGAGCTGAAAAAGCTTGCGGAATCGTGTGTGCAGTGTGACGAATGCAGAAGGGCATGTCCAAATGATTTGCATATTCCCGATGCGATGGTAGCGGGAGCGAAGGGCAGCTTTGATAAGCTTGCAGAGTTATACGAGGCGTGTGTGGGCTGTGCGAAGTGCGAATCAATATGCAGGGCAGAACTATCACCGCTGAACATGATACACGTGGCGGCAGAATACAAGATAAAAGAAGAGAAGTACAAAGTAAGAGCGGGGAGAGGTCCGGTTTTAGATACTGAGATAAGGAACGTCGGCGCACCCATTGTTTTCGGTGACATCCCAGGTATTATTGCGTATGTCGGCTGTCCAAACTACCCAAAAGGAGGGAGAGAAGTTGCGGAGATGGCGGATGAATTCGCAAAGAGGGGCTATATCGTGGTGGCAACCGGGTGCTCTGCAATGGACATAGCCAGATATAAGGATGAAGACGGGAAGACGCTATATGAGAAATATACAGGTGCTTTTGATAAAGGCTGTATGGTGAATATCGGCTCTTGCGTCTCAAATGCACATGTCATTGGTGCAGCGATAAAAATAGCGGGGATATTCGCAAGAAGGAAGTTGAGAGGTAACTTTGAGGAAATCGCCGATTACATATTGAACAGGGTTGGCGCATGTGGAGTTGCGTGGGGTGCGATGTCGCAGAAGGCGGCTTCTATCGCTACTGGATGCAACCGGTGGGGAATCCCCGTAATATTAGGTCCTCATGGCTCCACGGCTTACAGAAGACTTTATCTTGGCAGAAAAGATAAAGAAGAGGACTGGTATGCCTACAACGTCAAGGTAGGGGGAGAGCCTTTCTATTTCGGACCCGCACCCGAACATCTGCTATACGCTGCGGAAACGAAGGAAGAAGCGATGGTAATGACTGCAAAGCTCTGCATAAGACCGAGTGATAATCCAAGAGGAAGATTGATAAAGCTAAGCAATTATATAGATTTGCACGAGCGGCTGTTCGGGACAATGCCAGACGATTGGCATCTGTTTGTGCGAGACGTGTCGGAATTACCGCCTGCGAGAAGAAAGGAGTTGAAAATGGAATTGGAAAAAATAGGCTGGAAGCCGATGAAAATGCCACCGGGGAAGATATTTGACCCCACGAACTTAGAGCGGTTTAGAAACGGATGGAAGTGAAATAAAATGGAAATGGAAGAACTCATCGCGGAGACAAAGGTGTATAACTGCGTAGAATGCGGCAAGTGTAATGCGAACTGCCCGATATCGTGGTTTGAATCAGATTATTCTCCGCGGTTGATTGCTAAAAGAGCGTTGGAGGGGTTTATTGACGTTCGTGAAGAAAAAATATGGCATTGCATGAGCTGTCAACTATGCAGTGATAGGTGTCCCTCGGAGGTGGATTATCCAAAGTTTATTTGGGGACTCAGAGCGGAGGCATTAAAATCCGGGATTGGAGAAGCGGCATACGTGAGTGAGCTCGAACAGTTGTTCTTAGACGGGGAGATGGACAAGGATATCGGTATCGTGAGGGAAATAACGGCAGGAAAAACCGCTGTGGAAGGGCAGGATGGCGGTATTGTCACTTCGTTGTTAACCGCGGGTATGGAGAAAGGGCTTTTTGACAGTGCGATTGTCGTGCATAGAGAGGACGGTTTCAAAGCTAAAGCGATTATGACCGAGAACGTGGAGGATATTATCAAAGCGAGTGGCTCTAAATATCAATTCGCACCTACCGTAGAAAGGATGGTGGAAGCAATATTAGAAGGAGGCGGAAAAAGGATAGCAATCGTTGCCCTCCCGTGCAGTATTTATGGAATCAGGCGGATTCAAAAAGTTTTTTCTGATGTGGAGTTGTATATTATAGGGCTTTTCTGTTTCGAGAATTTTTATTACGAATTGCTCAAACCGTTTGTAAGTGAAATACTGGACGTTGACCTTGGGCTTGCGGATAAAATAGATGTAAAGAAGGGGAAGTTCGTTGTGTATATAGAGGGCGAGGAGAAATCATGTGACGTTGATGAGTTGCAAGGAGCTGTCAGAGCGAGTTGTGTTTTCTGCACGGATTTCACTGCCAGATTGGCGGACGTCTCGGTGGGTAGTGTCGGCAGTCCCGATGGGTATTCGACGGTGATTATAAGGTCAAAGAAGGGAGAGGAGTTGTTTGGTTTATTGAAAGGCTTAGAAACAACTTCCGTTGACCGTAATGAGATAGCAAAGTTAGCGAGTTTGAAAAGGAAGAAAGGTGTAGAGGAGTTAGAGAAATTAGAGGGGGTTTGAAAATGAGCGAAAATAAAAGTATGCTGGTAATAGGCGGAGGAGTAGCAGGGATTCAGGCATCTCTCGACTTAGCGGAGCAGGACTTCAAGGTGTATTTAGTGGAGAAGAATTCTTCTATCGGCGGTCGGATGGCTCAGTTGGATAAAACATTCCCGACAAATGAC
>Ga0209986_10003706_pt1 | contig 13283 bp, 15 predicted proteins | sample BlataG_FD_183168 | JGI IMG/M metagenome (GOLD analysis project Ga0209986, IMG submission 183168) | Deep subsurface microbial communities from Black Sea to uncover new lineages of life (NeLLi) - Black_00105 metaG (SPAdes) (version 2) | ecosystem: Environmental > Aquatic > Marine > Oceanic >...
AAAGACATAGATAAAATCCTAGAAAAATTTATTGAAAATAAACTCATTAGGATATAGGTGAAAAAAACAGTTCAAAACTAGATGTACCACCTAAAAAACTTAAAGATTTTACAAGAATAGAATGAAATTACAAAGGAGAAAAAGTTTGGGAGTTGTTGGAAGAGATAATAAAAACATTAAAGGAATAGTTTTACAATCCAGTATAACCGAAAACTATTTAAATACAGCATATACATTAAATACTGTTTATGCCCACTGCCATCCTATATAGGATGGTAGTAAATTATCAAATACCTTTTTAAACTTGATTCTTCTACTATATCTATGGATAAATGTGCTATCTTTATTGATGGTGGATATTTTAGTAAAGTTCTAAAAAATGAATTTGATTTACCCAGAATAGACTATTTAAAACTCTCCGAAAATATATCAAAGGGGTATAAACGTACAAGAACTTATTATTATAATTGTATGCCCTACAAAAGCGATCCTCCTACAATAGAAGAGAAAAAACGTTTTGATGATATGCAAAGGTTTATTGAAAGTTTAAAAAAATTGCCCAATTTTGAAATTAGATTAGGAAAATTAAAGAAAAGACATGACGAAAAAGGCAATATTTATTTTGTACAGAAAGGAGTAGATATTTTATTGGCAGTGGATCTAATAAGATTGGGGCGTAAGGGAAGAATCGACTATGCCATTCTTGTGACAGGAGATAACGACTTTGTTCCAGTAATAAAAACAGTAAAAGACGAAGGTGTTATTATCTATCTATACTCTTCTCATGCTAGCAAGATTGGAGAATTACGAAAGATATGTGATCAATGCTTTTTTTTGGATCGAGATTTGATAAATAATTCAAGACAAGAATAGCAGTCCTCAGTATCGAACTCTGCAATCATGCCCTCTAAATGATTTTCAAACTCTTTTATCCTTATCTTCTCCTCATGAAACTTTTTAGTCATGCCATAGAGCTGCTTTTTCTTTTAAAATCATGTATAAGTAACTACTTCCCCCTTTTGGCGTAATTTTCAAAGTAAAGCTCCCGAAAAACATAAAAAATGTATAGCAAATCCAGTAAAAACAGGGATAGCAAAGTTATCGTTAACAATATCCTGTAACTCCGAGATTGTAGCTACTGTAGCGCCTATAAAAGCTGCAGGCGTGCCAAGAATTAAGTATCCAATTACAAAACAACTAAAAAAGCATGAGAGTGTTCCAACTATAGTTTTATTCTTATATATCTTTATCCTCCCAAAAAGTTGTCCATTTATTGCTGCAAACATGTCCCCAATAACTAACATGAGCATAGACGCTATGGCTACATTTTTCTCCACGAAGAAAACAACAACAAGACATCCTGCAATAAAATACACATCCCCTCCTAAACCGTTTTTTTCGTGTTCTCTTGTCATTCTGCTCAGGAAATAGCCGACTAATGGGATTTTTTGAAGATATTTTATCCTGTAATAATTAGAAAGAAGGAACAGTAATAAAAAAATGCAAAGTAAGATCAATGTTACCATTCTATTTGTAAAATAATAGAAAATCGGCACGAATAAGCCGAAAGAATGAATGATTTTTCTTATGATCTCCTCTCTCATAATTTCAAAAGTAAAAAAGAGTATAAAAAGTTTTCTAACGGATCATTCCCAAACCTTTCAATTCGGCAACGAGTTGCTCGATTCCATTTTTAACGTCTTCTTCGCTCTTAGCACCCGCACATACTATTTTTCCAGTGTTAAAAACCAAAATAGCAACTTTTGGATTCTTTACCCTGTAAACAAGCCCGGGGAACTGTTCAGGCTCGTATTCACAGTTTGGAAGCTCGAAGATCAATGTTTCCAGATCTATCTTTATACCAAGATCAGCTGTTGCAACAATGTTCTGAAGTCTCAGCTCAGGTTCTCCTCTCATTTCAAATCCTATTTTTTTTAAGCTCTTTATTATCTTTTTAATAGCTATCTCAGCATCTCCTATGGACCTGGCACCTGTACATATGAGCTTTCCAGTTGAGAATACGAGTGTGGATGTTTTTGGAGACTCTACTTTATAAACAAGGCCGGGGAACTGCTCAGGTTCGAACTCCGTAGTTTTTATCTCGCGTGTAATATAATTCAGGTCAAGATTTGCGTGAATATCTGCAGAAACAACAATATTAACTATCTTAGGCTCTATCATATGCTACCTTTTAAACCTTATATTTAAATACTTATTCAATGCTCTCCGCTATCTCTCTGATAATATCTCTAACTCTTTTGTCTTTTTCTGCTTTCAAAATTAGATTGATCGTATATAACTTCCGATACATCTCGAGATCAAGATTTTTATTCTCCAATTTTTCATTCCAGTCTTTATGAATCAAACTAAAAAATTCTAAGAGTAATTTTGATAATTTTTCTTCATTTTCTAATTTATAGTTCAATTTTTTCAATTGCACTATCAAATTATCAATCATTTTCTTTTTATATTCCTGTTTTATCTTCATTTCTTTTTCAGGAGCTTTTTCGTCCATTGCAAAGATATATAAATTTGAACTTCTACCGTAAATCTTTTCAGGTATATGATACCTCTTCCTTTCCCCCACGGCATCTACAAGCCCTACTTCTTCCAGCTTTTTTATATGCCTGTAAATTGTGGATTCATCTTTGCCCAAAATCTCTGCTATCTGGGATACAGTGAGATCGTTAAACCTCAATAATTTTAGAATAGCCCTCCTATTCTTCTCGATTCCTATAATTATAGCTTTTGGATCTCTGACGACCTTTATTCTCTCTTTATCCATAATAAAAATAGTAGAGTTATACTTATAAATGTTTTGCATGTGCGTGCAGTAATTGATCAAGGACTTTCTGACAGAAGATTATGATATGTTTTCGGAAATAAAACAAGACAAAGACTCAACAATAGTCAAACTTCTCGAAGATGAGTTAGATGTGTGAATCACATCCTGGAAGAAAATGGATCACACTCATACGAAATTGTTCAAATTACTTGTAAATTTTTTGAGATGCGTCTTCTCTAGTTTTTTTAATTTTTTAGTAACTTGATTATGAAGAAGCACCTCAAACATTGGATCACAAGTTTAACTCTTTTTTTAGGTCTTTCCAACTTGTATTTTCCCCCTTCAGGGATTCCTCTCTCAACTTCTGTATTTCTATCATTTTATCTTCAGGAATTTCTTCTTTTGGGATTATAATTTCTTCTAATATCTCTAATTTTTTTCTTATCTCAATAAGTTCTTTGTGCATTTCTTTCAACAATACTTCGCTCATGCTCAAGCATCTCCTTCTTATTTAAATCATGTCATCGCTCTATAAAAACCTTTTTATTCTTTATATCTCTATATATTTCATGAAAATCTGGGCATTGATATCATTGTTGATAATATTTTCTTTGTGCATCTCTGAGAGTCCACAGGAGACACACCATTCACAAGGATAATAGACTTTTTAATAGAAAATAAAGGATTTGACTTCTCAAAAAAAGAGATCGCGGAAGGATCTGGAATCTCGGGAACTTCTCTCTTTAAATATTGGGATAAATTAGAAAAATATGGTATAGTAAAGAAAACGAGAACTTACGGCAAAACAAAACTGTATACATTAAACAGTGAAAGCGAACCTGTAAAAAAATTACTTGCATTGGAACTTGAACTGATACGAAAAGAAATGGAAGAAGAGGTTGAGATTGAGAAGTTTTGATATATGACCTCCTAGGAAGTTGTCCCTCGATGATTACCCAAAGTTTATACTGTATTTTCCCTCCATATCTGAACCCCAATACATATCTTCTGAATTGATATTTAAATTCAATTTATCCAATTTTATTTTACTTACAGGTTCACCATTTATGTACATAATTAATTCTCCTTCTTGTAACCAAGTTAAAGTTATAAAGAATCTTTCTCCTTTTAGGTATTTATTTATATCATAGTTTAATGCATGAATATTATAATTGGATTCGTATATCTTCCAAACTAAGAATCCGTTTCCATCCACAAATAAAGACATTCTATTTTTTATAAGACTGTCTCCTATATCAAAAATATATCCCTTTTGATAAACGTCATTGGGTTTGTTTAGGGTTGCCCAGAAAGTTATTGTACCCTCTGGAGTTATAGATGTTTTAATTATTTTTTTCTTTATGGGCGGTAATGGCTCTAATTCTCCTGTGGCTTGTCCTCCATTTCCCGTTAACACATCATATGTTTTTATTGCAATATCTTTTATCTCTTCTAAAATTTTATCTGTTTTCGTTGAAAAGTAACAAGCAATAACTGCACCAACAATAATTGTTACAATAATTGTAATAACCAAAGGCATAATTACTTTCCTACCTTTATACCAGGGTTTTTTCATCTCTTGTTCCAATTCTGAGATGCAACTAATGATCTCTTTATTTTTTGCTTTTGTTCCTTTCCTAATATTATCACTCTCTAATTCTTTATTTAACGTTTTTGTAAAATATTTGTATTATGAATCCTAGTATTCCCAAAGCGATTGGTATCCAAGAATATGTGTAATTGATAGCCTCAAAAAAGTTTGTGCTAGATAATTTACCTATTATAAGATTAATAATAATGCCCACTATCAAAAATATATAGCTTAGATATTTAATTTGAAAAGGAATTGCATGAAAAAGCCACAGTAAAGATAGAAAGATGATACCACATAGTAGCATTATATTTACAATTTTGATGAAGTTAAGAAATTTAGTTTCTTCTCTTGAAAACTCGATCTTTAAAGGTTCAGATTTAAAATCTAATACATTCTCAAATTTGAATCTGAGGTTATTTGAATCCTTAAAATTTGTAGTTATTAAATTAGACTTATAGTTTGTATTATCTATATTGAAATCCTCTGGAACTTCAAAAATTAGGAACTCTTTGATTTTAGAAACATGTGCTGGAGATGTCAAATCGTACTCAAAAATATAATTAAAACTATCTTCAGAAGTTAAAATCTTACTGGCATCATATTCTATTTCAATAGTTACATCAGCAGTAGATCCTTCATTGAGAATGTATACAATATATAAAGTATTTTCATTAGAATTAAGTCCCTTACCAATATAATAAAAACACTGAGAAGGTTCAATAGATTTTTCTGTTTCACAAATCTTTTTTAGATCATCGTACTCAATTAAATTTACAGGGCATTTATTCCCATCGATTTCGATAGTTATTTCTGGATGTTTCGTTAACTCAACATATTCTGAAAGCGGATATACAGAAATATGTTTTGGAGGTAATTCTTTTATTCCTACTTCTTTGTAATTATAAATCTCTTTTACTAAATTAGGATCAATTACTTTATACGTTCTTGTGGACCCTAGTAAAGGCCTTGAAGAAACATTAATATAAAAAAATCCTTTTATCGGCATCCCTTTTTTTTCTTCAGACATATTAAAACTTTTATAACCCCTAGAAAGGATTGTAAACCCCTCTGTATAGTGAGTCACTACAAATTCTTCTTGATTGCTTATCACTCTGGGGAGATAGTTACTATCAAACGATTGAGTTATCAGAGTATAACCAACATCTACTTGGGGATCTGTACGTTGACATATCTCTAGTAAATCTACCTTAATTTGAGGATCTGTAGAGAGTTTTGTTTCATATCTCATATAAACTTCGTTTATTCTGTTAATATCTGCATACGCGAATAAGGATTTCTTTAACGCTATATATCTGTAAGTTTCACCGAGTAAAAAATACTCCTCATAATTCTCTTTTGATATTTCTTTTCCGTTTATTTCTATTCTAACGTTTTTTAGATTTTCAGATGATTTAATTGCTTCTGAAGTTACAAAGGTATCAAAACCTGGTTCAAATCTATAAATTGTTTCGATTTTTATAGTTCCATGATCTAATAGCGTAACAAGGGATGTCTTTTCTATTTTGGGTAAACTCTCTCCAGGTGTCATATTAATCCCACTTAATAATAAAACAAGACATATGGTAATAATAGATAGTTTCATGTTTTAACCTCTCGTATTGAATAAACATTTCTTTATCTCACTTCCTTCTTTATTCCGAATAATTCTTTATGTCTACTATAATTATTATGTTTTTATTATTTAAAAATGTTTAACCTACACTAACCATAAACAACTCTGAAAAGATTTTTGAACTCTAAGGGGAGTTTCATCCTTTCAGCTATGTAAGGACCATTTCTCTTATCTTTAGGGTAAGGTTTTAGATATTCCTCTATGTTCCTCTTCTGAAGGCAGTAGACGGGACATTTTTTTCCTTCTTTTAAAGTTCTTTTAACGACTCTAAGATTTGAGCAGAATTTCAAGGGTTTGAGATTTTCGAGTCTGTTTCTATTGTATTTTTTTACGATTTCTTTTGCTTTTTCTCTTTTGTCTCCGTCAAGAACTATAAGAACTTCGTAAGGATCTTTTGGGATTGTATAAAGAAGATGGGACCAGAAATCCCCTGCAAGATGGTAAATTCCCGTATTGTTGTATATCTTTTGCCATTCTCTCTTTTCACTCTTCAAATATTTTTTTAAGAAAGTTTGATAGATATAAACATCCAGAGTTCCTTCCACGTATATATGTTTCTTTTTTAAGCTGATCGTATGAGGCAGATACCCCGCAAAGACCACGGGGTCTTCCCTGCTCTCATTTATATTTATCCTGACATAGTTTTCGCTGATCAGAGAAAATAGATATATAGAGTTTCTTGAGAGCAGCAGGGGATTTACAAACGTAGGATCATGGGTGGAAATGAATATCTGTTTATCTTTCGATTCTTCGAGAAGAAATTTTAGAAACTCGTGCTTGGCTGATGCACTGAGCCCTATCTCGGGATCGTCTAAAAGTATAATGCTGTCTCTCTCTGAGTTCATTATATCAACAGCCAAAAAAATTACAGATCTGATTCCAAATCCCTGATCTTCTATCATCCTCTCAAAACTCTCGCTATTTAAGTTAATATTCCTCAACCTTGCCTTTGAATCAACTACCTCCCTTATAAATTTTAGAATGGCAGAAATATTTTTACTTTTCAGGATGTAATCAGAAACATCTAAGTCTTCATACCTTTCAAATCTATTCTCCGGCGAAAATATGGTATGTACTCTCTTAAAAGAAGGTATGCCTATGTGCTCAGCTCTCGTTTCACTTCCACTTTTTAGGGTAAAATCAAGGAGATTCTCCATGACATGGTATAGATAAGGCTGTTTTATTTTTAAGTTCATTTTTCTCTGCGAAAATAGATATCTGATTTTAAAACTTTCACTGGATTCATAGATATCATTTTTTGAGTGCTGATACCTTATTCCGAGGATATCAAAAAGCTCTCTTATCTCTTCACTCTCTTTATCCAAATAACTAAAATTCCCTCTTTCAAGATTTCCAAGGATATTTATAGAGTTCAGTATATTAGTTTTCCCGCAGTTATTGGGACCTATAAAAATGTTCAGATCGTTTAATTTCTCCAATCTGGCGTATCTTATATTTCTATAATTCTCAATCTCAAGTTCTTTGAGGAGTATCATTCATTATATTTTTACAACCCAGTTCTTATAAGGTTTTCACTGAATAGTGTAATGCGTATATAAGTCCTATATACTTGCTTTAAATCTAAGTATAGATTCTATAAGCTTTTCTACTTACTTCTTTGTAGTGTTTATATCTCTTTTTTCATCTATTTTCTCTTTTCCTGTGTTAAATTTTTTTAATCAGATACATAATACTGCTGATAATCCTTATAATTCAGCACACCCATATTAACAAGGTTATAAGTTCCATTTTTAGGATCCTCTTTATACTGGGCAAATGCGTATCATTCTTTTTCTTCTCTTTATATAATAAAAAGAGCAGTATCTAACATGATTTTTATTTGAATGTATCTCTCTTTTTTATCCCAGTATTCTCTTGTTAAATCTTTTATTTCTGACCATACTTCTACTGCTTTTTCTATCTCTTCACTTTCACAAAGTTCTAAAAGTTCTTCTCTTTTCGATTCTATTTTTTTTTCTAATTCTTCTACTTCTTTTTCTAACTTATTCATTTCTGATTTTGAAACTTCTTCTTTTGAAATAACTACTAAATACATCCCATTAACTTTTTTTATGATAGGAGAACCTGGGATATGCAAAATGTAAAATCCTTTGCTTTCTATTTCTTTTATTCCTTTGATAATATTTAATCTCCAATATTCTTCCTTATAATTCCAGAAATCCTTTTCCAAGAAATCAATTTCATTGAATGTTTCTTTTATTTTATGAGTATCTGCTGTTTCTATAGCGTTATTCATTTTTGGGTATTTTTGCATGACAATTTGCTCTCCAGTAAGTTCCCACGCATTCATTTTAGCTGAAATCTCTATATCTTCTACATCTGGTAGAGATCTGGAGAGTACAATCATGAGATTCCCATTATTTATAATCAAAAAAGTATAGAGAGTTGAAAATAATATCAAAAATATAATGACAGCTATTAGCAATATTTTCTTTTTCATTTTTTTGAAGTCTATTTTCGTTTTGATCACCTTAAAAATAAAAAAAAAGAGAATTTTTATGGATTCTACATCATATCTTCCTAACTTTTATAGTTGACTTCCTTTTACCTTTCCTGATGTAATAACCTACAAGGATGAGAACTAGTATACCTACAAAAATTCCAACGTAGAAGAGAGAGCTAACATCTGGGAGAGCTTCTGTAGTAGAGGGAGATGTTGTTTTTACGATTGGTATCACGGGTTCCCACGCAAGTTCAACTCCTCTACATTCTAATTCAGGAATATACGTCTCGATAGACTCTGAGTTGAGTGGATTGGAACTTACGTTTACTGAATCCCCCAAATTTATTCCTAAATTCTCGACAAGGGAGGATATATCAACGATCTGATTATGAGATAGATCTAGATCGTAATCTAGATCGAGTACTATTCGAGACTTTTCATGTTCCCCCAACATAACCATTTTTTTCAATATACCAATATCCTTTACGTTATTTCGCTGGAGATTCAACGCGCGAAGATCAGTCAGTCTCTCAAGAGGAGAGATATTAAAGACATTATTTTCCCCAAGATCCAGCTCCATAAGATGGACAAGGGTAGAAAGTGGAGAGATATCAGAGATATCGTTTCTTCCCAAGCATAGAATCCTAAGGCTAGTAAGTGTGGAAAGAGGAGAGATATCGGAAATGTTGTTTTTCCCAAGATCCAATCTCCAAAGATGCGCATCTGCGAACTTAGTAAAATTAGATAGTGGAGATATATCAGTTATATTATTTTCACGAAGATCCAAACCCCCGAGATTAGTAAGAGAAGAAAGTGGAGAGATATCGGAAATATTGTTTCCCCACAGATATAGACGTGAAAGGTTTCTAAGAGTGGAAAGTGGAGAGATATCAGAGATGTTGTTTCCTCCTAGATCAAGACATGGAAGCTCAGTAAGAGTGGAAAGTGGAGAGATATCGGAAATATTGTTTTCGTCAAGATTCAGCCATGTAAGATTGGTAAGATTAGAGAGAGGAGAAATATCAGAGATGTTGTTTTCGTCAAGAAATAGTGAATCGAGATTGACAAGCGTGGAAAGTGGAGAGATATCGGAAATATTGTTTTTCCCAAGCCATAAGTATGAGATCTCAGTAAGCGTGGAAAGTGGAGAGATATCGGAAATATTGTTTCCCCACAAAACAAGAAATTCGAGATTAATAAGATTAGAAAGAGAAGAAATATCAGAAACATTATTTTTTTCAAGTCCTAGATTTGTAAGATTGGCAAGATTGGAGAGAGGAGATATATCAATTATGTTGTTTCCTCCGAGATCCAGCTCTGTAAGATCTTTACAGTATTCTAGTCCTTCTATACTTGTTATACCTTTTTCGACTGCTTCTAAGCAGATAATTTCTTTTAAATCACTTTCATATATAGGTCCACTCATTTTTCCAATTTCTTTCCGGAGTACTCTTTCTAGATTTTCATCAAGAATCGTCACTTCCTGATTGGCTTTAACTTCACTTAGAAAAATTAGTGTGAAGAGAGGAGTAATCATTCCGCCTATAACCAGACCCATTAAAACTTTTCTGTTCATTTTAATCACTGTACTATGTTACATAGCGGGTATATTTAAATATTTAGATCTATAATTCTTATGTATTGTCAAAGTTTTTATTATAATTTTCTAATTTTTCTTTAAGCGTATCCGTTTCAATATTTGAATTTTTGTTCATTTTTATCATCTCTCAGAAATAAAAAAAGAAAAAATAAAAATTTTCAGCTCAGTACGGCTTGTTGATGCAATGGGTGAGAAAAAAGCCTCAGCACTATATGTGTTTCACTGCCACCTCCAAAAGTTCTATATGCGGAGTAAGGATAGCGAGTATAATAAGCATTCCCTGTACTTGTATATGCATAACCATTGTTTTCTATGATTTGAGCTCCTCCTTGATATACATTAGGATATCCGTAGTTGACCCATGTCCCCGAACTTGGATAGTAATTCGCTTCGCTCCATAGTTCTATCTCCTTGTTAACAAGGTATACCCATTCTTGTTCTGGATAATGGTACAAATCCTCTACAAAGCTGCCCTGAATAAAGTACTTCATATGTATCAGCCTTATGTTATCGCTTGTTATTCCATAGTTAGCCTCCAGATACCACAGTACATAATTTACCCTATTTTGAGGGGTATAGTAGCTTTTCCATGTAAAATCGTACACAGTGCCATTATATAAATGTACCCAGATACCTAGTCCAACATAGGATGTATAGCGCAGATAAAATATTAGATCATCATTATTTTCCACAAACACTTCCTGATTAAATGGTGTGTAATAAATTCTGTCTCTTCCCCAGTCGCCTCTACTATTCATACGAACATAATCACTACTACTATAGGCTTCAAAGTTTCTTTGGGATTTTTTATTTCTTCTCTCTTCAAGTTTTCTTTTTTCAAAATCTTTGGCAAATTGTACTATGTCTAATTTCTCGTAATTATAATCGGATCCTGTGCGCTGAGACTCTAGATATTCTTGATACTGAGATTCTATGTATTTTTCAATTTCATCAAAAAGCTCTGAAGTATCAATCCCTCCTTTCTCGAGTCTATCAAGTATCTTCATATACTCTATGTCATCTTCGTCCAGTCCTAATTCATAAAGTTCCTCATAGCTGTACCATTTTCTGTTGTGGCTTCTCTCACGAAGTTTTATGAACTCAGGATCTTCCATTTTTGTCTTTATTTTCTCCTCTTCCTGAGCCATCCATTCACGCTTTTCTTGAGGTATATCTTGGGAATATTGTTCTGTTTTTTCTTTTTCTTCCGCAGGCACGTTTACTATCAATAAGCTCACTATTACGGCAATCGCAGCCGTCATTCCTATTATCTTTCTTTTCTTGTTCATGTTATTATCATTTTATTTTTGGCTTCTTCCTTTTGAAATAAATTAGTAACCCTATAATAAGGACAAAAATCACAAGCAGAATATATTTAAGAGTCAATATAAATTTTTGTCCCGATACTTGTTTGTTTGTTCCTTCTGTTACTTCTAATCTGATCTCTGTTACCTGTTTATCTACCCCTTCGAGTATAACTTGTCCTTGAATCCAGTAAATACCTGGTTTTAGGTCGTAAGAAGTTTCAATTCTTACATTTATTATCCTATTTTCACCTTTCATAATATATACAGATTCAGGAGTCATGCTTATCTTAATCTCAGGAGGCAAGGGCTTGACATCATTTTCAAAGGGACATATTTCATCCGCCCACCCAAAAAATATTAACCGAGCTGTTCCTCCTTGCCATGGTGCATATATCCGATAGTTTGTTTCGACACATTCCCCAGCAATAACTGTCAGATCTCTATCATGCTCCCACCCCACTCGACTTCCAGGGTGAGGCGTTAACCTTTTTTCAGAGCTGGCATAACTTATATTTACATGCCAGAGCAAACTAATTACTATCAAAATTGCTATTGTTAAGTTCGCTATACATTTGTTTTTCATTTGTTTTTCACCTTTTTGAGATTTTTCTATTCTAAAAATAAAAAAAGAAAAATTAATTTGCAGTTTCCAGTCTTACTTTGTAGTCAGAATACACTCGAACGTATAAATCATCGAGATATTCTGCGTCTGCAGGATCTACTATTGGTACCCACGTAACATCAACACGCTGTCCATTGTTTTTAATATTCAAATTGGTAAAAAGCGTGTCTCCTGGTACATCTCCATCTCCATTTATATAATAAGCTTCGAAAGCTACCTGTTCTGTCATGTTTTTGTCATCAAAATCGATCGTATGGATAGTAGTACTGTATCCGTTCCCGGTGGTAGTTATTGTCCAGCGCCACTCCCATAGATGTCCAGCCCATTCATAGTTCATGATTCCATGAATTAAGTCGCCTTCATCCACAGGTTTTTTAGTACTATGATAATAATCGTTCCCACTACCATACCAGCTTGCAATTTTCCAATTGCCCGAAGCGGTGTATTCAAGCACAGGTTGAATTATACCGTTATCCTGCATTGAAATAAAGAGATAATTGATTACATTGTTATCAGGGTTTGGTGGAGAACTTGGAACTGTCCAGTATCCATCATAGTGATCTACCGTGTCTTTACTATCATCAGTTGCAAATTCTATCCATCTTCCCGATCCATCGCTGTATCTCCCAAGAATTTTAGGCTGATTATTGTTTCTTGTTTGATCTATTCCTTTGTCAGCAATACTTTTGCAATGATTTATCACAGTCAATAAACAAACTCCAACTTTATACGCTTTTGCAGTGTTCCCTGTGGTAACAATTGTTGTACCTGAAGGCACTTGATGTACGTGAGTAGCTTTCACAAAACCTGAAGGCGTAGGTATCATTTCCACATCTTTGTCTTCCACTGATAATATAAGCTCTTTCTGTGGACCGTATACTTCAGTAGTTCCATTAGGCAAGTGAACTATCGTTGATCCTACAGGAATTGGATATACATCCTCTCCTTCCATTGGACTTAATGCAAGCTTAATTGTTTTATCTTTTTCTGAGATTGCTGATGGCAGAATCAATCCTATACAAATTATAAGAGACACTGCTACTCCCAATGCCATTCTTTTCTTGTTCATGATTTTCACCTCCTTTAATTTTCTTATTTTTTTTATCTCATTCATGCGCATGTCGATGTTTTTACCATGGTGCACTATCCCCCTTCTTTGAGATATAAAAGCTTTTTTGTCTGTTGATTAATCAATAGACATATCATCTGATTAACAATCTGCATGTTTTACATCCTAAATCTGTAGCATAGTATATGGAAATATTATTTTTTCTTTCT
>Ga0209986_10003707_pt1 | contig 13280 bp, 11 predicted proteins | sample BlataG_FD_183168 | JGI IMG/M metagenome (GOLD analysis project Ga0209986, IMG submission 183168) | Deep subsurface microbial communities from Black Sea to uncover new lineages of life (NeLLi) - Black_00105 metaG (SPAdes) (version 2) | ecosystem: Environmental > Aquatic > Marine > Oceanic >...
TTGTGTTAAACGAAGTTTTTTAGATCTATTAATGGGGAGTAGCAACCGCCTAACTTTCTGGATAGGAGCCATTTTAGTCCTATAAGTTCTGAGTGAAGCCTACTTTTCATTTGAATAATTCGTTGAATCTCTTTATCTGCACGTATTTTTTTAATGTCAACTAAGAGGGAGAAGATAAGCCAAGTGATTCTGTGCATCTTAGAGAGGTTCTGTTCAAGGCCGTAAAGTCGATAGAACAGAAGGTTATGCTCAATCCAGCGTAGAATTTCTTTTTTTGTCTCTTTAATGTTGCGTGACAAGGTTTGATCATGAATAAGATGATACACTTTGGCGTTAGGGTTAAAAACGAGGTTGTATCCTTTTTTCCATACATGCCAACCCAAGAACTGCTCCGATGATAAGCCGAGTATCCATGAACTTGGAAACTTAAAGTCTTCAACAGCATCTGATAAAACAGACATGTTGACGCCCATGCCAAGAAGTGATTTTGTAGTTTGGCGCCATGCAAACTGTGATATACGAGAATTGTATTCCACCGCTCCTGCCTTCGATCGACACATAGACAAGGTAGTCTTCTAAACCTTCAAGGGGTCGATTCCAAATCTTGCGTCCAATGCTATCTAAGAAGGGCTTGCAGTTTGGGATAATTTCCGAAGCCTTATCATTAGTGGGTATTAAGTTCTCTTCTATCAATGTTGCTGGTATAACATTCCCTGCTACTCCCCCGACACTAGACGCTACATAAGTTTCTAGGTGCTTTTGAACCCAATCTAGAAGAGGAATAACATCATCGTCCAAGAAAGCTATAATTTTGCCTTGGGCATTTTCGAACCCTAAATTTAATGCGTCCACAAGAAAACCTTGGTTTTGCAGTATTAGATTTATGTTCAACCATTTTTTGTATTTTTTAACGATGTCTTCTGTTCCATCCCGCTCGGTTTCAGAACCACCACAACCTCAAAATCCTTGTACGTCCGCTTTCTTAGTCCCTCAAAAACAGAGCTTATTAGGTGTGCACGTTTGAATGTTGGTATCAGTGCAGAACTCCTGGTTTACCCGTCAAATCCTACTTGCCTCCTCTTATTCTAGAAGTAGCTACAAAACAAAACACGTGGACAACAAAATCCCAAAACATATTACGATGTATTTTTGTAGACTTCACTGTCACCATTACTATACACCGTATTTAAATTATCAAAAATAAAAGAAAGTTCACTGGAATTCCATAGACGGCCTGCAGACGCTATCAACCCGTCAACAACATTCAATGTACTCGAGTAAACAATGCCGTTATTCGCCACTATCGTGACGTTAGATAACTCAAGAACATAACCTCTGTATATCATGCCATAAATGGTTAACACGTTGTTTCGAGATACGCCATCGGCATATATCTGCGAATTTTCAACATCCACATTTCTTGACACCCATAAGGCACCGAACACATCGCTTTCGTCAAAGTATCCCATATGACCGCGTAGAGAAACCGCATCCATTCGATACTTGCTTAAAGGCAACGACCAGCTCTCACTTCCTGTAACCTCATATACAAAGCCTGTCTGAAACAGAAAATAAGGAACCAGCACAATCAACAATAAAACCGAAGCCCCGATTTCTGTTCGTCGCTTGGACATTAACTTGACTAGAAACTCAGCGCCTAACACACATAGAGGCGCTAAGAAAAGCAGCAAAATGTGATAAAACCTTGTCATATTCATAGTGTTCGCTAGGCCTGGCACCGCTATGAGCGCACCTAAAAATGCCATAGCCATCAAGGTGAACATGAAAGATTCTCTTTCAAGCTGAATGGTTATTCGCTTTGTGATCAATCCAACGAATCCAACGACTATAAGGAATTGTGTGAGATACGCAAATACCCTGCTGAACGTGTTCCAAATAGTGGGTGGGCTCTCCAATCCCAAACCTCTTAGCACTGTCTGTCCTCTTGATGCTGGGTTGAAGAACTGGCCTAATTGGTCATACACATAGTTCCCAAAGGATACTAGACTATCGAAAACAGTCGCATTAGACGTGTAAAGGTACCAAGAAAACATTACGACGAAGAAGAGTACAACTAGGGTTACGGTTATTTTTCTGCTTGGTCGTTTCATTGCGACTAGAAAAAGCCAAACAAAGGACATGAAGAATAGGAAAATCTCTGCGAGTGCGTAATGTGATGTTACTAGAGCAATGCTAAAAATCATGAAACATATTATTTTGTTATACGGCTTCATTTTCTTGCTCAAAATAACAAGTAAAAGCAAAACGAAAAACAATTCTGCAATTATCTGTCTGTTCAACCCTAACATTTCAGTGTAGAATGTGTTCTGTGCCATGAAAAGAAAAGTCGCTATAAAAGCTTTTTTCGCTCCCACGTTTTTTTGCCATAGTTGATACAAGGCTAATGGTACAAAGGAAAAAATTAGTGGGTAAAGAATTTTTAACACCCAAGTCGCGTCCATGTTTAATAAACTTGAGTAAATGGTAGGAAGAATGGTAACGCTAAGCATCGAATTGACTCGGCCATACCCTAGATGCCCCGAGTATATACCTGAACTCCAATGTGCATTAGTTTCGGTGATTTTGAACACAAAATATTCAACGGGATTATCAGATCCGAAAGTAACTAAGTAGTTGGATATAAGCGAAGAATGAAAGAGAAGAGAGATAGCTATCATAAGTACAGCCAGAGGGTAAAGTTTTGGGGGCAAAAATTTCTTGGAAATAAGCCCGATGACAAATAACAAAGAGATTGTCATTAACATAACTAGTAAAATTAAATTATTTTCAAAAGCGTTTACCCACAATGTGCCAACAACGCTCAAAATCGGAAGAACTATAAGGAGCAACGCTACGGGAGACAGCCTCAGAGTTTCAGCCCCAAAAAGTTTAACATTCTCACGTCTTAAATAAACTAAAACTCCATCAATAAGGATAAAGCTGTTCAAAATTATCATTAAAGGCATAAGCGAAAGCTGCATTGAAAAGCCAAATAATAAACCAAATTCGTTTACAAAAACTCCTGCGAGCATTAGAAAAGCAATACTAAGCCCCACCGAGAAAAGAACGCTTTCCAATCTGTCAAGCTCATCCAATTTTAGTAATTTAGTAATAACGAATCCTGAAACAAAGGTGAGATAGATAAATCCAACAACTTGCCTGGCAACTGGAACATCGAAGAACACCATAGCATACACTACAAGTTGTAAAAATAGTATGGTCACTAGAAAATCCCTTGATTTCCACTTAGCCAGCATAGAATTCATCTACCAAAACCTCCAATTTTCGGATATTTGGAATAGTATGTTTAAATTTCTTTCCTCTTTTTAGTTTATCGTAAGACACAAGATTTATTATCTTCCCCTCTATGTGTGTATGGGTGGAGAGCATATGAACAAGAGCATAAGACCGGCCCGTTACCTTTTTACCTATAAGATGTAATAACTCAAATGGTTGTAAAGGAATTGCAAAGTGCAAAGATTTATGCGATACTCTTGGTTTCAGTAATGCTTGTCGGAGCTCTAAGCCTCTCTCTTGCGATTTCATCGTTAATGAACGATGTCATTATAGGAAGCTCTGGCAGAATAGTAACACCAACGATAGCATCGATAGCTTATGAAAGCGAAATACGAGGTGTGTTCGTACATTCTATGTCGATGGTTAATCCTGATTGGGACTTAATTGCTCAGACCTGTGCAGACTACGACATCAATCTCGTACTCATAGAAGCTACAGGCAACGATTATGGCCATTACGCCAGTGACATTATTCCACATGGGTCGGAGGAGTTAGCTCCCGCCATAGCGGCATGTCACGCCAGAGGAATAGAATTGCATGTGGCTATGAACGTTATGCTGAGTGCATACGAGGGAGATGGACAAGAACGCAGAGTTGTTATCGATGACGGAACCACAGCGAATTGGCTTTGCCCAACGAAACAAACCAGTAGAGACTTGCTCAAAGCTCTCGTTGAAGAAATCGTAACTAACTATGATATAGACGGTTTCATGTTTGATTATATACGATATGCCACAAGAGAGATGTGCTTCTGTCCCGATTGTGAAGCCGCATTTAAAGCCGACACAGGTTTAACTGACGCTGTTTTCCCAACGGACGTTCTTGAATCTGGTAAATATAGCAAAGAGTTTGTTGAGTGGCGAATTAAGCCTATTACTGAACTTGTAAGGGATATGCGCAGTTGGATGTTAGCAATTAAGCCAGACTTGAGATTTTCGGAAGGAGCGTTTACGCTTTTCGAGGAAGCACCTACCTATTGGCGTTATTGGATAGGGCAAGACACAGCGGACTGGGTAAGAAACGATTATCTAGATTTTGTTGCGCCGATGATATTCACAGATGACCTAGCCACTACTGAGAGTCAAGTTCGTGCCAACCTTAACTATATGACAGGCGGACCAGAAGGAAAAATACCCTTAATCCCTGTTCTGGATACGTGCGTGGACGCAGTTTCAACTCCAGATAACGTTAAACAGAGAGTAGATAAGATACGTGAACTAGGCTGCGACGGTTGGCTAATCTGGCGATACGGCGGACCAGGCGACGGTGAAGGTTCAAATGCCCCCGACATAAGAAACTACTTAAGTATTGTAGACATGCCCAATATCTTCACGCTTGGAGACATGGCCGTTTCAGCTACTAAGGAACAAGCAACTATCACTTGGAAAACCACGCTACCAACTACCAGTAAAGTAGAGTATAGTAATACTCCTTTGTTCCCAGCGTTCTTCAGACATCACGCAGTAGTTGACTTTAACTATTGGGACATAGACCACGTTGCTGGCACCCTCATAGAAAACAACACACTTGTCATAAACCACAAGATAACACTGACAGATTTATTGCCTGAAACAAAATATTACTTCCGTGTTCAAAGCGAAGGTTCTGGAGGAACAGCAACCAGCAAAGTTTTAACCTTTACTACAGAAAGTTAGAAGAAGCCTTGATAGATAAATAAAAGATTAGCAGAAAAATCTAAAAATTTCACTAACCTTATGAAAACTACACGACGCGTTGAGGCTCCCTCTATCCTCATCAAATACAGTATAAATGTTCATCCTCTTTGACAATGTAAGCATTGTGCAAGGTAATCTTTTCTCCAGATTCAACATGGTACATTAAATATTTACTTACCGTTAGGAATTCCAAAACCTTTTGCAAATTTCTTGATTTCCATTGTATATCACCACCATGAATTTCTACAAAAAGTTTTGGTTTATGCTTTTGGATCGTTTTTGTCATCCCGAGGAGAACATCCAATTCGACTCCTTGAACATCAATCTTCACAAAATCAGGCTTCGAAAAGTTATTAGTTGCAATTTGATTATCAAGAGAATCCACTTCCACTTCAACAGTTTTCGCTCCTTTTGACTGAAGCGTTCTGGCTTTAATCCACTCTTGAAAACTTCCGCAAGCAGGTGCTAAATGGTGGAAAGCTATTGTTTCTTTCTTTCTTTCTTTCCCAAGGGCGATTTGTCGCACCTCTACATGGTCAAACTTGTTCAGTTTGATATTTTCAATTATCTTATTATAAAGCTCTGGATTCGGCTCAAATGTAATTACTTTACCTTTCTTTCCCACTGCCCGACAAAAGAATATGGTAAAAAGACCGTAACCACCTCCTATATCGTATAGTTTTTGACCACTTAAATCTAAATTCATTAAAAACTTCTCCTCTTTGGCTAGTTGCATTATTTGAGGGATAAATCCCAAACCGCCTTTTCTTTTTAATCCTTTTGCTAGTCCAGATCTAGCTGTATAAATATGATTCTTCACCAGAGGATAAATGATTGCAGGTACAATGTTAAACCTTATTACTGTGAACATTCTTTTCAAAAAATATTTCCATTCATTTTTTCTTTCTTTTTTAGGGATCATTCATCTCCCCCATTCACTTATTTACGTCCGTACAATACTTGCGCGTACAATTATAGAGAATAAAAGAGCTGAACGCAAGGCAATTAATTTTTGTTGGAAACTTTGTTGTTAGTTCCAAAAAGCAAATTGTGATAAACGGTATTTAGCTGCTTCGCAATCTTTTTCCAGTCATACCTATTAACAACAAGTTCTCTTGCAGCTTTCCCAAGTCTTTTCGATGATGTCTTATTTTTCAACAACTTGACCACTTTAATAGCAAATTCATTCATATCATCTTCAATCAAAACGTTCACTCCATTCTCAACTTCTAAACCTTCCACACCAACAGTCGTGGATATTACAGGAAGACCACATGAAAAATACTCAAGGATCTTTAACCTCGTACCCGATCCATGAAATAACGGCGCGATGGCAACATCTGAAGCAGCAAGAAGTTCAGCGACATTCTCAACAACTCCTGTAAAAGTTAAATTAGGCAATTCCATTTCCGCAGGGGTTCTTCCTACTACTAGAAACTTTGTATTATTGATCTCCTTCTGGACTCGCGGAGCAATCTCTGAAGCTATCAGTTGAACAGCTTCTTTGTTAGGTAAATACTCCATGTTTCCGACAAAAATTATCGTGCGGAAATTTTCTAAGCCATATCGACCCTCAACATGCGTGACATCTAATGAATGATTAAAAGCTTCGATATCTACACCATTAGGTATTACCTCAATATTGCGCTGTTCAATTCCATACGAGACTAGACATTCCTTTTCTCTTTCGGAAACAGTTAATATCACATCTCCGTATCTGTAAGCCATCTTCTCCAGAAAAGTTTCTAAGATCTTTCTTACCATGCTTGTGTGTTTTACTCTCAACGCTTGAAACGTGTCATGACAATCGATGACAATCGGCTTCTTTAAAATTCTCGTTATGGTTGGAATTAATAGCCCGCCAGCCGACTGTTGTTCTACTTGTACCACATCAGATTCACGAACTATTCGACTAACTCTTGAAATAAACAACAAATCGTAAAAAAAGAGAGAGGTAGACCTTGACACACCTATTAGTCTGCAAAAGATCTTTCGAATCACCTTTGGATAGAAGCCTTTCAGGCCATGTACTACTACTCCATCAACATACTCACGTGTCACCTTGTCTTTTGGAATTATTACGTGAATCTCATGACCCAGCGATGCAAGACCTTTAGCCAAATTATAAATGCGTATAGATGGACCCATATCTTTTAACATCAAATCTTCGAAACAACTCAAAATACAGATTTTCATTTTTCAACCTCACTTGTAAGTTCAAAAACTTCAAACAGTTACCTAAACCAGTCGTCAGGAGATGGAGTCATTTTCATCATAACATACTAAGAAAAATCAGCTTTACCTTTGGCAAACCCGAAACACCAAGCGGTCATCTTGAAAGCAAAGTGGAAAGGTAACAGGAAAACGAACTTACGACGCGTTAGCCTATAAGCATCAAGAGTACACAAAGCTCCTGCTACAAAGCCTGCAATGGGAACCATTTTGTAAAGCGAAAATATGTCCCGGTTCTTACGGTACAAGTCATGATCGCCATAACCATACCAAAAATACTTATGCCAGAGGTCTTTCCAAGTTTGCACTCGTCTTTCATAAAAGACAGCTGAACTTCTTTCAATCAACCAACCCGTGACTTTAACTCTAAATGCCGCATCCTGATCCTCCCCGACGCCCTTCAGGTGACTGTCAAAACCACCTACTTGTTTAATGGCGTCAACCCGATAAATTGATCCACCTGTTCCAGGCAGCTTAGAATTCAACGATCCATCTTTGGAATCGTATATGACAAAAGGAATGTTCTCCAAAACTACAACAATATTCTCTCTAGGCAGCAGCCCGTATTTCGCTTTTGCAATTCCTACCTTCGGATTTTGCTCCATAAACTCTACCTGTTTTCTCACATGATTCTTCGGTAATATCATGTCCCCGTCAACCCAAACAATGCACTCTCCTTCCGCATTATCCACCACCACATTCCTAGCTGCCCCCAATCCTTTCCACTCATGATGAAATACCTTCACTTGCATGTCCATCTCTAGTACCGAGTCCTTTATGATTGACAACGTATTATCAGTGCTACCGTCATCCACAAAAATCAATTCCATTCGCTCATGAGGAAAATCCTGATCCACAATACTGTCAATAGCCTCCTTAACATAATCTTCACAATTTCTTACACAAACCCCAATAGTGATCTTTGGCTTCATAATGCAACTACACCCTTCATAATCTGCTCTCTAGATTAGGCATAATCTGTGTCAGCTAACGTGAAAAACCATTTGTTCAAATCAAGATCGGCGTTTTGTGCTAATGGATAAATAATAAGCCTAGGTTGGTATAGCTTTGCATATTCAAATGTTCTCCCTATAAGAACAAAACCTAACTTACGTAAAAACTTAGCATATTTATGCCATTCAGGAACTCGGCAGTGGACAATATTAAGTTCATTCCTCTTGGCTATATCTATCACAAATTTGATAAGATTTATCAAGGATTCGTCTTCACATAGCAACGCATGCAAATCTACTATGTCCAATATACCCGGGATGCCCCGTATGTTCGTCCTTTTAACAACTATATATCCTGTTATCTTCGCGGTCTCAGTTGATCGAGCGACAAATTTCTGGTAATCTCCTAAATGTTCAGCAAACCGCCAATTAAGAAAGGAAGAATCTCTTTCCAGAATTATATTATGTTCCAATCTTGCTAGCTTCCAGAACTCGTTTATTTCGTTGGAGAACCTTGTTACCTCTTCAATCTCTACGTCACTACCATTTGATTTTTCAAAATCAAGACCCAAAGAAAGATAATTTTTAGCCTTTAACATTTTTAATGCTATCTTTGCACAACCAACAGTAATGTTATTTCTAAAATAACTTTTCAGAGGTCGGTCATAGTTAATGAAATTCAAGAAATCAACCATTCGAAAACTTTTCCATCCAAGCTTCTCATAACCTCGATAAAGCTCATTGGGAAAGCCAAAAACAAAACTGTAACGTTTTTTAGCATCTGAACAGACACTCTTCACCAAGGTTTTAAATATACCACGTCCCCGATAGTCCCGATGAGTAACCGCGTCTACTGCTTGTGCCACGATCACCATTTTAGAGCCTAACTTCATCTTTTCAGGAATAACCGCCCAGTGACCCACCATTTCACCATCATTGGCTTCCGCAACCCATATATCCCCTTCTTCACCTCGAAAGCCAGCGGGATTTAAAACATACTTCCATTTCCACCATTCTCGAGAAAAACTACCTTCAAAAACATTTTCGAATAATTTAACGATGCCGTTTATATCCGACATCTTAAATCTTCTTACTAAAAAATCTCCTTTTTCCATTATGTTCACTTGACATTACCCGATTGTTTCTTAAGGTCGCTCAATAGATTTTGAGCAGCATCAATTAACCTAAGAAATGTTGTTCTTCCTCGTATTTTCATTATAAGGGTTTTCAGAAGTTGAAACTCTGTTTCATGAAAACGATCAGGGTGATTATTTATCACAAAGATTCCATCGAACGATCTCATCAATTCAAAGTCTCGCATTGCTATTTTCAACGAATCCAAAAAAACGTAATGCTCCATATTGTAAGTGTAATCTCCAGTAACAGGAATTTCTGCGATGCCATTAGTTATGAAAGGTCTGTAGTTGCGTAGCCATCGTATTCTAAAGCGGGAACAATGAGTAGGTTTAAAGATAGTCGCGCTTGAATCGTATTTGAAGCCCAAACTTGACAACGCTTTGAGAGTGTTGCTATTATGCAGATAGTTTGGAGCGCGGAAGCCTTCAGGCCTCACTCCGAATAGATTTAGAAGCCTCTCGCTCCCCTTTTCAATATACTCTTTTTGCCTTCCAAAAGTTGGATACGGAATAGGCAGAGGAACAGGATAAAAAACTCCGAACTCGTTTTTAGTATGCATATACCCATGCAACGCCAACTCATGCCCAAAATCTAGGGCAGTTTTTAAATAACGCACAAACTCTTCCGAAGCATAACCATTGTAACCGTAGGGCACCACAAAAAAAGTGCAGGTGATGTCTAAAGTGTTAAGGAAGTTTATCAAAGTTTTTAGTTTCGAAGTAGTTAGATATGCAGGCGATATATCATCAAAAGTGATAGTGGTAATCAACTAACTACATCCCTTCCGCTAGCCATCTTTTTCAACTTGTGTGGGTGATAACAAGCACGCTATTTGGATGGTGGTCCATAATCGAGTATTAACATACAAATCTGAAAAATTACATTCAATCCCAAGCAATATAGCGTCGTCCAAGCATGAAAGTTGTCAACGCGTAAAGAAGAATCAAATTATCGATCAGTATCTCAAAGAACATTCGCCTAGCAAAAAGCAGCAAACCCGCAACAAACAGTAGAATTGCAAGTGAGAATGGAGAGAAAGGAAAAAGAATAACAGTGATTACTCCTGTGATCATCAAAACAAGAAAAATCATCGGATTAAAAATGAACAAAACTATTTCTGGAACCGCTATCCTTTTTGGGAGAAGGAGACGCTTTTTCAACAGAAGCTTAAAACACTTTACCCACAGGTTTATCAGTTGGTTAGCACGACGAGCCTTTATCTTTAACTTGCCAACCAGACTGGTTGGAAAACCTGTATAAAACATTGCTTCAGGCACCATGATAGCTCTATAATTATTCTGAACAACTTCCAGGGCTGTACCCGAATCATCAGCACCAGATTCACAGTCAAACATCTCAAACGCATCCTTTTTGTAGGCACAAAACCCCCCCTCAAACCTTATGGTTGAATGCACCTTCGACTCGCCAAGCCTCAACAAAGAAGCGAACTGCAAGTAAGTGTCTTCAGCTTTCGTCACCCAAGATTGATCCAGATTTCGGTTTACCCCCTTGCCAGTGACTGCACCAACCATAGGATTTGACAAATAAGGCAACGCCTTCTGAAGCACATCCGGAGGCCAGTACGTGTCTGCGTCCGAAACAATAACTATCGAACTGGTGGAAACATCTAAAGCTTTATTTAAAGCAGCTGATTTCCCAGCACGCAAGTTTTGTTTAACCACTTTTACAGTAAGTTCAGTGTTGTTTTCCATGAAATCTTTAACTTTCATCAATGTTTTGTCTTTAGAGGCGTCGTCAGCCACTATCACTTCAATCTTTTCTTTTGGGTAGGAAACATTCTTGATGTTTCTCAACTTTGATTCTATTGAATGCTCTTCATCATGTACAGGGACTAGAATTGATATTTTAGGTTGAAATTTTCTGTCTATTTTAAGCTTCCACGGTTTCTTCGCGTATTTCCGGACGTAAGCAAAGTACACTAAGTATGTCCCAGAGAAAATCAACAGAAACATCAAAAACAGGAATAATAATATCTGAATCACATAAGGACTATCCATCACATGTTTAAACGTTTATCAATAGCATCAATAATCTTGCATCTGAAAAGTTTAGCTTCCATTATTCATGTATTGCTTGATTAAGAAATTTACGTTTTTATCCATTGCCTTCTTTTACTTCTCAGTGTGAAATATCTCTTTATCATTCAGAAATTTTTTGACACCATTTATAATGCGCTTATGCTGTCTACTTGATACAGCAGTTAACTCGGACTTAAATTCTTTGAGCGCTGCCTCTTTAAGAAGTAGGAACTTCGAGACATCAACGCGAACCATGCTGTGATTAAAGAGATTTAAGAAAACGTTTACTATTGGGCCAATACGCGCGTACTTATGCGTAATTGAGTATTGATACATCAGCGTGGAGATGCCCGATTTTCTAATAGAATTTTTCACTATTCGATATGCTGCCCGATGGTCTGGGTGGCCATCATTTTTGTAAGGAGAATAAACCTCAACTGGACGGTTTTTACTTAGTATTTCAGCAACTTTTTCCTCAACTTTTTCCTCGTTAGTCTCAAGGGTCCTATCCACAAAATCCAAAAAGATTAAATTTTCCTCCGGCACCCCTAAGATTTCTGTCGCCCTTTTCACCTCTTCTTTCCTAATTTCCTTCAACTCCTCAGGCGTGGGATCAGACTCTATATCCAAAACGTTCATGAAGGCATACCTGCCATCAGTCATAACAACTACTAAAACTTCGTATCCTTCACTTATTCTCTTAGCTATTGTCCCTCCGCAACCCAGTGTTTCATCATCTGGATGAGGAGCAAAAACAATGATTTTCTTACTCATTCCACTGGCATCCACAGTTGTTTTCCCGATGTTGTCCGCTTATAAAGCATATGAATTACAGATACAACTCAACCTAAATCTCAAAGAATTCGGACTTTTACAATTCTTTCTTCAAAAGCTTCGCAGCTTCAAGCCCATGATAAGTTAAGATCATGTCAGCCCCAGCCCTCTTAATGGAATTCAAAGACTCCATTAGCAAAGCATTCTCATCCAAATAGCCATTTTCACTTGGAGACTTAATCATCACGTACTCGCCGCTCACCTGATACGCAGCGATAGGAATGTTCGGGTATCTCTGCTTAGTTAACAATATCAAATCAAGATTTGTTAAAGCAGGCTTCACAATGATAATATCTACTCCTTCACTAATGTCCAAATCAACCTTCGCCATGAACATTTTCCGGTTAATCATATCCGTCCTAAACTTGCTTGAATCAACACCCTTCCGAGGAGTCTTCGATGAACTAACCGCCTTGAAAAACGGATGGAAAAGACAGCTATCCGTTTTGATATAAGACATTATGGGCACATCTTCAAATCCAGCCTGATCCAACGCTGATCTTATACATCTAACCTGTCCATCAGCCATAGCAGCAGGAGCAACCACGTCAGCTCCAGCCTCAGCGTGAACAACAGCTATCTTCCCAAGCATCTCCGCAGTTTTCTCATTCAAAACCTTACCTTTTTCCATGTAAACGCAAGACCCGCTCAAAGTATAATCGCAGAGACAGACATTTGATATAAGCACCAAATTATCACCAAACTCCTTCTTCAACTTCCTAAAAATCTCAATGTGAAAGCCGTTCTTCCGTAAAGCCACAGAACCATCAACACTCTTCCTCTTAAGAAGACCAAAAACCATAACCGCTGGAATCTCAAGATCAACAACCTTACTACAAACATCGCTGCAATCTTTTAGAGAATAATATCTCTGTCCCTTCATCGAGGGAATCTCAAACTTTTTTCCATCCTCGCGTATGAAAAATGGGTATACCAAATCGCTCGGGGTTAATTCGAAAGGCCTAACGAGGCGAATCATCTGTTTCGATCTCTTCATTCTGGTTGTTATGTTCATTTCTGACACCTTTAACTTTAATTTAGTAAATTGATAACATCTTGATAAGTTTTCTGACGCAATTCCTCAAGTTTCTTGCTCTCACCAGTATGAACTC
>Ga0209986_10003708_pt1 | contig 13278 bp, 29 predicted proteins | sample BlataG_FD_183168 | JGI IMG/M metagenome (GOLD analysis project Ga0209986, IMG submission 183168) | Deep subsurface microbial communities from Black Sea to uncover new lineages of life (NeLLi) - Black_00105 metaG (SPAdes) (version 2) | ecosystem: Environmental > Aquatic > Marine > Oceanic >...
AATTTAAAGGGAAAACCAGGGATTTAATAATCACTGTTTTCTACGAAAACCAGGGATTTAATAATCACTGTTTTCTACGAAAACCAGGGATTTAATAATCACTGTTTTCTACGAAAACCAGGGATTCTGTGGTGTCCCCCACCGAAAACAAATATAAAGGAAAAAATTTTACCCCATGATTGTAAAGAAAAAAAGATAACACCATGATGAAATAATATCTTATTTTTTATTACTTTATCTTATTATATTTCCTTATATTTCCTTATATTTCCTTATATTTCCTTATATTTCCTTATATCTTATTGTGTAGGACACCACCCCTCCCCTCATTTAAGTTAATCGGGACATATTTTTTAAACTTTTGAGTTTATTATTATATAATAATGTTCATTTTTCAATATCGGGACTATTGTGTCAAATATAAAAATAAACTATTGAGTTTATTTTTATTAAAAAAGACATCGGGACTTTAAAATTCACTCAGGTCCCGAGATTTTTCTCGTAGAATATAAAATAGATCGGAGAATATAATGCCAAGTGATCTTGTAGTCGAAGTATGCAGAGTTGAGAATGTTAGCCCGCATAATAATTCTGATAATTTAGAATTAATCCAAGTAAAAGGATGGCAAATCGTCACCAGAAAAAACGAATTTAAAAAAGGAATGAAAATCGTTTATTTCCCTCCTGACACCCTTCTTTCTCAAGAATGGACTGATAAGTTCAATGTTACTCAATATTGCCAGGAGAAGGCCAATATGAGGCGTATACACCGTGTCAGGCTGCGTGGTGAGTACTCGTTTGGACTTGTTGTCCCCATTCCTTATCCTGATTGGGAGGAAGGTAGAGAAGTTGCTGGATATTATCAAGCAAAGAAATATGAACCACCTATTTTGTGTAAGCATGTAAACGCAGCACCGGAGGACCCGATGGTTCCCAAATATACCAGTATTGAGAATATGAGGAATTATCCTCGTATTTTTGATTTTGATGAAGAGGTTATTCTTACAGAAAAAGCCCACGGATCAAATGTAAGATCAGGTCTTATAGACACTTACAATAAGAAGGCTGGTTCTCATAAGCATTTGAGAAAAGCGATGGCACCAGAAGACATGTCTGTCAATTGGTATTGGTATCCTTGGACTATTCCTGCTTTCAGCACAATGATGGAGGCATTGGGAAAAGAGCATAAGCAGGTTGTTGTTTATGGTGAGGTATTTGGTCCTGTCCAATTTTTAAATTATAATTCTGCTGGGAAATTGGATTATCGTGTTTTTGACATTATGTTGGATTTTGAGTATATCAATTATGACAGAATGATGGAGATTTGTTTGGAGTTTGGGGTTCAGGCTGTCCCGTTGGTTGCTCGTATTCCTTACACATTGGAAGCGGTTCGGGGTCATAGTGAAGGTAAAACACTAATAAATGGTGCTGATCACATGCGTGAGGGCGTTGTAGTTCGTCCTATAGTTGAGAGGAAGCACCCAAAGATAGGTCGTGTTATTTTGAAGTATGTAAGTGATACATATTTGTTTAATAAGAAGGCAACACAAACAGATAATACTGACGAGTGAAAAGGAACAACGATGTTATATGAGAAAAAAAAGAAAATCTATAGTATTGTTATTGCAATTTTCTGTATTATGTCTGCTGCTTTGAATGCTTTTTTGTGGAATATCATATTTATGGTCATTTGTTTTATTTGTGGAATCATATATATAGCGTTGATAGGAGTTTGGGATCAAAGGGAAAAGCAGGCTGAGTCTATAATTGATGACACCAAAGAGGACAATTAGATATAGTTCTTTAGTCCCGTTTTTTTGCCGAAAAAATAGAAATAGTCAAGGTGGTGGGCTTAGAAGCAGCCATCCTTAAAGAGTATGCGTTGTACCGGGTTTAAGTGGACACTTTTGGTAATAGAAAGTGTCGATACTGGATATAAGCATAAATAGCACCGGGTAAATACTTTCGCATTTTGGCGTAATAGCACGCCTTGACTTTGATTTTTGATAGTCCCGTTTTTTCTATGAAAAAATAAATACCAGAAAGGTGAATAACAATGAGCAAATATATTTACAGAAAGACATTCGATTGGATTATCGGATTGTTGAAAGAAAGCATGGCCAAAAATGAGCCCTACGAGTCCCGAATAACCTTGTGGGAATGGTTTGATGGGTTGAATGAAGTCCTATACAAATAAAAGGAAAAGACAATGGAAACACAACTCTACGTTGTTTTGTACACGCACCGTCATGGTTCTTCTATCTCTCTTGTGGAGTCAGACCATTTTCCGGGTCAAGATGAGTTGATAGAAAAGAGAATCATTGAGGATTTTGAGCCTGATAGAGACGATGAGTTCATTGAAGTTGAGTTGGCACCACCAATTGAAAGGATTTGACAATGCGTTTATTTGCCATTGATTACATTAAGGATGGTCAATGGGGTGCTTGGGAAATCCCTGAATTTGCTAGGGATAATCCAGGCAAATGGATTTCTATTCATATGCCGAAATTTATTATGGCTGGGTCGGTTGAAGTTTCTAATATGGTTGCGAGTTGGTTGTTGAAACTGGAAATAAATTGGGAATTAATTCGTTCTGATAGCACCGTTGTTGTGAATCAGGTTCTTGAAGGTGTCCCGAGAAAAATTGCATAGAGAATACTGTGAAACTGACATTTGTCATTTTTTGAATAGTAACAATATGTTGAGGTCCCGAGGACCTTCACATACAACATATAGTGTAAATGCAAAAAACGCATAAAGGAAAGAATTATGAACATAGAAGATGTCAAAGCCCAAATGTTTGTTAGGTTCGTGGATAAAAATAAAATCCGTTTTTATTATGACACACTTACAAACAAGTATCGCGTTAAGAGTATCTTACCCTCTGGAAGGATTTACCTTGAGGCATTTGAAGAAAGTGATGGATCTCCGGTTGACGTTGGGTATTGTGACGCTGTTGATGTGGAAGAAATTAACGACAATATGAAGGAATACAGTGAAGATTCAAAACAGCCTATGGGTGATGATGTCTTTTATAGGTTCATCACAAAGGCATCTGCTGGTGTCTATGCAAATTGGGTAGACGTTGTTTCTCGATTTAAATGGTTATCAGCTAAGGAATTGAGGGATTTGGAAATAGTGTTGAGAGATTTTTTCTCTGCGAAAAGATAAAAGGTCCCGAAAAAATCGGCATAAAAAGAAAAACATGTATAAGATAGCAAGAGACAATACGGTTGTAAAAGTTATTAAGGATTGGCATATCCAAATTGGATGGTCCAGTTCTATACTACCAGTCGGAACTACTGTTATCTTAAAGACATACGACGATAGGACGCATGAATATCTTGTCAATTTTGGATCAGGGCGAAAATGGTTCCAGCGAAAGGCCGACTGGTTACACCGAATGGAAGTCGAGGGTTACTGTGAAATGGAGGAAGAAAAACTAGACCCTTTGGGTACGGGTTCGTTTGGTTCATTCATTGACCATACTATCAATAGTATCCAACGTGAATGGCGGGAGAGAGTGCTACATACTACTACTCAATCTCTAACAGGTCCCGAATTGGACCAATTAAAAGAAATACTATTCAATTTTCTCTGCGAAAAGATAAAAGGAAACAAAAATGCCAGAAAAGAAATCAAAAGATAAAAATCAAGCCCAACGAATTATCGAAGGATTACAAATTATTCTGAAATATGATAGCAGTGGCAATATCTGGCATGATATCACGGAATATACGTTACCTATGCATGCTGGTAGCCATTTTGATGCAAAAAATGCATCACCAGAAGATAATGAAAAGCTTAGAGAACTAGGCTGGAATGCCCACTATAATGGTGGTTGGAAATTCCTAACCGTAACATAAAGGAAACAAAAATGGCAACATTTTGGTTAGAAATAGGTTCTGTTGTTATTCTTAAACCATCTATTACTGGTGAAGAGGCAACGAGACTCCAAGAGCGTCTACAAAAGGAAATAACAGAAGTTATTTTACGCAATAAGGCAATGGTAGCAAGTTACAATGTTGATTTGGATATCCATCTGGACAAGTGAAAAGGAAACAAAAAAAATGAATAAATTTCAAATAAATGATAAAGTTAAATATTACCGTCATTTTAGTGAATCATTTTGGTTTATCCCGCCGAAACCAAATGGAGATGGTACTATCATAGGAATAGACGATAAAGAAACATATCTTGTTCATTGGGATGGTTCTTGGACTAGGTTATGGGTTGCCGGGAAAAATTTGGTAAAATCAAAATAAAAAAAGAGGATAACGTCTCCTAAAAAAGTAATAAATACTTATTAAGTATTTATTAAATATTTAGGAGATCATAAATGATTACAATCGTTGTCACCGTAATGGAAAACACCTCCTGTAAAGTAACTGAATGTTATTTATATCGAGGTCCCGACAATGAAGTAACAAGAAATAAAGCAGAGAAAGGCTTTATTCTACAAATTGAAGAAATTCAAGGCAAACTGAATGCAGATCAAAGACAGTATTACCTGGAACAAGAGTATTATCCAGGTGCCTATTACACCGTTTGCCTTGTTGATAGTCCTGAAGTTCATATGGAAACAGAACAAGAAAAACAAGCAAGAGAAGAAAAAGAAAAAACAGAGAAATTGAAAAAAGAAAAGAAAGAAAAGAAATGAATGTCAATAATCTGTTGTCCGATAATCATTGGACTAGGGAAAAATACAGACAACGCATGAAAGTCTCTGAGTGGAAACAAATTTTGTTAAATAATGGAGATAGCATTATTTATCATGGTACATCTGTTTCCTTGAAAGCCAAAAATGTTGGCTATGGTGTGGTTGAAGTATATAAAGATGTGAAAAAAAAGTAAGTCCCGTTTTTTCGCTGAAAAAATAAGAAGTAGAAAGGATGTAAAAGATGCCTAATTGGACCAATAAAATACATTCGCACGTAGCTCAATTGGTAGATGCGTCGGTCTGTTAAACCGAAGGTTGCTGGATCATGCCCAGCCGTGCGAGTTCGTCAGGTAGTTTAACTTTTAGAACACCGGCCATCGGGGCCGGATGTGTGCAGGTGGGAGTCCTGCTCTGACGATCTTATTTGGTCTGAAAAAATTGTTGCACCGTTCTGAAACTGAGAGAATCTACGATTCAACACCAAAGACAGTTGAAGAATACTTTCTGAAGTATATGGTTGCTAGGATGCCAAGGTTGTTTTTGAGACACTGAAGGAACAGGAATCTTTGGGTGGTGTAAGTTGGGGTAGTCCTTTTGATGGCTATCCTCCAATGACAATCACGGCGTTGATCTTGATATTGGAATCGTTGGTTGTTCAGTGGATTGATAAAAACAAGCCGAAAGCATACTATCGTTCACTTTTTCTGTAAGTCCCGAGCAAATTCCAATAACACCATAAGTGATGAAACAGGCCAAATGTTGTCGAATTATTCGGCAACTATAACATGGTAGAAAGGACGCAAAAATGACTGAGAGTACTGACAGCACCGACAGCACCAGCACCCCCGAGAACCAGAAGTTCAAGATTTGGCTGGACGAAGTGGGGATTGAGATTGGTCGAGAGGTTCTTGACGCCAAGGACGTTCCTTTCCTCAACGACGATGGGAATTTGGTGATTCCTCACCAAAGTTTCAAGTTCAAGAAGCAGCCGAAGGTCAAGGAAGTCCATTACAAGATTTACCTTGGCGAAGACAACAAGCCGTGTTGGGCCGAGATTCGCGGTAAGGGCAAGGTTCCTTCTAATGCGACAAGGGACAAGAATGACGACACCGTGATTCCCTTCGAGAAGCCGGTCTATCGTATCTTCCTGGATAAGGACGGTGGCGAGATGGATCGGCAGATCAACAAGGGCCTTGGCAGGTCGCCAAAGGGTTCAACCACGGATGCCGATGGTAATGTCGTCGTTTCCTGGGCCGCTCTTACCGGAACGTACAAGGATGAGACTCCTGCTCCGGTCGTGGTTGCACCGGCTGCTCCGGTTGCTCCGGCACCGGCTGAGACTGAGAAGGAACCGGTTGACGCGGCGTAGTCCCGACGAAGTACAGAAGTACGCAACAGTTCATAAGCGTCACCTCCGGGTGATATAGAGTGGGACATCTAATACTGAAATAAGCGTTTCAGGGTGTCCCATCTCTTTTATTTTGTAGAAAAGGCAGAAACGATGAGAAAAGTATATGTTATTGTGACCGTCCGTTTGACTATCAATCAGGACAATGGAGTTAGCACAAAAGATGTCATTGATGAAATGGAGTATGGGTTTACATCACAGACTGAAGGTGCAGACATCATTGATGAGGAAATCTCGGATTTTGAGATAATTGATTCCAAGTAGTCCCGAATTTTCCGCAAAAAAACAAACAATGCTAATAGGGACAAAAAAGAATAATGAAGAAACATTCTTTTCAGCCAACTCCAAGTATTTTCGGAATACAAGAAATGACAGATGAACAACAAGTACAAGATGCATTTGTTGCATATGTAGGAGGAATAGCTAGGGCTGAGTGCCTTGAAAGGATATGGCGTAATACCTACCCAAGTTTGGGGATGACGAAAGAACAGCTTTTCTATCGAAAAGCAAAGAAAAAAGGATTCACCGATATGGAAATCGACGCATTTATGTTATTGTAACTTATGAGTATGTCCCGAATAAATCGGGAAAAAATAAGAATTGAACAAAAAAACAAAATAATAGAAAGGAAATGCCTGGGAAAAATGAACCAAACCCCCTTTGTAGTGGTGGCTAGTAATTGAGTCGCAAAAACCCTGGCCACCACCTTTTTGAAATTATTATTGTGTTGCTCCGTAGTGTCTGATAACATCGGTCTCTGTTGGCTATGCACCCATTTGCGGGTAGAGACTGGACCCTAAAGCCAAATAAGGGGTTTACAGGTTCGATTCCTGTTGGAGCAAGTAAAAGCATAAAAACATAATGGAATTATGTCATACCTACGGGTTAGTGATGCCATTATGTTTTTCTTTTTAGTCCCGTTTTTTTCGGCAAAAAATAAGATACAGAAAGGAAATCAAAATGCCAAATTGCTCAAGACCATCTGAACATGCTGCCAAAGATTTAAGGGCTATGGATCAGGTCAATGCGTTTGTGGCTAATAATCCACAAGCAACATATCATGATGTCACCAAGGAAATAGATTGGTATTTTGACGATCCTGATTTCTCTCCGTGGATTGTCGATTGGATTGATTATGTCCTCAATGAGTCCCGATAAATTGACAATAAAATAGGCATTGTATTTGAACGACAGAATTCAGTTAAGGAATGAAGAATGAAGTCTTGGAATCGGAAGTACAAGAATGCCGCTCGCACAATGGCCATGACACCGGACAAAGGTCAGAATATTGCCAAATTGGCACTAATGATGCCTGGGAAAGATTGTTTGTGTGTTAGAGAAGGTCTGAAGACAGGATTGTTTGATAAGGATACTTTTATCCTGGCAGTAGAGAAAGATAGAAACATAGCTTTGAGTATTCAAAGACAGTTGGCCAAACTTAATCTGAAGTTTGAAGTTCTCAACTGCCAGCTACACGAAATTTATTGGTGGACGGATGGAATTGCTCCTTGGCTTGCCTTGTCTGGGAATTCTTGTAATCTTGGGGGAAAAATTGATTTTGCTTTCCTCGATTTTTGCGGTGAAATCAAAAAACAGAATGCTTATTGGCTTCGTGAGAACATGCACCGTTTTGCTCACGATGCCACAATAGCTTTTACCACCTGTTTGATGAATCGTAATAATCATTTGATGATGCACGTCAAAGATACGGTTGGTCAATTTGTGTATGGTGGCAAGGTGGAAAAAGATTGTGAGTGGTTTTGGTTTGACGAGCAATCTGTTGGAGACTATTGGGAAAAGAAAATCATCGGTGATCTGGATAAGGATTATGAATTTCTCAATACCCAGAACCCTGACGATGCCTATTATCCCTTTGATGCTTTGGCAATACATACTGTCAGTGCATTGTTGATACAGAAATGTTTGTTGCGATATGGGAAAAAGAAAAATCCCAAATTATTGCAACACATGACATATAATGATACTGTTCCAATGTCCTTCACCAAATGGAAACTGAATAGTTGGGGCACCGAAGTCTATAGTCCCGAGAATACTATCGTGGACCAATGGTTGTCCGATAGTAGTAAGCCGCATCACCAACAGACCAGAAAGGAAACGACAATGGTCAAGCAACGTGATTGTGAGGTTCTGGAATGTCCTGAGCATTTGACAGCAGGACGAAAAGCAGCGGCCGTGAGACGGGCCAAGAATGGGATTAAGCCCAATTGGCTCAAGCCCCAGCAGTGGGCTTGGAATCACCTGAATCCCAAGGGGATTCGACGCAAGAAGTAGTCATGCATGACGGGTGGGTAGCAATTGCGGCCACGTTGCCTAAGTGACCTGATGCCAGAGGCCCCAGCCCACCAAGTCCCGAAGAAACACCAGCACCGAATCAACTGCCAATAGTGGCAAGTGAAAGGGAATCAAAATGACGTGTGAAGACTGGCCTTGCTGTGGACACGAAATGGGATGCTGCCCCAACTACGACGAGGATGGTCGTCAGTTGAATCGGGTTTGCAGTTGCGGAGCAAGCCTTCCCATGGACAGCCCATCGAGTATCTGTCCCGTCTGCATGAGTATCGAATTGGCACTCGATGAGTCGGGAGACCCCACCGATTCGTACTTCCCCATCGACTTCGACGACGAGTATCCTGGTCCCGAAGACTATGATGATGCGGGATACTCTGAGTTCTATCCGGGTTGCGACGAACCGGATTACGAAAACCTGTTCTGATCCAGGATGAGAGAGGGGATCGGGAGAATGAGAAAGTCCCGATCCCCTCCGCGTGGGTCAATAAATGAAAGGAAGTAATCAGTGGAGTATCTCGTGTATTTTGGAATAGCTTGGTTTGCTATCCATGTAGTCAAAGCAACCAGAAGGTGAGTCCCGTTTTTTCGGCAAAAAAATAAACAACAGAAAGGAAAACAAAAATGGACGAAATTATCACACAACTTATCTCATCTTTTGACGATGAAGATGGACTCAATGAGGGTGTCTACGACGCCACCAGAGAGTTGATTCGTTACAATTGGGGTTCTGCTCCTGCTGCCGTATTCTTTCGCTATGTGGATGCTACCGATGGTCGTTTCTATATCGCAGAAGATGCGATTAGTGATGCGATAAAAGACATCAAAACAGCGATTGGGAAGTAGGTCCCGTTTTTTCCCGTAAAAAATAAACAAATAGAAAGGGAAACAAAATGATAGTCAATATCAATGTGAGAAATGATGGTGATGGATACTATATCGGTTCTGTCGTTGCCCCAACAAACATGGCAGAAGACGAGGTTAGATCGTTTATCACCTGGTATTTTGACAAGTGGAGAGAAGAAGTGCCACATCCAGAATGCGATTCAGATTTTATCCAGTGGCTTGTAAAAAGAGGATGGAAAGAGAACAAAAACGAATATATCACCATGTATTTCGATTAGTCCCGTTTTTTCCGCAAAGAAACAAACACCAGAAAGGGAATGATAATGACCATCCAAGAGCAAGTCACCGTTTTGGCAGCAGAACTGCAACAGGAATTCGAGGAACAGGTGAAGGCCGGTTGCTGGGAGGGGCTGGCTCTCAGGGTGATGCTGAAAATCAAGAAGGTGGAGTCGAAATGTCTCCAAAAGGCCATCACGAAAGATAGAGAACTCAGGGATAATCTCGTGGAACTGCTGAAAATGTAGTAGGAACTGTTCGAAGAGAATAGGGAGTTTGTGAAAAGGTTGTATCTGTAGGTAGTCCCGAAAAATTCCGCATAAAGAAAACAACATGGAAATCAAGATCAAAATCTCGAAAATCGTGATCATACGCAAACAGTGTGTCATGGATATGGTGTCTCTGCAAACCGATTTGCCATCTCCATTCCCGCCGAGTGTGTCCGATGAAGACTGTTGTATGATGTTCTACTGTACTAAGGATACAGGGGAAGCATACTGCGAGGCTCATTTCCACGGAGTCCCGTTCGAAGTCATCCAAATGTAAACATCGCAACGACAACCAAAACCATGAAAGGGAATAATCATGACTATGGTGCTTTCAAGAATTGCGAGACAATACGACAATCCAATCCAATTCATCCACGATCTTTGGCATAATAATGGCACCACCATTCAATGGCATGTCTGTAAACTCCATGTCAGATATCAACATCCAAGAATGAAAGGACTTGCGAAAATCTGGTATAGAATTCATAAAGTCCCGACTATAATGAGATAGGACAATCATTATGTGGAAGAAATTGAACGAGAATGGAAGAATACCAGTCAATACCGACTGTCCTTATCGAGATATTTGCCATATTGACAAAAACGGTCAATGTAATCATTATGGCAAAAACCACGGTTTTGACTTTTCTTGTGCAACAGCAAGAGGATTTGACATCACATTCAGGGACGATCCAAATAATCCTATATTCAAGAAGGAAAACAAAAAATGAATATTGAAAAACTGTTCAAGATGGGCTACTACTTCAAGGGAATCAATGGCGTATGCTATGCCATCCCCTGCTTCAGTGCAAGACACTACAACCATTATACTTCTACCTACAGATATGATCCCAATATTTGGAAATGGGTAGAAGTGGGGAAAGAACCCCTGTTTGATGCGTCCTGCTAGTCCCGAATTTTTTCCGAAAAAATAAAAGACAGAAAGGGAAATACCATGAAAATCGAAACAATCAAGATGTTTAGGAAGCATCGAGACGATGATTGGGAAGCTGAGAATCTTTTGGATTGTGAATCTCTGTTTTTGTGTAATGATGAGTTGATCCAGATTTTCCCTGCAATAAATTGCAGAAAATGGGCCACTTTGACAGTCTATACCCATGCTGTCAAAGCATCGAAGAAATTCCATATTTTCCGCCCATACAGTATTATGGGCTATATCAAGGGGATCGACGGTATCAATGATATGTTTCCAAGTATGAGACGTATTATTGACGAAATCCTTGACCAGTGTAATAAGGAAAAGATGACTGTCTGGGTGACAGTCGAGTAGTCCCGTTTTTTTTGCCAAAAAAATAAAAGATAGAAAGGGAAATACTGAATTTGACGGTAACTGAAAGGGACGATAAAATGAACAAAGCAACTAAACAAATGACATGGGTTTTTGATTGTATTCGAGTATCGAGATTGAGTTTTCACTACAAAGCTGAAACAACTCTTCGATGTGTTGACGAGAAGAATGAAATTGTTTCCCAGCATGTGATAGAGAGTACAGCAACTAACTTCATCACAGCCCAGCAAAGACTGTTGTGTAAAATGATAGACATCGCAGATGGAGCTTTGGATTGGTTGAATGTAAAACATCCATTGCTAAATACACTTCCCATCGGATAGTCCCGAATAAACAAGTAAGATCGTATCAGTGCCGATAGTGGCAATCTGAAAGAGAAAACACTATGAAACTGTTGACAAAAGCCATCAAAAAAGCATTGCCACCGCTGTATGCAAACGAGAACAAGCCAGCAGGTGAGGCTGTGGCTGTGGTAAAGTTCTTCACACCAGATAGCAACTGGACGTGGTATGCCACCGAGTTCGACGGTGAAGATATGTTTTTCGGCATAGTTGACGGTCATGTTTCCGAGTTGGGGTATTTCTCCTTGAGTGAACTTCAGAGGTCCAGAGGACCGATGGGATTGCATATTGAGAGAGATATGTACTGGAAACCCAAGACTCTCAAAGAGATTGCACCGGAACTGTACGGATGAACTACTGGTAGTTTTGCCCTTTTCTCCTTTTTCCCGCAAAAAATCAAAGTCCCGAAAATTCCGCAAAAAGTCAAATACCAGAAAGGGAAACAAAATGACACAGAATGAAGCAATCTTGGCAATCCTGGCAGAAGCAGGAATCGAAGCTGACCAGAAAATGGGTGAATCCACGGCTTTCGATGTATTGGAAAGCCATATTGAAGGAGCACTCGACGAGATCGATAGAAACTGTGATGACCCCGACTACGATTCCTATGTAGAAGAGTTCGACGACGACGACGACGACGATTAGTTTTCAGTAAGTCCCGAGCAATCCACAATACCATATCTATTGCCAATGACGGCAAGAAAAGGAAACAAAAATGAGAACGGAAATCGAGACAAAACTGAGAGAGTTGGCAATGAGAATTGCCAACTTCGGTGAGCAGGGTGCGTTCGAGGATGTTCTCGACATCTTGAAGATGGTCGATCAGATGACACCTGACACCGTGACCATTTATGTGGACGGTGGTGAGATGGAACTCTCCAAAGTCGATCACGATGAAATCGGTGACCTCTTGGCCAACACCAAAAAGATTTCGGCTATCAAGAGACTGCGAGAAATCCATCAAATGAGATATGGATTCGTCCTTGAACCCCTGGTTACAAAAAATGCCGTCGAAGACACTAGGAACTGGAATACATGGGATACGGCACCAAAGCCAAAACCGTTCCTGCCACCGGATCACTGTGCGTCCTGTGTGAACTTCACGAAACATCCGAACTTTATCCAAGCTAAGGCTGAAGCTAGCCGGAGTGCTGAAGAAAACGAGAAGTCTGGTGGTCCCGATGTTCTGGAGCATGATCCATTGCAGGTAGGGAACGAGACTGAGGGTATGGAAGCTGCAATCAATGCCTATCCCGAAGCTGCTGAGAGACGTTTCAACTGTGGGTACTGTGGGAACCGACTCTTGTATAACGAAATAGGAAAAGGATTGTGTGGCCCTTGCATTGCCGAAAAATACCTGGACTGATAGTCCCGTTTTTTCCGGCAAAAAATAAACATCAGAAAGGAATAAGACAATGACACAGAACGAAGCAATCCTGGTAGAAGCAGGAATCGAAGCTGACCAGATGGTCGGTGAATCCACGGCTTTCGATGTCCTGGAAAACTACATCGAAGGAGCACTTGACGAGATCGAGAGTAGTAAAGACGACGACGATTAGTTTTCAGTAAGTCCCGAGCAATCCACAATACCATATCCATTGCCAATGACGGCAAGAAAAGGAAACAAAAATGAAAACGGAAATCGAGACAAAACTGAGAGAGTTGGCAATGAGAATGGCCGAGAACGGTATGAAGAGTGCGTTCGAGGATGTTCTTGACATCTGGAAGATGATCGACCAGATTTCACCTGAGACGGTGAGTATCTCCTCTGGTGGTCCCGATGTTCTGGAGTATAATCCATTGAAGGTAGGGAACGAGACTGAGGGTATGGAAGCTGCAATCAATGCCTATCCCGAAGCTGC
>Ga0209986_10003709_pt1 | contig 13276 bp, 15 predicted proteins | sample BlataG_FD_183168 | JGI IMG/M metagenome (GOLD analysis project Ga0209986, IMG submission 183168) | Deep subsurface microbial communities from Black Sea to uncover new lineages of life (NeLLi) - Black_00105 metaG (SPAdes) (version 2) | ecosystem: Environmental > Aquatic > Marine > Oceanic >...
CCGGTCCTTATTCCCCATTCCGCAGAGAAGCATTTTCACGATTAGGAGTATAAACAGAATATACATGTTGTCAACGGACAGAATCGTATTCGTTATTCGTCCCGCAAAGCGGGATCCTCGATTTATCCCGCTTCGTATTATAATTCTATTTATGGAATTGCGGGATTTACCGATCATTATATGTATCAATATGAAAAATCGGGATATTTCGTATTCGTAGGAATGGATTTATCGCTGGTTTTTAAGAATAAACAGCACGAATAATAAAAATCAACATATATAATCAATTATGGTTCGTAGGATAGAAATATCACGAAATATCGTTGCTTTTAAGCCGTAAAATTCAACAAATGTCGGCAGGTCAAATGTCGATTTCGCATAACGTTCCGAGCGTATCTGAAGTTCCCCGAGGGGGCATTTGGGCGAAGTGCCGAAGGCACGAAGCCGGATACGCTCTGTTATATGAAGTGGCGGTTTCATTTTATCCCAACGCCTCCATTTCCTTTTTGATCTCACTGGCACCCTTCTTTATATCTTTCACAATCTCATCGTGCGACATTGTTTTCCATTCTATTTCCCTCACGTAGCGATAGTAGTGAATGTCTTGCAAAGCTTTACATCCAGGAAACTCCTGCTGTATCCTCTTTCGTATTTCTTCTTTTTCCTTCTCAGTAACTTCTCTTCTTGGCATTTTACTCCTCCTCCCCGAAGAAATCTTCGGGTGTTACAATCGTGGGGACAGGAATCCTTAACCTTGTATTCACCTCACGTATCATTTCTTGTGTTCCACGCTTATAAATATGCCGGAGATTCCATGTGACCAAAAAATCCATCTCTTCAATACTTGCCGAAGCAAGATGAAGAGCATCACCACGAGGTAAACGCCTGTGAGATAAATACGTATCTGCCAATTCAATGACTTCTTCCGTCATTTCCAGAATCTCAAAGTCTTTTATCAGATTCTCCAATGCTTTTCGTAGATTCACTTCCGCTGTTGCTCTGATTTCATCAAGAACCGCTTCTGAGACGTAAACATCAAAATGAGGTAAAACGTCTCTCCAAAATTGCCGAGTCAAATCCCTTAAGTAGGGAGCTTCTTCTTGAAAATACATGTTTATAACTGAACTCTCCAAATAAAGCTTCGGTTTCTTTTGCATCATTTTATCCTTTCACCGCCATTTCATATAACGGCGTGGCGGATGAGCGAAGTTCCCCGAAGGGGCATTTGCCTGATAGCCGAAGTGGCGCTTTGCTAATCGCAATAGTGTAAACATTTCCTTTCTCCCTTTATCATCCTGCTGAAGTCCTCGCTCATCCGCCATGCCGATAGCCAAAATGTAAATGCCGTTGCTAATGCTGTCACTTTTTATATTTCTCATCAACCTTTTATTTTCCATTATATCCTCTTTTGAACCCTCAATCATAGGCATTCAAGCGAAGCGCCATTTTGGCTAACTCGTTCATATCCGCATTGCGTCTATACCACCGATTCGGAAGTATATACGCATTAAAGATACGCCAATGCTGGGAGAAATTGTCCGGATTTCCTACCTTGTTGACCAATTTCATCACTTCTCACTCCTTTTTTTTAGATTTAAAGCATCCAACGGGCTTTTAATCTTCCCAAGAAATTTATTACTTGGGAAACTCCCCGCCTGCCAAAGCGAAGCGGCGGGCAGGCGGTATTTTCCTTCAGGATGCCACTTCCGTCCCTTGATACCTTTAACCTTCTTCACAAAGATGGGGTTGTAAGGGAAGGTAATTATAAGCCTATCCGCGCCGGCCTTTGAAATCCTTATCACGGATTTTAGGTTTCTCTGATACACAATTACCATTTTATTTAATATCAATCCTTTGTCAAGCATTCGATTTTCAGCGTCGAAATTCAAAAGTTAAAGCTCCTTTGAAGTGTAAATGAACCTCCCCGTCCAAAGGGGCGGGGTATCTTACTTTCAATCTCACCCTCACCCCTGCCTGTGCCGATGGCACGGCAGACAGGCCTACCCTCTCCCGTCAAGGGAGAGGGAGTATTATATTTCACCCACGCCGCAAGCAGCGGGGAATTCCAAATTAAAGCGTACCCAGATTCGTTATCATGGGATATATTCTGCGATGAAGTCTAAATAACCCCTTATCCCATCAATTTTGGTGTGCTTTTTTGCTGAACCACGGATCTTGCGTATAGCCCTTTTTACCTCGGTTCGGGAATAATCACCCATACTCAATTGAACACGGAGTTGCTGGTTTATTTCCCGAATAACAATATTGTTTTCTTTGGCTTCAGGTTTTAAAGACAACTTCTCCAGCGCGTAAATTACTGAGGCATCGGTCAAATCAGGTTTATCATCGTAAACTCGTTTTATTGAGCTTTCAATTGAAAAAAGGAGAGAAAGATAATATTCGTCATCCCAGTCGATGTCAGGACTGATGATTGCTTCCGGGGCATAAAGTTCGGCTAACTCCTTCAACTTGTAAATAAATTCTCCTTTTTTACCAATTACTTTGATTAAACCATCCTCATCATAAAACAGAACTTTATAGTTAATTGTTGTCATTTCTTTCTTTTTTACCAAAACTCGAGTTTTCTCACATTTTTTTATGAATTCGCTATCCATAAAGATAAACCTCCTTCAGAAACCAATGGGTGTTCGGAAATTCCGAAACCCTTTATTTTCAACGGTCTGTAAAAACTTCACTTTTTCAATTACCTTTATCGGCTCATTTCCCTCCCTTGAGGGGAGGGGATAATGGGGTGGGTGAAAATTCATTGATTATAGCTTGTATCACGTCATCAGTATTCCTTAATACATTATTATTCCAAAACCTTAATACCTTATACCCCTGCTCTTGAAGCCATTTATCCCTTATCTTATCCCTTCCACTCTCAAAATGCTCACCGCCATCAATTTCAATAACTAATTTTTTCTTAAAGCAGACAAAATCAACGACATAATTCCCTATCGGCTGTTGTCTCCTAAATTTTACCCCTAATTGTTTATCTCTCACCCTATACCATATCTTTTTCTCAGCCTCAGTCATATTTCCTCTTAACCTCTTTATTAGTATTTTATTTCTTGGTGCCAGCCTTATTTTTCACCCCCACCTTAATCCTCCCCTCCACCTGAGGCGGACAGGCGTCGAAGGGGGAGGAAAATTAAAGTATTATATGTTCGGTGTAATATAAAAGTATTCTTCTGACTTACCACATCAATTATAATTAACCTCAGATAATTGTCAATAATCCGATTTTCATGCTTCGGTATTTAGCCAATTGGCGAAATGCCGAACATGTATATTAGACCTCTTACCTTTTGCGGAAACAGGAAATTCGCCCAGGAATGGATTTATCGCTGGTTTTTAAGAATAAACAGCACGAATAATAAAAATCAACATATATAATTAATTATGGTTCATAGGATAGAAATGTCACGAAATATCGTTGCTTTTAAGCCTTAAAATCCAACAAACGCTGGCAGGTCAAATGTCCTCGAAATATCGTGACTCCTAGGTCTTGACAAAATCGATTATATGTATATAATTACTACTAGATAAGCAATATTATTTGTTGTAGGACTGTAGGATACTCATATTCGCAATCCATGAAACAAATAAAAGCTTGAAAGGAGAAGCATGGCATACGGAACTATAAAGTGGTTTGACAGTAGAAAAGGATTTGGCTTCATCGAGAAAGAAGATGGTAGTGGCGATGTATTTGCTCACTTCCAGGATATCGTCGGTGAAGGTTACCGTACCCTGAATGAAGGTGAACGGGTTAAGTTCGAAATTACTCAATCCCCCAAAGGGGAAAAAGCCACAAATATCGAACGTGCGTAAACACGCATGCTAGAGAAAAAAGGGGAGTGACTTTGTCACTCCCCTTTTTTCTTTGTTGCTATTGATCCAGGATTACGCCCACGTTGTTTTCGTCAAGTTTGTACCATGCTCCAGTGACTGCATCGACTACTACAGGTACAAGTCCACATATTACATCTAATATAACCCAACCAGCACCTAAATGATTGGTTAACGTGTATGTTTTGGTCGCGTAGCCCTCTTTCTTAAACTCAATGTGATATGTCTTATTTGATTCGAGATGCAACTCTACGGGAGTTGTACCTTTGTAATTGCCATTAATGTAGACTTTCGCACCCGAGGGGTCGCTTTGAAAATCAACATATTCCTGTGAACCTTTAAAAATAGTCGCACAACTAGTGAACAAAAAAACCAACAATACCAGTACACTTACAATCGAAATGGGTTTTGTCTTACCTATCATATTTCCTCCTTTCTATTGAAAAAATGCTAATGCCTTCATTTCCAAACTATATCATTATATACGGAAAGCAATTGTCTGTCAATCAGTATCTATCAAAGAAGCTACAAGAAAGCTGTTGCATCAGAAGATATCATTGCTATAATAAGAACATGCATAGAAAATGTATGTTGTTTGTTTACATTGGTCTTCTGTTCATATATATGATCACGTGTGGACAAGTACGCCGAGCTTCTCAGCTGACTCATGGAACAATGCAGGATATCAAACCAGCGGTATTCCAAAAGGGTATGTGGCTAAGAGCTGCCTCAATGGCTTCGCCGGATTCTATACCTAAGATTATCCAAATTGCCAAGAAATACAAAATAACCGACATTTACGCGCAGGTCGTCGTCGGGGGGTATGCCTATTACGCATCCACAATAATACCGCGCAGTCAGTATTTGGCAAAAATATCAGGACCAGTTTATGATCCGTTCGATTCGCTTATCCACGCCGCACACAAGTGTTCGATTCGTGTCCATGCCTGGGTAAATACAATACTCATCTGGTCGCTTACTGAACCACCCGACTCAATGCGGCACATTTACCATACGCATCCTGAATGGTTCATAAAAGATGTACAGAATAAGAGCATACATGAGTATTCCGGAGAAGAATGGTTTGATGCGGGACTTGAAGGATTGTATTTAGACCCGGCAAATACTGAAGTACAAAAGTATCTTGCAGATATCTCCATTGAAATACTCAACAGGTATCCGGTTTTTGGCATTCATCTGGATTTTGTTAGGTACCCTGGTGTCTGGTGGGGGTTTCCAGAAAACGACACAACCGCGATGTTTGCTGGTCTTGACGCCTACAATATACGCTGGTTCAATCTTCTCAAGTATCCGCAAAGTACATTCATCACAAGATGGATGTGCTGGCACTACTGGAAATATGCCAGGCAAAAGGAAAAACATATCCACGATGTTGTTCAAGCTGTCCGCCGGGTCGTTGACCAGGATACAATACATCCCAAGCGATTACTTACTGCAGCGATATTCCCGAATCCAGGTCTTGCCAGATACCGCTTCAGCCAGAATTGGATGGACTGGGGCAAAATCATCGATTATCCTGTTGCCATGTCCTATACAGACGATGCGCTTTTTTTCTCAGACCTGATGCATTATACAATAAGCCAGAGAAACGACGCGATATTCGGCATTGGCTTCATCTGGCCTGATATGGAAGCAGCAGCTTATCTGGAAATCAACGATGTAATAGGAAATAACGGTGCTGGTATCTGCTATTTTGATTTCACCAGTTTAGATACTATGGTCGACTTTGCAAAACTCAATGGGAAAGCTGCAACTGACGAGTATCCCCTAATTGCCGAGAAAGAAAAATTCGAGCACATCACTGATGTTTTCCTTGACCTACCAAAAGCTGAAATGGTGACTCTTGGTAAACCTTTTCTTGAACCTGGAGAGCATCTTGGATTTGCCGAATACTTACTCTCCTTATCCCTGAATCAGGAACAAGACTTAAAAAAGATGGATTTAACGCGTCACGGACTGATAGAACACATTCACGATGATATTGCTGCCTTTAGGTACCTTGATTCACAGGTCTTCCCTATCTCAGACACTCTTGTTACACCACAAAAAAGAGAAGTAGAATTTGAATTCCTGCCCTGGGGTGATGAAGATACCACAACGGTAAAAGTACAAGCTCAAAACATGAAGGAGCTGACCCAACACATCACTGTGTATCCAAGCGTGCTCAGTGATATCTCTTGGGCAGCTTTTTCTATTAATGATGGCATTAAAGAAACCTTTACTATACGCCGTGGCATATATGTTCTCAAAACAAATCAAATAAACAACGGTGGTAGAAAATTACCACGCAGTAGTATCAATAAAGAACTGCTGTCTTTATATTTAAGCTGGACCATCAAAAATAAAGTCGATAGTATATTAGTCAGATATTGACATTTTGTATTTTGTAGGTAATATAGAAATAGGATAAGGTAAAAAAGGAGGTTGTATGAAAAATAGATGGATTGGAGCTTCAATAATATGCCTGATCATGCTTATTAGTTGGAGCTATGCAACTGTGCTTGAAGACCAAGCTGAGTATCCAGTACGCCACGGAATAGAAACAAATACAAATCCTGTGGTATTACGGCAAGCTATTAATGATGATTTTGAAAGAACCACGATCGCTCCCTGGACCACCTCAGGTTATGCCTGGGATATTAGAGACACAACTAATACCTATGGACCTGACACGCATGCAGTTTCAGGATACCGCTATGCCGGATGTCCGGGCGCAGATATCGCTCAGTATGCAGGGAACCAGACCGGTTATCTGGTAACACCAACTATCGATATCACGGGTTGGGACTCATTGTTTCTCTCATTCAATTTCTGGGCTGATTGGGAAGGAACACAGACGAATTTTGATGGTGGTATCGTTCAAATTTCTCCTGACAATGGGGCATCCTGGATCCAGATCGATTCTTTAGCTGTATCGCATCTTAATCCGACTTACGATGCTCGATTAGCCGGTACGGGTGCACTGGGTACTGCCTGGGCTTACTGCTATGATAGATATTACTGGGTCAATGTAGGCTCTATGGACCTGATGGCTCTGGGGTATGCTAATACTGGCGACCAAATACAGATCCGTTTCACATTCTGTTCAGACCCGGCTGCTGCTGGAATGGGCTGGTTTGTCGATGATGTACGTATTGACAACACGTCACCGCCTGATCTACAGCCACCAGTGATCGTACACACACCATTACCTGATACTACTGATACACTCAGTAATTATACTATCACGGCCACGGTTACTGACGCTGGCTCTGGACTCGACACTGACTCAGTATATCTTCATTATAAGATCGAATCCGGCTCAGAAGTGCATGTAATGATGACCAATGTCGGAGCGGACGATTACGAAGCCGATATCCCGGCGCAATCCTTTCACACCGACATATACTACCATATCACAGCTGCTGATATTGCTGGCAACGAAGCCTCTACACCGGTCTATAATTTTGAGGTAACCAATGCAAGAACCATTATCTATGATGATGGACAACCGTGGTGGGCACCGGGTGTTATCACTCCTGGCCATGGATGTTTTACCCAGTTCAGATTCCCTGATGTCGGTATTGACAGCGGTCTCGTTCACCAGGTCAAATTCTTGTTTGAAGGTCCAGGCGCCTATGATGTACGCATCTACCAAGGAACTACGGGCCAGCCAGGTTCTCTTATTGATTCAATAGCTGGTTTGAGTTCAACTGGCTATGAGTGGAATATGGTTGAACTAACGAATCTCGACATCCGAACGAATGACGAGGTCGTCGTTGGCTATATCATTGGCACTGGCGATTCACTCGGTCTTTTGAGAGATTCATCCTTGAATTATCAAAGTCAGATGTGGGAATATGTAGGCACCTGGCAGGGCGGTACGTCAGGTGATTTTATGCTCCGGTTAAAGGTAATTCCGATAACCTTCACTGGTATTTATGACTCTGGAGGCAACCAGATCGCACCGTTCAATTTCGGACTCGGGCAAATCGCGCCTAATCCCATGCGTAAGAATACCGCGATCGAATTCTATCTAAAGTCCGGACAAAAGACATCGCTCAATGTCTATGATGTCTCTGGTCAACTTGTCAGGACTCTGGTGGACCATTTCACAGAAAGCGGAATACATCAAGTCTCCTGGAATGGGCTCGATAACCATGGTGTTACGGTTCCAAGTGGTGTCTATTTCCTAAAACTTGTTGCCGGCGATCATACATCTACAAGTAAACTGCTTGTCTTGAAATAGCACATATCTTTTATTCAGAAAATATCCCCTCCTTAAACAGGAGGGGATATTTTTTTTGGGTATCTTGACAGCATCTATTTGAATGGCTACAATGGCTCATGAAAATAGCACGTACTGATATCGCCCGAGACCTCCTACCTATCTATTTAAGCTGGGCAATTAAGGAGAAAATTCATTCATTGATAGAGTAGTGCCCAAAGGAAAACAAAACCCCCTCTTTCAGGAAGATTATTTTTGATTGAAATCGAACCCTTGACATTAACCATATTTCCTAATATAATAATAAGATGCAATCGTGTAGAAAGGAATTGAATGGTAATCAAACAAAAGGAGGTGTGATTATGCAAACAATAGTAAAATCTACGATGATATGTGTTCTGATTGCGGTTCTTGCTGGTTGGGGTGGTGCTGCCAGTATTGAAAACCATGACCAACCAATGCAGACTCCAATAAGCGACATGACATTGAGAGCTGTTTCTCAACAACCTGTTGGTCCAGTGATATACCTGTATCCCATGCGTCAATTGCTGCTTGATACTTTTGAGAGGAGCACTCTTGCGCCTTGGACAAGTTCTGGAACAACCAGCTGGGGTATGAGAGATACAACAAACACCTATGGTCCTCAAGCGCCTGCTGTATCTGGGTACAGGTATGCAGGACATCCATCAACAGACCTACCAGAGTACCCGTCATCTGGCGCAAATCCTGGTTTGATTTGCTACTTGACCTCTCCTACCATTGACTTATCAGGTATTACAGAACTCTATCTCTCATTCAACTACTGGGGAGATTTTGAAGGTGCTGCAACCAATTTTGATGGAGGTATTATACAAATATCAGCAGACAATGGTGCAACATGGGTACAGGTCGATTCACAAGCAACCGGTCACCTCAATCCTACGTATGATTCACAGCTTGCTGGTACAGGTACCTTAGGCAATGCCTGGGCATACTGTTATGATACGGATCCTGACTGGGTAAGCGTTAGCTCTCAAGATCTTATCGCCTTGGGTTATGTTTCCACTGGTAATCAAATACGCGTCCGCTATACATTTGCATCTGACGCTCTTTCAGGAGGACAAGGATGGTTCATCGATGATGTGCGCATTGCCGATACTCCGCCACCGGACCTGCAGCCGCCCATTATTACCCACACTCCGCTTCCAGATACTGTTGATACGCTCAATAATTATACTGTGTCAGCGATCATCATTGATGAGGGAACCGGAGTCAATCCTGACTCAGTCTATCTCCACTATGAGATTGAAAATGGTCCAATAGTCGATGTCGATATGGTGAATACTGGTGGCAACACGTATGAAGCAGATATTCCTTCGCAAAATTGGCATACTGATGTATGGTACAGCATTCATGCTGCTGATATGGCGGGTAATTGGGCAAACACATTGCTCTATGATTTCGAAGTAACGAATGCAAGGCTTATTACTTATGACGATGGACAACCATACTGGATACCTGGTGACCTTGCACCTGGTAATGGATTATACGTACAATTTTCATTCAGTGATGTTGGAATAGACAGCGGACTTGTGCACAAGGTAATCTACTACTTTGACGGACCAGGCCCATTCGATCTTAAAATCTATCGAGGAACCGGAGGAAACCCAGGTTCACTCCTTGGTGAGCTCCTTGGCTTAACCTCATCTGGTTATGAGTGGATAAGTGTAGATTGTGATCCTCTTAATATTCGAACAACTGGCGATGTGGTTGCTGGCTTTATTTGCGGTGCCAGTGGTGGCGATACGACACGCGTCTTAATGGACCCCACGCAGGAATACCCCCAACGCATGTGGGGATGGATAACCGGCGCTTGGCAGCAAACTCCATATGCTGGCGGCGATTACATGATCAGGATAAAAGTCATTCCAATAGAACCACATGGTATTGAAGATAGACCGACAGATCACGCATTTACCCTTACCCAGATTTCACCTAATCCAATGCGGGAACGTGCTACAATTGAATTTCAGCTCCTCAATAGCCAAAAGGTAAAGCTGAATATCTATGATGTATCGGGTAAGCTGATTAGAGCACTCATAGACGATGTAAAAGAAAAAGGAACTCATAGCCTTTATTGGAATGGCTGTGATACACGGGGTAATAATGTCGCTTGCGGTGTTTACTTTGTGAACCTCGAAACTGATGATTGCGTAATGACAAAGAAATTGCTCTTGATAAAATAATACGCGTTAATCCTTAAAAGGGGGGTGAGTCTTACTCACCCCCTTTTTTATTCCATACACTCCTTTGTCGTTAATGATCTGCTTTCCACCTTGACATTACCCATTAGAATAACTACAATGGCTCATGAAAATAGTTAGATTATTCAAAAAACACAAGGCAATCGCTCACCTGATAGGAGCGGCAATTGTAGCATGCCTTACATTCGCCTATGCAGACGAGTCACAAGGTACAGGAAATATTGTACCACCAGTTGCCAGAATAATCCCGAAAATAGACACAATCCATGGCGATATGCTCGTGGATAACTATTTCTGGCTTAAACAAAAAGATGACCGCGAGGTTCTTGAATATCTCAAGGCAGAAAATGCATATACTACAGCAAAAATGAAACACACTGAGGCGTTTCAGCAGGAATTATATGAAGAAATGCTCAGCCGAATCAAAGAGACTGATTTATCAGTCCCTGAAAAACTTGATGATTATTACTATTACAAGCGCACAGAACAAGGCAAGCAATATCCCATTTACTGCCGCAAAAAAGGTGATTTGGATACCAAGGAAGAAATTTTGTTGAACCAGAATACCCTTGCTGAAAACTACGACTACTTGGAGATCGGAGCCCTCAAGATCAGTCCAGATCACAATCTCCTGGCTTACTCGGTAGATACTTCAGGTTCAGAGCGCTTTGTCCTGTTTATCAAAGACCTCAAGACCAATGAACTGTACAACGAACAGATATCCAATACCGGATACTCAATTGCCTGGGCAAGTGACAACAGAACTCTGTTCTACACGACAATCGACCATGCTAAACGACCATATAAGCTGCACCGACATATCCTGGGAAATAATCCTACTGAGGATATTCTGGTCTATCATGAACCAGATGACCTTTTTTGGTTAGATATAGTGCGTTCTAAAAGTGGCAAATATCTATTCATGGACCTTGGCAGCCATACAACAACTGAGGTCTATTACTTAGATACGTCAACGCCAGATGGTAATTTCACCATCTTCTACCCCAGGAAACAAGATGTCGAGTATTATGTTAAACACCACGAGAACAGCTTTTTCATATTAACCAATGAAAAAGCCAAGAACTTCAAACTTGTCCAGGTGCCTGAAGACGCCACTGCCAAATTGAACCTGACTGAAATAATCCCGCACCGCGATTCAGTCAAAATCGAAGGGTTTGACGTTTTTAAGGATTTCATCGTCGTATCAGAAAGAGAAAACGGTCTGGAGCAAATCCGTATCATGAACATCGCAGACGGCTCGACTCATTACGTTAATTTTCCCGAGCCAACCTATACATTCTGGTTCGGCAAAAACAAAGATTATACCTCTGAGTTATTACGCTTTACATACATGTCCCTGGTCACCCCAAAATCAGTATTCGACTATAATATGAAAACGCAAGAACGAGATTTAAGAAAACAATATGAAGTCCTCGGCGGATATGACCCCGACACATACGAATCACAACGTATCTTTGCGCGTGCTCCGGACAGCACACAGATACCAATATCAATGGTCTACAAAAAGGGCATGGTCAAAGATGGTAAAAACCCCTTGGTCCTGACTGGTTATGGTGCATACGGTGGTAGTTATGATCCGTATTTTTCCTCAAACCGCCTGAGTCTTCTAAATCGTGGTTTTATCTACGCCATTGCGCATATCCGAGGTGGCGGTGAAATGGGTAGATATTGGTACGAACAAGGGAAAATGCTCAACAAGATAAATACCTTCACTGATTTTATCGCTTGTGCAGAGTACCTGATCGAGCAAAACTATACAACCAAGGAAAAACTTGTCATTTCAGGAGGAAGTGCCGGTGGTTTGCTCGTCGGCGCGGTTGCGAACATGAGACCCAACCTGTTCAACATTATCGTAGCCGATGTACCCTTTGTCGATTTAATAAACACCATGCTCGACCCAACGCTTCCCCTGACAATACTTGAATATGAAGAATGGGGCAACCCGAACAAGAAAGAGTATTACGATTATATGATGTCTTATTCGCCTTATGATAATGTCACTGCACAAGACTATCCCAATATGTTTATAACCGCGGGGTTGAATGACACGAGGGTTATGTATTGGGAAGCTGCAAAATGGGCAGCAAAACTGAGGGCGTTGAAAACTGATGAAAATTTACTGTTACTGAAAACAAATATGGGTACTGGACACCTCGGTGCATCAGGACGCTATGATTTTCTCAAGGATATCGCTTTTGAGTACGCCTTTATTTTGGATATGCTTGGCTTAGAAGATTAAAGGAGAGGTGGTTTAACAACCTCTCCTTTAATCACAAAATAAAAAAGTCCGTTATATCTTCTTTCCCTGATTAGCCTACTGCGAAAATGCTAAATAGCCAAGTATAATGATATTCACAAAAGGTACTATCATCAATATGCCAATCCAACTTGGCTTGCCGCGTGCTTCAGCTACTGCCATCCAGACTATAATACTGATTATGATGTTCACGATCGGAATGAACATCAGGATGAACCACCACAAGGGTTTTTTGGCAATCATAAGCATGAGAAAAACGTTGAGTATAGGGATCCATGCAAACCAACCATTTTCCGTATTCGTCTTCTTGGCGATTTTCATCAGGCAGATGGCAAAATAGATATAGAATACAGCGATAAAAATGAAGTAAACAATCCCGATAGCCGCGGCAGCGGGTTCCATTTGTTGGTAACCACCTTCCATTCTTTTTCACCCCCTTTCACAGTATCCAAGGTTCTATATTACTACGCTATAACTACTGAGTAATTATACTACGAATTAAGAAAATGTCAACAAAAAAAAGGGGTCAGGTTTTAACGAACCTGACCCCTAAACATGATTTGCAATGGTTTATTTCACAAGAATCAGCTTGATAATATCTGCATTCTCAGTAACTGCAAAGTAAGTTCCCTGATGTAGTTCTCGACCCGTGTTATCACAACCATTCCAATGTGC
>Ga0209986_10003710_pt1 | contig 13276 bp, 10 predicted proteins | sample BlataG_FD_183168 | JGI IMG/M metagenome (GOLD analysis project Ga0209986, IMG submission 183168) | Deep subsurface microbial communities from Black Sea to uncover new lineages of life (NeLLi) - Black_00105 metaG (SPAdes) (version 2) | ecosystem: Environmental > Aquatic > Marine > Oceanic >...
CCTTATCTTTATACTCCCTTATTCATAGATAATATATAAAGTATAAATATTATTTCTTTGGTAAAGCCTTCTTAAAAGGTATTTGCATAAACTAAAAGATATGCTCCATGATTTGGTCATTGAAGGTAAAGTTGTAAATCCCGAAGGTGTCTACGAGGCTCAGATAGGCATTGATGATGGATATATCACAGAGATAAAAAAGCAGGGTTTACGAGCAGAGAAAACAGTAGCGGCTCGCGGGTGTTTGATTTTTCCAGGGTTTATTGATATACACGCTCATTTAAGGGAAGATGGCAGCCATAAATGGGACTACAAGGAAGATTTCGGGACGGCCTCTGCTGCTGCGGTTCATGGTGGTATAACCACCGTGGTGGACATGCCGAACACACCCCTGCCAGGCATAAATGCCGGTCGAATAAGGAAAAAGTGCGAACTCGCACGCACAGCGTCAAAAGGATTGATTGATGTCTTTTTCTACGGTGGTGTAACCGAATCTAACCTAAGTGCGATTGCGGATATGCAGAAAGAAGTAGTAGGTTACAAGATATACCTCTGCGAGACCACAGGAGGATTGTATATCCGGGAGGAGATGCTGCCAGAAGCAATTAAAGCGATACAGGCGACTTCTAAACCCGTTGTAATTCATTGTGAAGACCAGGGGATTATAGAGAAGAAGAAAGAGGAATTAAAAGTAAAATTAAAAGCAAAGGGGGGAGAAGGTAGTCGTAACTATTCCGAGCTAAGGCCTGAGGAAGCAGAATTAGCGGCGGTAAATAGTGTTTTAGCCACAGTTTCACGTTCCGCTTCTGCTGGATACGACAGAGCGAAAATAAAAGTGAAAATCAGCATTGCTCACGTTTCTGTTTACGAGACGCTAAGTATGATAAAACCGTACAAAAATGTTCACTGTGAAGTCACACCACATCACTTGTTTTTTAATACGGAGGACGTACTGGCTAAACAGGCGTTTTTAAAAATGAACCCGCCTTTAAGAACTGAAGAAAATAGGCAGCGGCTGTTGGATGCGTTCAAAAGAGGCGAGATAGATTTTCTGGCGACTGACCATGCACCGCATACGCAGGAGGAGAAATCACTTGATTTTTCGGTAGCCCCCGCTGGCGTTCCCAACTTAGACACCTACGGCAATTTCGTGTCCTGGCTGATTGTCCGTTGTGACGTCCGTCCGGAGCTTATATCGAGACTATGCGCGTATAATCCCGCGGCGTTCTTTGGATTAAATGATCGGGGGCGTATAGAAGTAGGAAAACGTGCGAATTTGACCGTTTTAGATATGCACCGGAGCGTAAAAATCCGCGGCGAACGATTATATACAAAATGCGGGTGGTCACCATTCGAGGGCTATGAATTCCCAGGTGCGGTGAGGCACACCATTTTTAATGGCGTTATATTATCCGAATATGACGAATTAACCGGGTTCGAGTACAAAAAATAAAGTTATTCCACGCTTTACTTTAACAGGTAACGTATCATGAATCCTATCGCAGAGACCGTCGTGATTGCAATATGGCTGATGCTGCCCGCATACATAGCAAATGTAAGTGCAGCATTTTTTGGTGGTAAAACACCCATAGACCGCGGTATTTTATATGGTAAAACACGATTGCTTGGCGATGGAAAGACATACGAGGGCACCATAAAGGGTATTTCTTGCGGTTTTATCTTCGGCATCTTTCAGCATCTTTTCTCGTGTGGATACACAAAAATGCAACTAATTCCTTCCTTTGGACCTTTTCCATCCTTTTTAGTCGTTTTAGCTTGCTTATCGGCAGGTGCAATGTTTGGCGATATGCTCGGCAGCTTCATAAAGAGAAGAGCAGGACTGAATCGAGGTGCTCCGTTGCCTCTGGTAGATCAGCTGGATTTCGTTGCGGGTGCTTGGCTGCTCTTGTTCTTGTTTGCCCGAGATTGGTTCATTGAAAGTTTCTCATTGAATATAATCATTGCCGTCGTTATTATTACCCCACTGCTGCATCTGCTTACAAATTACGTTGGGTTTAAGATGGGAAGGCAAGATGTCCCGTGGTAAGCTATAATTAACTCCCCCAAAAGCGACCATTAACTATATTCCCTTTATGCTATTCTTCATTTTCCGTTTTTAGATTTAGATTCAGACACGCAACCTTGTGAGAACTACAAATTCTCAATCGAGGTTTTTCGTTAAAACAGACTTCTGTTCCCTTAATGCACCTACTTGCATAGTGACACCCTGTTCCCGTCCCTTCATTTTTCTTACTTATGACTTCGGGCACAGATGCATGCACTACGGGAACATTTGAACTCAGTGTGGGAGCCGCCTTCAGCAAATCTTCTGTGTACGGATGCAGAGGGTTACTTACTACCTCGTTTGACGGACCTTCCTCGACAATATTTCCTCTCAACATCACCGCGAGCCTGTCGCTTATCTTCCTTGCCAGAGCGAGGTTGTGCGTGATAAAAAGTATGCTTATTCCCCTCTTTTCTTGCAGATTGAGCAGGAGCTTCACGACCTTTGCCTGCGTGCTGGCATCCAGGGCTGAGGTGGGTTCATCGGCAATGAGCAGCTTCGGATTTAGTATGAGTGCCCTTGCAATGGCAACTCTTTGCGCTTCTCCCTGACTTAGCTGATGCGGATATTTATTCAGGAAAGTCTGTGTGGAAGGCAACTCGACCTCCTCCAAAATCCGCCGCACTCTACTTTCACGCTGCGCTCTATCGCCCAGTTTTTGTATGTCTAAAGGCTCTCTTACCGATTCCAGAACGGAAAGGCGATGACTTAAGGATTCCATTGGATTTTGGAATACCATTTGAACCTTTTGATAGAAGTTTTTGTCCCTGCCGTGGTCGAGAATTCGCTTGCCTTCGAGGAATATTTGCCCTTCTGTGGCGTTAAATTCAAAAAGTCCAATGATTATCTTTGCTGTTGTTGTCTTGCCAGAGCCCGTTTCTCCTACCAACGCTAAAGTCTCTCCTTCGTACAGCGTTAGGTCAATGGAATCCACTGCCTTCAAGGAATTGAAGGACTTACTCATGTTTCTCACTTCTAAGAGCGGTATGATTCCACCTCTATGGCAGGCAATGAACCGACCGTCATTTTCTTCTAACCTCGGCGTCTCTTTCCGGCAGATTCCGATTGATTGCGTGCAACGAGGGAAAAAAGGGCAGCCGGTGTCAAAGAAATCCATTCTGCCTCTTATCCCTTGCAGGTCCTTCGTTGTTGTCATGCTGGGATAGCAGCGGAGCAGCCCTCTCGTGTAGGGATGTCTTGGGTTAGAGAGAAGAGCTGATGTAGAACCAAATTCTAATATCCTACCGGCATACAGCACTGCCATTGTATCTGAGAGCATGGAGGCTGCCGATAGGTCATGAGTTAATAGAAGTATTGTCAGCTCCCGCTTATTGCACACGTTACGAATCAGGCTAATTATTTCTAGTTTTGTGAGGGCGTCTAAAGCTGTTGTTGGCTCATCCAGAATAATCAAATCGGGGTCGTTCGCCAGTGCCATTGCTATCAACACCCGCTGTTTCTCCCCGCCGCTCAACTGATGTGGATAGGCATAAAAACGTTCCTCCCGAAGATTAACCATATTCAATAGTTCTTCAGCTCGTTTCTTCGCTTCAGCCCTATTTCCTATTTTATGTGCCACAATTGGCTCTGATACCTGATCCAGCGCGGTGTATAAGGGATTTAAGGCATTTTCTACATTCTGGAAGACCATTGCAATTCGGTTCCACCTTATCTTTCTCAGCTCTTTCTTCGGCAGTAACGCCAAATTCTTTCCGTCAAACAAAATCTTTCCCCTGACGGTGCCATCAATGAGTCCCATGATGCTAAGCCCAAGTGTGGTTTTTCCACCGCCCGATTCACCTACGATTGATATGGATTCGCCCCTTTTCAAAGTTAGATTTATCCCGTGCAATATCCTTCTTTTGCCATAGTTTACCTCCAGACCATTTATTTCTAACATTGCCAATCCTCTCTCTCCATCACCCTTAGCCGTGGGTCCATTGCCGTTTCAAGCGCATGTCCAATGAAAACGAAAGCCATTATCGTAACTGAAAGAGCAAGTCCGGTCGGAAGTAGCCACCACTTCCAAACCTCAAGGTAGTAGAATTTGAGTGCATAATGCATCATCAGCCCCCAACTCACCGTTGAGATGTCTGCTATGCCGAGGAACGCCAAACCCGCTTCCATGAATACCCCCCTCGTTGCACTATGGATAAATACCGCGACCAGAATTGGCCCGAGTTCAGGTATTATATGTCGGGTTGAGATATACCGCTTATTTGCTCCAAACGTTCTTGCAGCGTAAACATGCATTCTTTCCTTAAGTGACAGTGTTTGAGCTCTTACCAGTCTTGCTCCCCCCTGCCATGTTAAGATTGAAATGAGAAAGATAAGTGTCCAAACATTCGGTAGGACGTAGGCTGCAACCAAAATGATTACGATGAATGCGGGAATCGCAATGAGGGCATCTACCATTCTCATCATTATTCGCTCGTATAATCCGCCGACCAAAGCAGCCGATGCGCCAGCAACGGTACTGATAAGCGTTGTGAACAGACCCACACCTAAAGCCACTAAGAGTGAGTTTCTCGCCCCATATATGAGACGACTCCAAATATCCTGTCCTACATCGTTTGTCCCCAACCAATGCTCGCTGGAAGGAGGTTTAAGGGCTGCGCGGCTTGGCTCACCCGGGTCATATCGAGCGAGAAGCGAAGACGACAATGCGATAATGACCACTGTGAGGAGCATAGCTAACCCGATCTTTCCAAAGGTGTTCTTTTTCAGTTCTTTCCAGTAATTAATGTGCATGTTCTACTTCATCTATCCCTATTCTCGGGTCGATTTTTGTATACAGTGAATCAACAATGAAGTTGGCAAGTATAACAAAAACCGTTACAAAGAAGAAAGCGCCCTGTAAAATCGGATAATCACGCATGAGTAGCGAGTTATATATCAAAAGCCCCACACCGGGATAGGAGAAAATCATTTCGATGAAAAGTGCACCTGTAACGATAATTCCTACTCTTACGCCTGTCGTGGTGACAATCGGGAGTATTGCATTTCTACCCGCGTGTTTATACCTTACTGACGCCTCGGATAGACCTTTTGCTTTTGCCGTCAGGACAAAAGGCTCTTTTAGCGTGGTTATCATTGTATTCCTCATCAGGAGATAAGAACTGGGTATCTGCGATAAGGTCAACGCGGTAAGCGGTAAGACAAGGTGCCGGGCTATATCAAGTATGAGGTTTAGACCAGATAGACCGGAATAAGGGGTTTTGGCACCCTGGAGCGGTAGAAAGCCGAGATAAACGCCAAATAATAGAAGCAGAATAATGCCGATGAAGAAGTTAGGAAAGCCGTTCATAATCATAGTTGCGGTGAGCAAGGATTTATCACTGTTTCTACCACGTCTCCAGCCTGATTCTATCCCCATAATTATGCTCAGTAAAGTGGAAAGTATGAGCGATGAGCCAAGGAGAAGCAGGGTCCAGGGGAGAGCTTCAAGAACCACTTCCAATACCGGAGCGTTATAGTAGTAGGAGTATCCAAAATCACCACGCACAATGCCGGTTAGATAAACGAAGAATTGTTTTCCTAGTGGTTCATCCAAAGCAAAGCGATGCATAAGCTCGGTTCTCAGCTCCGGCGTCATCTCTATAAGGGCTTCTTCGCCGCAGATGGCGGTAAGCGGGTCGCCCGGCATCATCCTCGGGAGTAAAAAATTCAGGGATAGTATTATGAGGAAGGCTATTGCATAGGTACTAATTTTTGCCGTCTTCATTTTTTGTGGTCAATGCTTTCTTCGCCTTTTTATCAGATACGCTACCGCAATTAGCACAGGTAGCGAAATTGCGGGTTCAAACCCGGGTACTGGGGCTTCCGTGGCTGTGGGTGTCGGAGCCTTTGCTTTGTATTCCATAAAAGCCAGCGTGTTCAGAGGGATGGGTATACCCCTTGCAATACCGCTCATGGTATAATAAATGTCAACGCGACCGTCATGACCCCAGTACCACATCGGGTAGTAAAGCGTCAAAGTAGGCAGCTCCTCTGCGTATATCTTCTGAATTTTACGCACTATCTCCTTCCTCTTTCCCGCGTCCATCTCATGCAAATGTGCTTCGAGCAACTGGTTCAAGGACTCATTTTTGGTGTAATTCGCACTGTAGCCGAACTTGCCGAGAATTACTTTGTTCAGAATTGATGGGTCGCCACCGATTCCACCATGACCGCTTATAGCCAAATCAAATTGCTGACTTATGACCCTGGAATCAAGGGTTTTCCATTCAAGGCTTCTGACGCTGACTTTTATCCCTGCTTCCCCCAACTGTTGCGCAATTATCTCCGCGACACGTTCAAAACCCATACGCGGAGCCGTTATAAGTTCGAGTTCAAGTATTTCCCCTTCTTTCCAATAGTAGCCGTCCTCTTTCAGCTGGTATCCCTGGTTTTCCAAAATATCCTTTGCACGCTGTGGATTATATTCATATTTTACGATGTTGGGATTGTAATAGGGGCTGTTAGGCGAAAGCAGCCCGGAGCTCCCTCGAATTGCATGACCCCGTTGTGCGATTTCCACCAGTTCATCCCTGTTTATTGCATAGGCGAGGGCATGTCTGAACTCTTTAGAAGACATGGGCTCCTTTTCGTGATTTATCATTAGCTTCGCATTCCAGTCCCCTGATTGGCTTATTACCGTGAAGCCCTTCCCGTTAACCTCCACCTCGGTTTCCGGTGGGATAGCAGTAGCGTTGGCTTCTCCTCTCATTAATGCCGTAGAAGCCATCTCCTCGCTGACCTTTACGAATTTTAGTCGGCCTATCTCTGGCTTTCCTAAATAGTAATCTTCGTTGGCTTCATAGAGGTAGGTGCCATGTGTTTTGCTGTAATCAACGAGCTTGAATGGTCCGGTTCCTACCAGCGCTCTCTCGTTTACAAATTCGCTTGGATTCTCGACATCCTGCCAGATATGTTTTGGAAGGATGGCTAATGTGCCTGCATCGTCGTTAAGGAAGGGTGCATACGGCTCCTTCAAGTAGATTTTTACGGTATATTCGTCAAGTACTTCAACCTGCTTTACTGATTTAAGGTCCACCCACCAACTGGGGTGTTCCTTAACATAATTGAAGGTAAAAGCGACATCTTCAGCCGTAAACTTCTCGCCATCGTGCCAGGTAACGTCTTTACGCAGGTGGAAAAGATACGCATTTTCTTCTTCGTGGTATTCCCAGTCAGTGGCAAGTGCAGGCACGAAACCTTGTGTGTCCTTCCATACCAAAGTGTCAAAGATGAAGCTCATCCTTACGTATCCAGGACCCCGGGGATAGTGTCCGTGAGGAGAGGGATAGCCCCAATCACCAGTGGAATCAGCAATTGTATATATTACCTCTCCCGCTTTTGCGGTTTCTGAACCTGAGCTGGCGATGGAGGAGCCCATTAATAAAGAGACCAGTAGAATTGACACTATTGTTACACTTGAGATATGTTTATGATTATGTTTATTCTTCATTTCCTTTAACACCTCCTTCCTGAACGGAAATGCCATACCCGTCCATCTGATAGTATCCTTGGCGGGAGCATGGGATGCAAAAATGTTCCCCGTTATGGCTTACAACTCGGCTTTTCATTAGGTTCTCTCCACAAATCGAGCATCTCACCGAATCAAATATGGGTGCGTATTGGGGCACTATAATTTTCAGACGTTTTGTTATGAACATTTCATCCGCCGATATATCCAACTCCTCAGTTGCCTTTTCTGCGAATAGATGCATCAATCTTTTATGCTCCTCTGGTGTTGCCTTTTCGCGCTTGGCAACAATCTTATCGAAGAGCTTATATGCTTCGGGATACTCTTTCTCACGAGAATCCTCAAAATTGGGATTTAAAGCTATTCTCACAGCGGTTCCATCCCTTTTCGCCACGGTCACCGCGGTCTTGCCAAAATCTCGATAGATCAGAGCGTTGTTCCCAAAGGAACAGCCAGTAACCATTTGAACGCCGTCACTGAAACAGTTATTAGTCTCAATAATCGCGATTACGTCCTCCATACCATTGCTCTTTACACCCAATTCTCGCATTGCAATATAGGCTGCCTTTACCCCGTATGCCAGATGGCTGCATAGATGCCCGTGCAACTCGCCCGCTTTATAGAGCAAACCTCTGAGATTTTCTGCTTCAACTAAGCTCTCGATTTCTCCCCTAATAGAGTTCTCCCTTTCCTTTTCTTCTACCATTTTCATCACACTGATTATAGATGTTAGTTTTATCTAAATATACTTTTAGTTAAATGGTAGTACTAATTATCAATAGATTTTTCTTGGTATAATTTTAGAGATGATATATACATAAAGATGCATATTTCTGATTTTCCTGATAAAGATAATTTCCTATTAATAAACCACGAGAATTCACGAAATTAACACAAGAAAATAGAAAATAAATTATTGACGCAGATTGACACGGATGAAAGGAGCAATGCCGTTAAAAATAGCCCACCTGCCAGCCCAACAAAAGAAAAAATCTGTGTAAATCCATGCCTTAAATAGAAGCAAGTTATACGGTATATACAACAAGAAAGAAAAAAAAGGCGGGGGCTCTTATGGTGGGATTGGGCGTATAAAGGAGGGAAAAGGGACGTGTTTAAGAAGATAAGAAAAAGGGATGGCAGGGTAGTAAGATTTGATTCTAAGAAGATTGCAGACGCGATTGCAAAAGCAGGTGCAGCAACAGGCGAGTTTGATCATAAAATCGCGCGGAAATTGACCCTTAAGGTATTGAATTTGGCGCAGCAGGCAATCCCGCACAGGATACCTACCGTGGAAGGGATTCAAGACGTGGTTGAGGAGGTTTTGTTATCTTCCCCCTATCGCAAAACCGCCAGGGCGTATATCATCTATCGAGAGCAACATGCGGGAATCCGGGAGATAACGGCAAAAGCAGACGTTGACATGGTTGACCAATACCTGGAGAAGCTCGACTGGCAGGTTAATGAAAATAGCAATATGACCTTCTCTTTGCAGGGGTTAAACAATTATATCTCTTCGGAAATCAGCAAAACCTACTGGTTAATTAAAATCTACCCCTCAGAAATAAGACAGACGTACTCAAATGGCGATTTTCATATACATGATTTGAACATTCTCTCGGTTTATTGTGTCGGCTGGGACCTTTTTGATTTGTTGGTAGAGGGATTCCGTGGAGCGCCGGGAAAAGTAGAAAGTGAACCAGCCAAACATTTCCGTTCTGCATTAGGGCAGGTAGTAAATTTCTTTTATTCGCTACAGGGGGAGGCTGCGGGCGCTCAGGCGTTCTCGAATTTTGATACTTTGCTTGCGCCTTTTATACGAGCAGATGGATTGGGCTATGAGGAAGTGAAGCAGGCATTGCAGGAGTTTGTATTTAACGTGAACGTTCCCACCAGGGTTGGATTTCAAGCACCGTTCACCAACATCACCTTAGACCTGACCGTTCCCGAGTACTACGCCAACCAGAGTGTCGTCATTGGTGGAGTGCCGCAAAAAGAGACGTATGCGGACTTCAAGGACGAGATAGAAGTGTTTAATCGGGCACTTTTAGAAGTAATGGCAGAGGGGGACGCCAGGGGCCGAGTTTTTACGTTTCCCATTCCCACCTATAATATCACCAAGAATTTCGACTGGGAGAATCGTAACCTAGACGTTTTGTGGCAAGTTACCGCTAAATACGGCGTGCCATACTTCTCTAACTTTATAAATTCTGATATGAATCCCGAAGATGCCCGAAGCATGTGTCCAATCGGAGGGAATGAAAAAGTTTTAATAAAATCTAATAGAGGGAGAGGGTTGGAATACTCCACTATTAAATACATCTATGAGGGTAATGCCAAAGGAGATGTTTATGAAATTTACAGCGATGGCAAGTTCGTTAAGGGAAGGTTCAATAAATTTTCAGCTCAGAAGATGATTAAAGTGACACTTGAAAATAGGCATAAATTAAAGATGACGGAGGAGCATTTGAATTTTGTTATGCCAAGTTCCCAATCAGAAATAGAAGAATTGAAAGGAATGGAATTGAGAGAAGGTATGTATCTCCCATATTCTTTAAAGGCTTACGAAGGAAGCGGTGGAAACAGGGACATGGGTTATTTTGTTGGGGCATATGCAGGGGATGGTTCATTAGATGGTGAAACCTCCGTTGTTTTTTCTTTATCCTCGGAAAATGAGAAAAAGAGAGAACTCGTAAGGGAACTAATTCGGATAGGTGAAGAATACTTTGGAGCATCCTGTACAACAAAGAGTTACGAAGATAGTAAATTATATACATTAAAAGTGCATTCGAGAGCAGCGGTTGGACTGTGTAGGGATTTCGTATCTGGAAAAGAGCGAGATAAGTGTTACCGGGCAAGATTATTTAACACCAGTAAGGATTTTAGAAAGGCTGTAATCGAAGGGCACTATGCAACAGATGGGGGGAATAGAAACAGGATTTATACCTCGTCACCAAAGATGGTAGAGACTCTAAACATGCTGGCTGCCACCCTTGGGACTACTACCAGTATATATATGGATAATAGAGAAGGGAGATTAGGGACACAGCCAAATTATGCTGTATTAATTTATCAGCTAAATAGAGAGAAGTACGGAAATATCTGGTTTAAGCATAATGGTAAACTCTGGGTCAAAATAAAATCTATTGAGCCGATAACAGATAATACTGCGTATTGTTTTGAAGTTGAGAACGGAGAACCGATGTTCACAATAGGCACAACTGGAATTTTGACGCATAATTGCCGGTTGCGAATAGATAACAGAGAGTTAGAGAGAAGAGGAGGCGGGCTTTTCGGGTCGAGTCCGTTAACGGGCTCTATCGGTGTGGTCACGATTAACATGCCAAGACTTGGATATTCTGCGAGGGACGAAGAAGACTTTATCATGGCTTTAGAGCGGTTGATGGTTCTGGCGAAGGAGAGCCTGGAGATAAAGAGGAAGGTTTTAGAGAACTTTATGGAAAAGAATCTCTATCCGTACACGAAATATTATTTAAGAGGAGTAAAAGAGCGTTTTGGTGAGTACTGGAAGAATCATTTCTCCACGATTGGTTTGGTGGGCATGAATGAAGCCTGCTTGAATATGTTTGGCGAGAATATCGCATCGGAAAAGTCCAGGGCGTTTACCTCACGGGTGTTAGATTTTATGCGTGATAAATTATTAGAATTTCAGGCGGAAACCGGGAATAACTATAATCTGGAGGCAACGCCTGCGGAGGGGACTTCTTACCGGCTTGCAAAAAAGGATAAAGAGAGCAATCCGAAGATAATCTGTGCTAATGAAGAGGACTGGAAGAAGGGTGCAGAGCCATTTTATACTAATTCCACACAGCTACCGGTAAATTATACTGATGACATCTTTGAGGCGCTGGACTTGCAGGATGAAATACAGACAAAGTACACAGGAGGCACCGTCATACACATTTTTGCCGGAGAGCGTGTCAGCGACCCTAACACACTGAAAGCGTTAATCAGGAAAATCTGTGAGCTCTATCACTTGCCTTACTTTACCTTCACCCCTACTTTCAGTGTTTGCCCCTCGCATGGCTATATAGCGGGTGAGCATTATGCCTGCCCAACGTGTGGTGCGGAGACAGAGGTATATTCACGTGTAGTTGGTTATCTGCGCCCGGTAAACCAATGGAACAGAGGCAAGCAGGAAGAATTTAAGAAGAGGAAAATGTTTGATATAGAAGCAGTTTAAAAAGAAGAAAATATATTATTAACTAACACAGATTAACACAGATGATAAAAAAACCAACAATGTCAAATCAAAAACAAATCCGTGTAAATCTGTCTACTAAATAGATTTTAGGGTAGGGAGGGGAAAAAGATTTGGGGGTGATTAGATGTTAATCGGCGGTTTTCAGCGATTTTCGTTAATAGACTACCCCGGGAAAATATGTGCCATTGTGTTTACACAGGGCTGCAATTTCAGGTGCCTGTATTGCCACAATCCGGAGCTGGTGGACCCCAAGCGTTTCTCACGTCCTATCGCGGAAGAAGAAATCATTGAATTTTTGGCGAATCGCAGGGGAAAACTTGATGCGGTAGAGATAACAGGTGGAGAACCAACACTTCAGCCTGACCTGATGGATTTTATGAGTGAGCTCAAAAAATTGGGTTATCTGGTTAAGCTGGATTCAAACGGCAGCAAGCCTGAAATACTGAGCGAAGCGATTGAACGCGAAATCGTGGACTACATTGCTATGGACGTGAAAGCGCCGTTGGAAAGATACCGGGAGATTACCAATTCCAGGGTTGACCCTGCTAAAATCGAACACAGTATCGAATTAATCATGTCTTCCGGATTGGATTATGAATTTCGAACGACGGTAGTGAAATCGCAACTGGGTAAGCGCGATATTTTAGAAATAGGGCGGCTGATACGAGGTAGTAAACGATACATATTGCAGAAATTCGTGCCTGTAAAGGTATTGGACGCTAAGTTACTCGATGAAGTGACTTACACAGATGAAGATTTAGAATATTTGAGGGAGGCAGTAAAAAGTTATGTTGTCGAATGCGTGGTGCGGTGATGTAAAGGAAAAGCCTGATTTTGTGCTTGATAAAATTGAAGCGGTCTTGACAGTAGTTTCTTTGAGAAGCTCAAAATTTAAGAGCAAAAAGAAAAAAATAGAAAATCTTAAATAGAGTATCTGACTTATAGAAAATATAAGGTTTATAGGGGCATAAGAGGAAAAGAAAAAATGCCACAAATAGATTGGTCTCTTGATAGATGGGTTAAGGAGGTTTAAGGTATATATGGGGTCAGGAATGAGGATATAGATCCCCAAGTTTTATGGCTCGAAGTCGTTGATGCAACTTCTAAACTCTACGAGGAAATAAGAAAAGGGAACGTCTCTGACAAGGTTATGGAACCGGTAACCGAATTGTTCCTTTGGTTATGCGCATTTGTCGGGAAATATACTTTAACACCACAAATCGACCCTGAAGACCCCCTATGGATTCTTTCCCAAGATACTTACAGGTCATATACTCGGTGGATTTTGTGGAAGTATCCCGGGGTCTGCCACTTTTGTGGACAAGATCGTTGCCTATGTGTGCTTCATGAGGAAGCGATAGAGACCAGACACGAAAAGGAAGAAATAGATGAGTATCTAGAAAAGGTTTGAGGGAAGTAATGGCTCGCAGAGAGCACTTTGATGATTTATATAACGAGTATAGCAGCAAACCAATAGACGATTTGATAAGAATGTTTAACAAGATATACGATCCAAAAATCA
>Ga0209986_10003711_pt1 | contig 13274 bp, 8 predicted proteins | sample BlataG_FD_183168 | JGI IMG/M metagenome (GOLD analysis project Ga0209986, IMG submission 183168) | Deep subsurface microbial communities from Black Sea to uncover new lineages of life (NeLLi) - Black_00105 metaG (SPAdes) (version 2) | ecosystem: Environmental > Aquatic > Marine > Oceanic >...
AAAACCTAAAACCTAAAACCTAAAACCTAAAACCCTACCCTAAAACCCTAAGGACACCTCTGTGTCCAACAATGTGCTTGTGACCAAGGATGGCGGCAATATGCTGGCAACTGCAAAGGTCCTGGAGTCTGTGGGCCTGGGTTCTCTGGTGAACTCCACCCCACAGCAGCTGGCGGATCTGGAGAGCGTCACCCTCCCCATGAACAACAACCGCACTCAGATCCTGCACATCAGCGACCTGGAGCTGAACCCTGGCATCAGTCTCACCCTGACCAGTCCATCTGGTAAGACCGTCATCATATTCCCTGATGGCAGCATCAATGACGTGAATGCAACCGCCCCCGAGGGAGGCAGTCGCCGTCGCTTGCTTGAAGACAATTGGATTCCAGATGGAGGATCAGCCAACATGAGCCCCAGTCAGGGGACTCAGACTTCTTCTGATTATGTTTGTTATGATAATGATTCGATTGTTCTGCCGGCCGGAAGCACTCCACTTCAAAAAATTCCCAAACAATATTTCTATTATATGTCTCTCACTGATTTTTGGTTGGCATATCAAGTACCTGAGTATGAAAAAACCTGGACGTGCCCCAGAGGACAGTCGATGTACTTTGAATGGGTGTTCCCTGAAGGTGAATACGTGACAATTGATATTCAAGGTGGCTCCGGGAAGGATAGAATTAATGGAGTTGTTTATGACAGGAGCAAGGATGTTTCTAATTATGATTTTCAAATTCGTAGTTCAGATAAGCAATGGGTAATAGTTTCTAGTGTGGGAACATGTACTGGAAATCTGTGCGAGGTAACCAGAGACAAAACACGCCAAGCACGCCCGGGCTCCACAAGATTGATTTACCCTGGGGACCGATATACAAACAGGTATTTGGGGATGCTGATGCATATTGAGACTGATGATCCTGTCACCGTGTCATATCCGGCAATTCGTGTTCGCAAGTGCTGCAAGTGATATTGATTGATTTTCAATGCAGTCCTGCCTACCTCCTTTTAATTTCGTTTATTTTTGTCTAGAGTGATTGATACTTGAAGAATGTTTTGTCTTCTACTTCGTCAAAGAGTTGGAATAGTCCCATTACTAGTACTACAGTTCAAGGAACCTAATTGAGTTTAGAGAGACAAGAGAGATGTGTAAGTCTACCTATATATATATATATATATCGGTTTCATGTTTTCCTCTAGCACAAAATAGCTTTAAAGCTGCCAAATTAAATTTTGGACCGGGTTTAGGGTTTTAGGGGGCATGCATACCTACATGGACCCTGCCCTACCCTGACCCGGTCTTTCATGGTTAGCCCAGGGTCAAGTTAGATCTCAAAACCTAAATCTGATCACATATTCGTTTTTCTCATACTTGAATTATGGGGGGTACATATTTTATTTGTAAAAATCAGCCATAAAAAGCTAACTCACCAGTGTGTACCCCAACAAAAGTGTATACCAGCCCTTGCCACGCCCCTTCCATGAATTCATTCCCATAGTGAGCTCACCTCCCCTCCCCTTCCCCACCCTAAAAGGGCATCATGCTGTGGCAAATGTTTAGCACTGTGGCTTTTGTTTGCTTATTGAGTTACATATTTGTAATCCATGTAATACTATCTATCGTTCCATACTGCGGGATATTGTGGCGATTTGAGCGAAACCATGTAAATCACAAATGGGTGCGTATTGGAGCGAATAAGGGCTCCTCCGCTAAGTTATTGGTGGATTCTGGTGGATCTATACATGTGAAATAAAATGTAAAAGAAAGAGAAACGTTACATGCCCAGTGCGCTACTTAAAAGGGGATACCTTTGGCACTGCCGAAATCTCTCATGTTCGGCAGGGACGTTTCTGAGCGTTCCGCTCTCCCCTTTTTCCAAGGCACATAAAGTCCACCATATACTCACTTCTTGTTTCAAAGCTAAAGGTACTATCACACTGTTTAACTTCGTTCAATAAGAGCCGTTTCTCCTCTATTGGATAAATCTCCATTATTTATATAGACGAAGATTTCTGATCAGTCTCGGAACCTTTGTTTCAATCTGGACCACATATCCACCCATCAACTTGTTCTACCAGCCATTACACATATACGAAATCCATGCTGCCACCAGAGGTTTTATTGCAGTGGAAACATGCTATTGCTGGCTGCACTGCCGGGCTAACGACCGCTCTCACTCTCCATCCTCTCGACGTGATCAAGACCAGAATGCAAGTTCAGGATGGTGCAGCAGCAGCTGTACCTGTATATAGAGGCACCATACATGCGGTCACCAACATCATTCAACAAGAAGGCTGGAGAGCTCTCTACTCTGGTTTAACTCCAGCTCTAATTGGATCGGGGATGGCATGGGGCATCTACTTCTTCTCATACAACAAGGCAAAAGATAGATATAAGAAATCAACGGGAAGAACAAACCTTCCTCCTCCATTGCATCTAGCTGCAGCAGCTGAAGCTGGCACCATAGTATGTCTTGCAACCAATCCAGTATGGGTGGTAAAGACCCGACTACAGTTGCAATATAAGGACATCATCTGTGCTGTTGCCACACCAGTGTCCAAGACTGGGGCATTGCCATGTGGGTCTTTATATAAAGGCTTTACAGATTGTTTTATTCAAATAGCCAAGACAGAGGGTCTTAGAGGATTGTATAAAGGACTGTTACCATCACTGTTATTAGTTTCACATGGTGCTATTCAATTTGCTGTATACGAGGAGCTCAAGACGTTTGCACACAGTTTTGATGGGTTTCTATCACCATTAGATAAAGATGCAACCAATGGAATAACAAAAAATAACAGTAAGGAGAGCAGGAAGGCCACAGTCTCCAAGAAGAATGAAACGACAGCAGGTGCAGTACAGGAAAGGCGGAAGAGGGAGTTGACTCCATTGGAAATCACATTGTGTGGAGCGCTCTCTAAATTGACAGCTTCTCTAGCAACGTATCCTTCTCAAGTGATACGTTCCCGTCTACAACAGCGTATGGAAGGGAGGGCTATAGCATATACTGGGGTAGTTGATGTGGTGGGGAAGACTATGCGAAGAGAAGGAATGGCAGGGTTTTACAAGGGAGTGGTGCCTAATGTGTTGAGAGTGATGCCACAGAGTGCTTTGAATTTCCTGGTGTATGAATCTATATTGAATTCTATGAATAACATGTCAAAGTAAATATAGCGCAAGGGTGTTACGAAGTTACAAGCAGGGGGAAAGCCTTCACACAGTTGAGCTTTGTTGAAAAGGAGAGATGCGTTGGGTCAGAGGAGAGTTGGTGCGACGACATGGAGAAAGAAATTGAAATTTCGAGACGATTCGCGTCTTTTCAGCATTCCTAGACTTCTGGGAAACCATACAGTTGGTATATGTTGACCAGAATAGTCTTCATAGACACAGGGACATACTTGATTAAACGAAACTGGATTACATTTGAAAAAGCCATCATCAGACAATAAAACACGCTCTCTTCAATTATATACCCCCCATATTGACACAATTAGCCAAGAAACATGGTTCTCGCAGAGCTTGGGCAGCGTATTTCTCATGCCCTGGCTTCGATGTCAGCGGCACCCGTCATCGACGAGGCAGTCTTGGATGCTTGCCTGAAAGAGATTGCCACTGCCCTGCTTCAAGCAGATGTCAATGTTAAACTAGTAGCTAATATGCGCAATGGAGTAAAGAAACGCGTCAATGTAGAACAGATGGCTGGTGGGCTTAACAAGCAAAGAGTAGTAGAAAAGGCAGTGTTTGAGGAGTTGTGTAGCATGCTGGATGGTGGCGATAGTAAAAAGACAGAGCTGAAGAAGAATAAACCCAATGTTGTCATGTTTGTAGGTCTCCAAGGTGCTGGTAAGACCACAACGTGTACCAAATATGCCTTCATGCACAAGAAGAAGGGTTTCAAACCAGCCATGGTGTGTGCTGATACATTCCGTGCTGGTGCCTTTGACCAGCTCAAACAAAATGCAACCAAGGCACAGATACCCTTTTATGGCTCATATCAAGAGACAGACCCAGCACTTATAGCAGCACAAGGTGTTGAGAGGTTCAAGGAAGAAAAGAGGGATCTCATCATAGTCGATACATCTGGTCGTCACAAGCAGGAGGAGGCACTGTTTGAAGAAATGCGTCAAGTTGCGAGCGCAGTCAAACCGGATCATGTCATATTTGTAATGGACGGTTCCATAGGTCAAGCTGCCTACGATCAAGCTAAAGCTTTCCATGATAGTGTGGATGTAGGTCAAGTCATCATTACCAAACTTGATGGCCATGCTCGTGGTGGTGGAGCTCTTAGTGCAGTTGCTGCCACCAGATCACCCATCACATTCATTGGTACCGGAGAACACATGCATGAATTTGAGCCATTCCAGACTCAAAAGTTTGTAGCCAGATTACTGGGTAAAGGTGACTTGGGTGGACTTATTGATAAAATGAAGGATGTCATGCCAGAAGAGGAGCAACAGGAAGAACTCATCAATAAGATTAGCAAGGGAGAATTCTCACTGCGCATTATGTATGACCAGTTTGCCAACATCATGCGTATGGGTCCCATGAGTCAAGTGATGTCCATGATTCCTGGTCTCTCCAATATGATGATGCCACCTGGACATGAAAAGGAAAGTCAAGCTCGTATGAAGAAATATATGACAATCATGGACTCTATGACAGATAAGGAGCTGGACAGTACATCCACCAAGATATTCTCAGAAGAAAGTAGAATTATGAGATGGGCTAGAGGGAGTGGGACATCACCACAAGAAGTACAATTATTGCTGGAAGAGTATAAGAGGTTGTCCAAGGCATTTACAACGACGATGAAGGGAATGAAGTTGCCTAAGAATCTCAAGGGAGACATGAATCCTAGAAATATGCAGCAAAGTATAGCTCAGATGAGTAAGATGTTGCCTCCTAATATGTTGAAGATGATGGGAGGGCCAAATGCTTTACAAAATATGATGAAGCAAATGGAAGGCAAGTTTTGAGATATGAATTGTTCTTGGTTGTAACAATGGTACTTGATGAATGAAAGTTATGTAGCTGCTCTTTTACAGAGAGATAGAAATATATTGTACGAGAATACTATTAATAGAAAAATAAAGCTCTGCGGCCCCTTGCTGGTTTACTATAAGAAAGATCCCTATCATCATTATCCCCCTCCGTGCTTACAACGTCCTCCCTCTCCCCCTCCTCCTCACTCCCCTCCTCACCATCATCATCCAATCCAAGAAGTTTAGCGACCATCTCTCTCAACAGACACTCTACATGAAGTGCATTGAGAGCTTTATGAGATAAGTCTGATTTCTTAATATAATCTGTCACGTGGAAACCAATGTCACAATGATATAGCAGCCTATCAATTGTGCGAAGGTGAGTCATTTGGAACTGGATTTCATCATTGTCCTCCTCCTCATCGTTTATCTTCTCACTCTTCACACGGGGTTTAGAAAATCCCCCATCACGTCAGCAAGACCTGCATCTTGTAGTCCTTGCCAGACTTGGGCTAATTCATCAGCATTGTTAAGACCAATCTGAGAAGCCAAGTTACCCATGAACTGATCCTCAGCTTTGAATGCCATTTGTTGAAGTCCATCTGTGAATGTGTTTGTACCTGCTGCCTTGGCTGCTTGAGCGCCAGCAGAAGCAAGGTTGCTTAACAAATCAGATGCACCTCTACTGGATGCGAATGCCTTGCCCAAGTTCTCTTCCATTGACAAGGGAGCAGGTTCTGCACCTGGAGCAACAGCTTTGTTGGTTGCTCCAACAGACAACAGAGAGCCAGCTCCACCAAGACCCATACCACTAAGCAACATGCTTGGATCAAAACCACCACCACCACCAAGCAACATGCTTGGATCAAAACCACCACCACCACCAAGCAACATGGTGGGGTCAACACCGCTGGCTGCCATAGCTTTCATCAAGCCATCCATACCATCACCGCCGCCACCAGCCATCATATTTGACATTTTATCTCCAATCAAGACTGCTGCTTTGAGGAGCTCTACTCTGTGATCTTTCAACCATTTACCTTGCTCTTCAACCCAAGTATTAAGCTGCTTGACTGTCTTCTTGTCAATTTTCAACTTGGGAAGCATACTCTTGACCTTGTCAAAGAGAGCCCCAGGCTCTTTGACATTCTTTACCAACATAGAAAGAATGATGGTTCTCATAATGCCAGTCTTGATGTTGCTGCATGAAGCATCGGTGCAGTAGTTGCCATAATATCGGCTCAGAATATTACCATTGTTTGGAGGAATGGCAATAGGAGTAGTAGGAGTAGCAGTGGCACTTGTTGATGTTGATGCAGCAGTGTTGATCTGGTTTTGGAAGTAACGACTTCCCCCGATTGGTTGTTGTACTTCTGGGGTTGGGCTACCAGCAAGAGTAGTTGTTGATGCAGCAGTGGCAGCATTATTGCCATTCCAGCCAAAATTCCAGCCCAACAGACCTCCAAGTGGCGCCTTTGGTGTTGGATCATAAGCAGTAGTAGATGGCCCATCCATAGCAGTCACTGCAAGTGTTGTTGGAACGGGAGCGATACCTTCTTCTGGGGTGGTAGGTGGAATGACAGTTGTATGCATAGGTGGCATTGTAGTAGTGCTTCCAATGCACCCCTTTCCAGGAGGATTAGCATACAGAGGAGCTCTTGGTGCTTCTTGACCTGGCATGGCGAGCTCGCATAGCACCAATGTCCAGCCATTAAGAGCGATTGATCTCAAGTTGGAGTTTGGAGCAATATCGTGAATGTTGAGCATCCAAGCACCTTTACTGCCGCCTTTACCTGCAACAGTACTTGTAGCATCATCCCAAAGGAAGGACAATCTCTGAGTTGGGCGGTAGGAGCCAGTGAAGGGAGCTACCTCTGCTTCAGAAGGGAAGGCAAGGTCTGCACGATCATTGAAACTGGTAACATACATGTTGGCTCCCAATCTGCCTAATCCTTGCTCTTTGAGAAGAACCGAACGACTTTCGGTGATATTAGTGGCATCAGGTGCTGCAATAATTCTCACTTCCAGTCCTCCGATTCTCCTGTGAGAGACATCAAGCGAGATGCTGGCGTCTCCGACTAGAAAGGAGTCTTCCACGATGATAACATCAGTGAGCTCGGGGGTGACTGGGGTGTTCTGGCCCCTGGATGAATATGTGCGGCAAGCTGGTTGCTGGAGGAAGAAGGAGGGTGGGGTGGGGCGAGTGAGAACAGTTGTGAGGGAGATGTCAACACACATTGCAAGAGTGCCTTGCTGGCGATAAACACCATACAAGTCATCATTATCAACTTACCGCTTGAGCTAATGCTATAATAACGAGATAGAATCCCAAAACCAGCCTACAAAACATGTTTTCTGTTGGGTCAATGATAATCAACTAGGAAGTTGCTTGTTCTAATGTTCTATTTAACGATATTCTAAACGGCTTTAGTGATCAACGAAGGCCTTGTAACGTTCTGAATCTTTTGTTTCAATAATGAATGAAGGTTGCAACTGTTCTGTTAAGCTTCTTACCAACTGTCAACACTCCATTGACTGATCAAACTTTCTCTCCTTCATTTTCAAGGCAAATTTCCCAACCACCCAACTGACCTCTTTCTCCTTCTACAAACTTGTACTACACACTTCAACTACTACCAAACACTCTCGCACCCACCATTGCATCTCTCAGGCTCCCCAACATACTACTTCCACCGGCCAATTCAGCCTGGCTCATCAGTGACTCTGCCTCCCTCTCTAATCCAATCTCACTGTAATACTGAGCCTTCTTCACCAATGCCCCTTCCCCAGTAATTCTATCAATAAACCAACGCATTGTCTGCACTGGAGCCCCATGCTCCTTTGCAGCTATCACAAACTGCTCCATTGACACAGGTCCCCTTCTATCTACCTTGCCAGCCATATGTTGCAACGTTTGCCAATCCTTCATTGCAGCATGTGTCTCTATGCTGAGCATAGTGAAGTGTTTCTCAGGAACCTTGAATTCTCTCCCTACCTTCTGAGCTTGATCCTTCATTCCTAGTTTTATACATTGCCTAATAGTATCAGCTACACTGAGTCCAATCAGCCCCTCTCTTTTACTGGTCTGCTCTAATTCACGTTGTAATTCCCTCATTCTACTGTATTGAGATACAGCGGATGCTTCAAACTCAGCTCCTGCTTTTATATATGCATCTTTGGCTGCCTGAACCTCCTTGGTAATCATCATCATACTGGCATTATTATCTGTAGCCATCTTATAATGATATTCCGCCAGGTCATCATACATGTGCAGTTCATTGTACATCTGTACAACAACATCAATGCTGCTGTCACCACCATGTTGCTGCTGCTGCTGCTGCTGCTGATAGTATCGTACAAACGCTGCAACTGCGGCTGATTTATACTGAGCAAGCAATGACCACAATCTCCCACTACCAGTTCTCCCACCTTGCCGTTGATCTTTCTTTCTTATCATTTGTAATACATCCGCAACAAGGTCCATATCACCATACTCTATAGCCCTCTTCAATGCTCTCTCATCTTCACCCAATTGCAATAGTAAAGGTACCAACTGATGAACATGAGTCTCGTGATCCAGTAATAATGCTGCTAGTCTTGGTCTACCAACATTCTGAGCATGTGCTGCAATACTCGAAAATTTAACTCTTGGTTGAGTTGCCAGCTTCTGTAGTAGAATTGACAACAACTCCTCGTCAGACACCCCTCCAGCAGCTGCAGTCGTGATCTTATCACAAGCCCATGTGGTGAGAACAGTTTCTGAACCTTCACCTGATGCTTCTGCTATTCTTAGTGCTAGCAAATAGTGCTTCCTTCCTACCAGTTTCTGTAATAGTAGGGGTGTGCCCATAGAGTCTAGTTGTGCCATTGTGAGAGGCATGCCAATAGTTTCAGACAGAAGAGCATTGATAATTCTCAGTTTCTGTGCAACTCGTAGAGCTCTCTTACCATCGATAATAACTGTTGAATGATGATGACTACTAGTAGCAGTATTGCCATCTTGTAGTGCAAGGAATGCTCTCCCATAACTCGCAGCTCTCATCAATATCACCTGCTTTGCTGGTTGTAGTTCCGTTGCTGCTGCTTCAATACATGTCTGCACTGCATTCACCAAATTACCACTCTGTACTATATCCAGCAGTTCTGCAGTAGCTCTTGCATCTCCAGATTCATATAATCTTCTAGCATCATACAATAATGCAGCTGGACTGGTAGATCCTATTTCTAGGACGGATACTAATGGATCTGGAATTCTTCTAATCAAGTAGTGTCCATGTTTGGTGATGAGACGTACCCCATCTACTTCAGTCACCATGGAAGGAGGACTAATACTTCCACTTGTAGTGCCAATACCAACAGTACTAGTTGTATCCATGCTGGCGATGCTTTCCCACCAGTGCCATGCATTTGTAGACACGGAGAGCAACAATACATCAGCAGTGCCCTCCCATGCCACCACGACTCCATCACTACCACACCAATAAAATGCCTCTGGTGGGCCTTGTGGCCCCCCATCACCGCCATACCCTCCCTCACTATCATTATCACTGTATTCTCTATTATAACCAGGTCTATCTGTTTCCATTTGAGCCACCATTACTGATCCTATTTTAGTAATGAAATCAGATGTCCAGATGTGTACGCATTCATCTTCTGAAAATCCAGCTACATATTTACCACAAGGACTTACTGCCAACCTCAACAGAGGCCCCTCATTGACTGATGTTGGTAGGGCTGCATCAGCATCAACCACTACAATCCCTTGCTCTATAGCAACCAAGACTTCCAGCGTGCCTGATGTACTCATGGAAGGTGGTATGGTAACAAGTGCATGGATGGGTACTCCTGTTGGACAAGGGGTAGGAAATTCAGTAGATCGGGGAGTGTTTATATCTTCTATTGTCCATAACGCATTAGTTGATGTGAGTGCAGCTATAGAGTTGCCAGCAATAGATGCATTTATAATGCCATCTTCTTCACAAGCCAGTCCCAAAGAAGAGGAATCCATCCTGGTGAGGGAGGCATGTGGTTGGAAGGGAGGACCACGATAATAGACCGATCCAGTGTCAGCTACTATAATAAACTTCTCCTCTGGTGTCCATCCAGCTTCTATAATGCGTCCGTACTGGGGCTTCCATTCCAGCATTCCTATTGATTTGCCAGCTGCTGAGAAGATGCGTATGTTGGGACCAGCAGCTGGGCCTACATACAAGACAACCTTACTATCATCTCTGAAAGCAGCGATGAGACCTCCTTGATTGCCAGGGATGAGGCGTAGTTGGGAAGTTGATATTTGGAAGCCATCCCAGTCTAATTGATAGAGCTCTTTCTTGGAGAAGTAGGTCTCGTCTCCGGGGAGGAGGTGCCAGTCTTCATAGCTCTCGAGCGACGAGGGATCACCGTCCACGGCAGTCATAGGATAAGGGTACTGCGCCTCGACTATGGTAGATGTGAGATAGAGATTATAGAAGTGTGTAGAAACGATTCAAACAGGCGTATGGGGTGTTCTTGCTATCCCCAAGCACTTGATCACTTGTCAGGGCAATGGATGAAAAGTAGATTCAAACTCTATGAACAAAAGCACCTTAGCGATGGGCTACCTTCAAAAACACGACTTTCACAGATAAGCCACTTCATTTTTGAGGTGTAATACTCAGAATAATATCTAGAGTTGGGCCTACACTCTCCTTAAATCTCAGCAGTGGCTCCAGCGAGCCAGGGAACCTGCTGGTAGCCCTGATTTCTTCTATCAGCAGCCCCCCAGCAGAGAGGGCTGTAACCCACCAGCAGGCGGCTTTAGAAGGGCCAGGGGCGGTGTAGCAGCAGTTTCTTGCCAAATTTCTGTAACATTCTCCTGCAGTGTGTTATTTACGAGTGTGTAGCATCGATTTCAAGGCTTAAAACCGGGAATGACCGTCATTATTTAAACCCAGCTTGATTCCTGGCCACCCTCTAATCAGCCAATCAATAGTCTTTAAGGGTCATTCTGCCGTGTGCTGCATCTAATATGAACTTGCATAACTGAAACATGCCTTGGAAATAGGAAATATGCGCCCCAAAGGTCGGGAATCAGGGTGGAAGAATGCTGCAGCTGAACATCATTGTCGCCACCAGAGCCGTTTTAGGGAGAAATACCATCCAATATTTGCCAGTTTCCAACTGTTGATTGTTGCAACGTAAGAAGATGCACTTCAGATGCTCATTGCTCGCAATGGAAACTTTCAATCAAATCATCTGACCGCCACCGCTCCAGCATCCATCACTGTACCTTGTGTTTATACAATATACCATTGCAACTACATATCTGGCCTATACACACACCTGAATTTAAAACATTGTGTCCTTAATATGCTGTGTATCATTTTTGGGTGGATTTGCTGCCCCACACACTGTGTTTTCATGGCTGGAGGGGCGGCATTCGTTCGGTGGTGCATCCATGGTGTGTTGCTCTCCAGAGTGGTGGTAGCAGCTCAGAAGTGGCTGTGTGGCCTCCCAACTGGGCTGGTATAGTGTAGATGCTGCAGTAAGTGAAAAGTTGTGGGCAGAATAGGAGCTGAATTGGTGTAAATGAGGTCAGGGGACTGGTGGTGGTTCCACCGAAAGCGGCCACCGCTTGGGTGGGGGGGTGAAATACAGCTGCTGTTGGGCACCAGAGAGCATTTACATGCACATTCATGTCATTATTAAATGGTTGGCATGTAAAATGTTGATTCATAGGTGCTCATGGAAGGTATTCAGCTAAAGCTGGATGTGTGTGTGAGAGAGTGGAGCTCTTTCGAGTCAAGGAACACTGAGATGTAACTCACAGGCACATTTTTGTAGTGTAAATGGGATTAGAGTGATATAGTGGTGTATTTATGCTTTAGCATTGACCCACAATCCCTAGCACATACCCTAGCAAAGCCATTCAAAAAGCAGTGAGAATGTGCATTCAAGCCATCCCCAATGAGCTCCCCAAGGATGGTCCGTCTACCATCATGGTTTCCAAGCACATGTGCTTCTGTCCATCTACTACCAGTGATGGCACACCAATTCCTCCAGATGAATCCAACTGCGTCGTAGAAAGGGGGGAAAGGTACTGCAAGCGTGTGCTCCAGTACTTGGAGAATCCAGAGAACAGGTGCAAAGTATGCAATGGGGAAGAGGAACTGGGCAATCACCTGTACACTGACTGCCCAATGTGGCCAATCAAAAAGCTTACTGTAGATGATGCAACATTCTCCCAATACGACAACATTCCTCGGCCCTGTTGTTATCTGGCGAGAAAATGCCTGGGCTGGCCTTAAAAGAGGGCCAGTCTGGCCATTCTTTGGCACCAGTTAATGGTACAATTCACAGCTTTTCATTGGTGTTTTCATCCAAGCTTTTTAACACCTGATCTAAGTAAGCTGATACCCTAATTATCGTTAGAAACCCTACCAAACCCTAGTAGGGTTAGAGTTAGGGTTAGAGCACTGTGAGAGTTTAGGGTTTAGGGTTGAGAGAAAGGAGACAGAGAGAGTGAATGTGAAGAGTGGTCGGGGAGCGGCGGTGAAAAAGCACTATGTTGGTGCTTGTAGGACATGTCTGGCGTTGTTTTTTCGTCACAAAACCCTTTAATCACGATGTTTACAACGTACTTTATGCGTTATTAAAGTATGCAGCCCACCACATTAGCAATCCCGTCGAAAAAAGTAATTGATCACTTGTAAGTAATTGAGATTCGACCAGGTAAGTGTTCTTTCCACTCTTTTAACTAGTAAACGTTTACACTACATGTTACTAGATGCTATTAGGATAACGATATTTATTCTTCATTCCGTTATTACCTTGCATCTCTGACAATCAGCACCACCGCTAACCACAATTCACCCCAACCTGCACACACATAGATACATTGACACCACTGCAAGACACGGCTTTCCACAAGACTTTGCAGCAGAGAACACTACCAACATAGGAATAATTCCAAGCCAAGACCCCAAAATAGAAGTGTCCCCAGGTTGCAATTAGTCAGCAGTTGCATGCCAATGTTGTTGTAGTGGGAGAAGCACCCGCCCTTGCTGCACACACATAGATACATTGACACCACTGCAAGACACGGCTTTCCACAAGACTTTGCAGCAGAGAACACTACCAACATAGGAATAGTTCCAAGCCAAGACCCAAAATAGAAGTGTCCCCAGGCTGCAATTAGTCAGCAGTTGCATGCCAATGTTGTTGTAGTGGGAGAAGCACCCGCCCTTGCTGCACACACATAGATACATTGACACCACTGCAAGACACGGCTTTCCACAAGACTTTGCAGCAGAGAA